>ERZ808240.48-NODE-48-length-151172-cov-11.489502_pt1 | contig 151172 bp, 125 predicted proteins | sample MGYA00521084_ERZ808240 | MGnify/ENA primary metagenome ERZ808240 (study PRJEB31516, sample SAMN03275571) | gut metagenome | biome: mammalia-associated habitat; material: feces | host: Papio cynocephalus | place: Kenya | collected 2012-08-06 ...
TTTGCGCTTGATTGGTGTCATGAGACACCGTGATGGAGCGAACGAAGTGCAGGAGGGTGGATGGCGTAAGCGGAATCACTGATCGTCCCCTTGAAAAGGGGATTCGAGGGGTTTGAGATATTATTGTGCGTTGGCATGTGCGTTGGCAAGCTGAGAGGAGAGGCTATAGGAGACGCCGGGCGCAGCAAATGAAAAAGTATATAACCCTCATAAGCATATTACTAAAAATCAGCTCTGATGCTGCATCGCGAGAACAGATCCGTGGATATGAAGCCGTCACATTCCATGCGATTTACATAACGTGCCACATCCTTGTAATCCAAGTCAGTCAAGGAACAAAGCTCTTCGGTACGGATGTCTCTATTGTCGGCTATTATCCGGATGATCCTCTCCGCTATATCAGGATCTAAACCAGAGCCGGGAACGCAATATTTGCTGTAGACCGACTCGGTGAGCGTCTTCTCCTCGCGTCCCGATACAGCCCCGAGCCCCAAGGCATCTGTCAGTTCTTCAGGACTGCATACAATCTCAGCGGCTTTCTCTTTGATAAGACGGTTGCACCCTTCTGAGGCCATATCGTCCACGCGTCCTGGCAGGGCATATACTTCTCTGTTGTAGGAGCTTGCGAGTCTGCATGTTATCATTCCTCCACCTTTAGCCTTGGACTCTATCAGGATCGTTGCTGAGCACAGTCCGGCTATGATCCGATTGCGCCGAAGGAAATTGATTGCCTTTGGAGTCGTACTGGGAGGATAGTCCGTTATAAGAGCGCAGCCTTCGCGCGTGGATATACTCTCAGCCTCTTTCCAATGTCTTGCTGGGTAGATATCGTCTATCCCAGTAGGCAGTACTGCCCAAGTGTCGAGACCTCTCTCAAGGGCGGCCGTATGCGCCGTGATGTCGGTGCCTATAGCAAGTCCGCTGACTATTACAGGCTTTACTACGGCTTTGGCTATGGCCGAGACTATACGCGAGCACCATTGCTTGCCGTACGAGGTAATATCCCTTGTACCGACAATAGCGATGCAAGGCTTCTTGGAAAAGAGTTGGTCCGGTGAAGTATCACTGTGGATATACAGCCCGAGAGGTGGATCCGGACAATCAGCCAGCATGGATGGATAGGACGGATCATCTAAGCATATGAATCTCTTGCTCTCATTCAGAAGCCCCTCAAGCTCTTCCTGGGCGGCATCAATGGCAGAGTCTGTTATCTTTGCGGCATAGGTGTGGCTGAGTCCGGGGAGCCTCATCAGCTCACGGCTTCCGACTGAGAAGACCTTGTCTGCCCCTCCGAAGCGCCGTATAAGGTCTCTGCCTACTTGTGGATTGAATCCGAAAATGGAATTGAGTGCGCACCAAGGCGCAAGCCTCTGAATCTCTAGTTGGTATGCGGACATAAAAGTAGCTTGTTAAAGTCACTTCCTGCCCCCGTTGCCAAGTTAAAAATAAATCCCGAGATAGCAATGGCTATCGACGGGATTTTGTGTCATAAAAAGATGCTGACGATGCTATTTAAATTCTAAAAAACCTGATATCCGGCTCATTGGTAATAAAGCTGAGAATAAGTGCGTTTTTTAGGAACTGCCTAAATTAAACAGCTTCTTAGACAATCAAGAGAGCGTCCCCGTAAGGCCCGAACTTGTACCCTTCCTTGAGCGCGATCTCATATGCATTCTTCACTTTCTCGAATCCGCCGAAAGCAGATACAGCCATAAGCATAGTCGAACACGGCAGATGGAAATTGGATACTATCGCGTCAGGAACGGCAAACCTATACGGTGGGAAGATGAACTTGTTGGTCCACCCGTCATAGGGCTGCACCTCATCATTGGTAGTGACATAAGTCTCAAGAGCCCTCATCACAGTGACTCCCACTGCAAGGATCTTGTGCCCTTCACGCTTGGTCTTGTTGATAGTCTCTGCTGCCTCAGGAGTTATTATGAGCCGTTCCGAGTCCATCTTGTGCTTGGACAGATCCTCGACATCAACTTTCCTGAAATACCCGATACCCATGTGCTCGGTGATGAAAGTTTTATTGATGTCTTTTAGAATCATCATATTGAAAAGCTCCCTGCTGAAATGCAATCCAGCGGCCGGAGCCGATACTGAACCTTCATGAGCGGCGAAGATCGTCTGAAAATTCTCTTTGTCCTCGGGAGTCACTTTCTCCTTGACCCACTTTGGGATAGGAGTCTCTCCGAGGCTAAACAAGGTCTTCTTGAACTCGTCATACGGGCCGTCGAAAAGGAAACGCAGAGTCCTACCTCTCGAAGTCGTATTGTCAATAACCTCCGATACGAGAGAGTCGTCGTCTCCGAAATAGAGTTTGTTTCCGATTCGTATCTTTCTAGCAGGCTCCACTATCACATCCCATAGTCTCTGCTCCTTGTTGAGTTCTCTCAGCAGAAAAACTTCTATGTCTGCACCCGTTTTCTCCTTCTTTCCGAGAAGCCTTGCCGGGAACACCTTGGTATCATTGAGGACGAACGTATCTCCCTTGCCAAAATAGTCTGTTATATTTTTGAAAATCTTATGCTCTATGTCTCCTGTATCCTTGTGCAGCACCATCATCCTGGCCTCGTCCCTCCATTTGCCCGTAGGCTCGTGTGCTATGTCGTTCTTGAGGGAAAGCGGAAACTGAAATTGCGATAACTTCATATCGTCTGTAATCCTTAACGTTAAATTGAGTCAAACTAATATATATACGGGAAAAATCGCAATTTGTTTCACAAGACCGCAAAAATTATTTCAAAAGACCATGGGAAATATTAAATTTGAATTTTACGTTGCGTCATATATCGGATTTGTGCATAATTCGGACTTGGATAGAGTTCCAGACATTTGCGCCCTTAAAGATGAGCAGATGCAACAGTTTCATCAAGCAGGTTCTTGCCTTGCCGGCATAGTTACCCGCGACATTTGACAATTCGGATGAATAAGATATTTTTCGATAGGAGAAGCATAATCATATGCCGGCCAGAGGAAGCTGCATTAGCTGATCCCAATGCCGTTGAATATTATTATGACAGTGCGCAGGCTGGTATGTCGGCCCTTGTTAGTCTGTTCGAGAGGTCTTCTGGACTTGAGAGGGTATATATTCCCTCTGACAAGCCAGAATCCGTATACGAATCCCTTTGCTCGGAATTCAAGGAGGTAAATGCCGCTGGCGGCTTGGTCTCCAATCGCCGTGGGGATTATCTTATGATACGTCGCGATGGGCTATGGGATTTACCGAAAGGCCATCAGGAGCCTGGCGAGGATATCTCCGTCACAGCTTTGCGTGAAGTGCAAGAAGAGACAGGACTCGGAGACATAGCACTCGAGGAGTTGATCTGCATCACAGACCACTGTTACAAGAGGACTGGCATCTGGCATCTGAAACACACCTGGTGGTATGCCATGGAATATCTTGCTCCCGTGGATCTTGTGCCTCAGACAGAAGAGGATATCACCAAGGCAGCATGGATACCGCGCTCCGGAGTAGCTGCATATCTAAAGAATTCTTATCCGTCTATACGGGAAGTTTTCCTTGCTGCCGCGCATACGTGATTGAACAAGACATTCAAAAAACAAAACGAACATATTTAGCAGAGGGCTTTTTAGAAGCGAATCCTATTTAGGCACACGGAAATATACCAGAATCGGATATATTAATAGGTATGCAGACTGAAGCCCTGGGCGGAAGGGAGATAGTTGACCCCCCACCAGCACATCTGGAGTAGAACGAATGAGAGTATAAGAAGGAAGAGATGGCATCTGAGAGACTTGACAGAAGAGTGGGCGGATGAATCGGCCGACATGCCTGAAGACAGAACAGAACCTTGTCCTTGGCGCAGGTGCAGGTAAAGAAGATAGCTAAGCCAAGTGGCAGCGGCCCAAACCTCTTTCGGATCCCAGGTCCAATAGTCACCCCAGGCTTGCTTGGCCCATAGAGCCCCCATTACGATACCCATCGTGAGAAAACCCCATCCAATGCGGACAAGGATATCGCAGAGACGAAGGTCGGTTTCAAGCGTTCGGAGTCGATCAGCAGTCTCTATATCCGACTGAATCGATAACGGATGCGCACTGATAGTCTCATTGGCAGACTTTGTGGCCGATGAATCCGAGCAGACAATCGTGGGAATGCGATCCAAAACCGATTTTCGAAAAAGCCAAAGGATTCTTACAGCGAGGATTGACGCGACGCCCATCACGGCGTAAGCAAACATATAGACGATAACATGTGGGACGAACCACGGACTCCGAAGAGCCGGCATAAGTTCCTCGGTGTGGATCTCTGGCTTGAAGACATTGATACAGACGAAGACGACAGACATCAAGCAAGAGAACGGCAAAATCCAACGATAGCGCCAACGAAGATAGACAACGCAACCTATCAGCGACAGGAAGACACTGAACCACAGGCGGGTCTCCCCCATCGTGCGAAGCGGAGGGTAGCCTAGCGTGACCCAAATTCCGAATATAAACGTTAAGAATATCTTGATACCTATCCCAGTAAGCAGCAGCGGCAAGACGAGCCGTTTGGCTTTCAAAGATGCCACTGCCCCCGAAATCCAAAACAGCGAAGCTGCCATTGCGAACCAAATAAAAGAATCCCAATTCATTGCCCGTCTTTCTTTTCTTTGAATATGCCAGTGGCGGAGGGATCAATTCCCAGCAAACGTAGTGATGATATCTTACGCTTCCCGAATAACGGCTTGAAGTTGGCAAAGAACACCATCGCCGCAGCGGAAATAAGCAGCAACCACAAGGAGATGCGAAAGAGCTCAGACATCGGGGAATACACGCATTTGAATATGCTCGCGTACCCTCCTCGCTCTGTATCCGGCATGGAGTCGGACTGGTAGATCCACCACGAACCTACCCTGGCAGGATGATTCACAGCAATTGTGATCTCGGAAGAGCGACCGTCAGGGAGTGTCAGGATTACATCAGAGGAATATTCAAAGATAGAAAAATCCCTGAGTATCAACTCAAAAGGCAGTTTTATGGTTGAATCATCATGTTCATTCCTCGCATAATGCGCCGGTACATCCTTAATCGCTATCATTTTCGCACTGATGGCGCTGCCTAAACCGAAGAGGCCTGCGATCAAAATCACAGACAACCCCAAATGGGCACAAGTGACCCCAATGCGATGTCTGCTGAAATGATAAATATCCTCGATCGTGTTCAGCGTCAAAGTTGTCGCAAGGAATAGCAAAGCAAGGATAAAAATCGGTGACCGACTCATATTCCGACAACCTATAATGCCAAAAAAACCGTCTCTGCTCCCATCCTGTGGGATAAGCCCAAAGATGAGAAGCAGAAACAGCACAATAGAAATCGAAACAATGCAGGCTTTCCGTCCGGATAGACGTCCATACAATGAGATACTACTACGCAACGCATATATGCCCACCAAAATGCAGACATACAGCAAGGCTGACAAAAGCCCGAACGTATGAGACAAGGCGAGCATTAAGCCTCTGCCCACTGCCTGCGAATAAGGTCTACTGCAGCGGTGACGGTCTTAGTGCGGTCACCATTCGTCCCACACTCGAAGCTAATATACTTGTCGTAACCAATTTCCTTTAGAGCTCTGAATCCGGCAACATAATTGTCCTTATCACCATCCTCACCCGGCATTAGACGGCGACCACGGCTAGCAATGTGGACGTGTTGCAGATACTCCTTACCGGCTGACATAAGAGCTCCGTAATCAGAGGTCTCCTCTGACATGTGCCAAAAATCACCCATAGCCTTGACACCTTTGCTGTCGGAATCACGGGCAATTGCGGCCGCATCTGCTACCTGACGGAGATAGAAGGCTTCATTCCTATTCAGAGGTTCAAGAATCACTGTAGTGCCATGTTCAAGAGCAAACTCTCCGAGGTCATGAAGCTGCTCGCAAAGATAATTGCGGGTATCTAACGTGTGAGGTTTGCAAGGGATCTGGCTATTGAAAGCCGGAACCATAATGACTCCTGTCGATTCAAGTTCTCCGGCAGCGGCCACGATGTCACGCATGGTCTTGTCAAACAATTCTTTAGTAGACGGATCCTCTGCCAGTATAAAACCATCGAAACCAGCACATATTGCTGATACCTTGATATTTCGACCGTTAAGGGCTTCACGAATCTCTTTCACACGAGATGATAGTCCACGCCCGCTCGGCTCAAAGCCGACCACCCCAAGGCTCTCCATAAAGTCAAGCTTCTCCGCCACACTATCACCTGGAGCTATCCAATCTTGAAACGAAATCTTCAATTCAGGGCATTTCCCTGCTTTTTTCTTGCATTCTTTTGCCGAGGCGTATCCCGGCAGCACAGAAGCCGCGGCCAATGCTGCCGACCCAACCGCTGCTGCTGAGAGAAAATCTCTTCTGTTCATATTCTGTTACTTTTCTGCACCGGGAACAGGGACTGTAAACTTGCTCATATCAACGTTGCCTAGTTCAAGCTTCTCTGGGAGGTAATTGATATCGGAGGCACTAATCTCGTCCCAAGTGATTGTCTTGCCGGTGTAGGCCGCTTCACGACCCATCACGCCAGAGAGAGAGGAGATTCCGTCCTCTATAGCTTCGATGTGAACTTCACCCTTGCGGATGTGGTTGACCCAGTCAACGTGCTCAAGAACATAAGGGTTAGTCTGCTTAAACTGAGTTTTCTCAGCCTCGGCGTCGAACTGCCAAATGACATTCCCTTTAAGGTCACGGATTGCGAAATCTTCAGAGCTCCAATAGCCCTTGGTACCACGTACATATTCACTGATATTGTTGGAGCACCCGTCAATCTGGCGACACAAGCTGTGCAGATGAACTCCGTTCTCATATTCAAAGTCGATACTGAAGTTGTCATACTGGTCACCCGTAATGCGACGCTGGCGGCTACCTATGCCTGTTGCCTTTATAGGATGCTTGCCTATCATCCAGTTGAACACATCGATGTTGTGCACGTGCTGCTCGACGATGTGGTCACCTGAGAGCCATTTCCAGTTGACCCAGTCACGGATCATCCATTCCATGTCACTCCATCCCTTCTGACGCTCCTTGTACCAGAGCATTCCTTGATTCCAATAGACGTTGCCTCCTGTGATCTCGCCTATCATGCCCTCCTGGATTCTTTTGAAAGACTCCACGTAAGATCTCTGATGGTGACGCTGAGTGCCAGTCACAACGCTGAGCCCTTTAGCCTCTGCCTGCTTGGCGGTCGCCATAATCTGACGGTAGCCCTTCGGATCTACCGCGATAGGCTTCTCAAGGAATGAATGAACTCCTTTTGCGGTGGCGTACTGGAAATGTACAGGACGGAAAACTGGAGGAGTGGCTATAATCACCATATCCACACCAGAATCAATAACCTGCTTGTACGCATCAAAGCCGATGAAGCAGTGATCCTCGGGAACTTCCTGCTTCCACTGGTTCTTTATATTCTCGCGCGTACCGTTCACTCTGTCAGCAAAGACATCACATATGGCTATGACCTTGATTCCGTTCGCTGCGTTAAGAAGGTCATTGACAGCACCGCTTCCTCGCCAACCGCAGCCAATGAGGCCAACCTTTAATTCCTTTCCGTCGATAGCCTTGTCCACAAGTTCAGGAACATAATACTCACCTGGTTGCCTAAGGGGAGTCATCTTGCCGGATTTATCTCCACCGGCACAGGCGGATAGCAAAACACTTCCGCCGACCAGACCTACACTGATCTTGGCACTCTTGCCAAGAAAGGACCTTCTGTCCATTTTATCGCCCATCCTATTAATAGTTTTTATGTTATTAAAATTTATAATCTAAGAAAACTTCAAAAAAAAATAACATTCATCATCTTTTTCATTTCATGTTTCTAAAAAAGCTGACATCAAAGTCCCTCAGGGACATCGCACACTACTCTGAAACCGATACCCTTTATGTCGGAATACCACCAGATGCTCTTCGGATTCTGTGGGTCAGTGCGAAGCCAATCATCATTCCGTGTATGGTTTCTGGCAGCGCAACGCACCAACGAAGCGTCATCTGAATATGCGCCTCCGCGAACCACGAACTCATCTCCGTTTTCTGGACCTTTTGGATCAAGAGCCCCGTCAGAGATCATTGAATATGCATCCTCGGCATATCTGTCGGAGCAATACTCCATCACGTTGCCGAGCATATTCTTAAGACCAAACTGGTTGGCTTTCACCTCGGAAGGCTCCTGCGTCTTGCCGAAACTATCCTCAGAATACACCACAAAACTTGCTATGGAGGTAGTGTCCGCCCCGAACAACTTGTTCCAAAACGTCTGCCTTGAATACTTCTTCGGACTTCCTTCGAAGAAATAGGGAGTCTGGGTGCCGCCACGGGCTGCATATTCCCACTCCGCCTCAGTCGGGAGACGATATTTGCGCCCTGTTTTTAGGGAAAGCCATTGACAGAAGGTCTCCGCTGCATAGTGTGTCATCGTGATCGCAGGCCTCTCGCCCATGCCCCAACCTTGGTCCGGAAAGCCGAACGGTGGGGTCGGGCCACTGACTGCATCAACATCAAGACGGTTGTTGTTGGCATAGATCTTCTCTGGAGGAGTTCTACCCTCGGACATCGTCTCGTTGTAGAAAGCCCAGAACTGATGCCAAGTCACCTCAACCTCACCCATAAAGAACGGGGAAATCTTAACCTTTCTTTGAGGTCCCTCATCCGCTGAGCGGAATGGCTCACTCTCGGGACTTCCAATCGTAAACTCACCTCCCGGTACAGCTATCATGTTGATTGCGGCCGTTGTCCCTGGGACGGTTTCAGTAAAATTCGTAAAAGATGTAACTACAGCCGCACTGTCGTACTTAACTCCCCCTCCCGTGTCCATCACCTTGCCTTCCAGGCTCTTGTGCTCGTACCCCGGCATATCATGACCGGTGTCCAAGTGGCAGCTAATGCACTGGAGATCCAACTGACTCGCATTTTCCTCGTAGTAGAGATGAGCCGTTATCCCATCATCTGATATTCCTGAAGGGAAAAGATTGGCATGACATTTCTCACAGGACTCGTTGTAGACTATCGTAGCCCCATGCTCAAGGGTTCTTTTTGTGTCCCAATCTATTTCATTCTTATCTTTTGTCATCTTGGACCAGAGATCCTTGGCTCCCATCCGTGCCTTTATCATGTAGTAACGTAGATAACCGTTCTCCTTTGGCGGAAGATGGCAAGCTGCACAGTCAGTAACTACACCGCTTTCGCTATTGTAATGCTCAGACTTCTTCCAGTCCGCGTCAGCCTGCTCATGGTAGTGGCAACTCATACAGTACTCATTGGTGGAAGTGTGAATCATCGCACCGCCGACCGCCATCATTGCACACACACCAATCACAAGCCCGACAAGGCCAGTAAATATGATAACTTTCCTTCTGCCGTCCATTTTATTTTTTAAAAAAAAAGTTAAAAATAAATCTTTTAAAGCTACACAAAACTTCTCATTCCGCAAAATTTTATTCAGTCGGCTCAAATCGGTTCAATCGGCTCAATCGGCTCAATCGGCAGGCAATCGGCACGGGCACGGGATCGGCACGGGATCGGCACGGGATCGGCACGGGATCGGCAAAGAACAATTTTGTGAAGAATTTGAAAATTTAGCCTTAACCTGAGGCAGACTCTTTATACCGAGAAAAAAAAGGCTGACTAAAAGCATTAGTCAACCCCTTTTCTTGTTTTACGGCGAGATCTACCTCGACCACGTTTCTGAATAATCAATTCTCAGAGAGTTATGCTATCCATTTGGGCCAGCCTCATCTGAAGCGGCATGGACAGGCAAACAGGCGTTGCCGCACAGCCGGCATACGCAATCATTATTTCCAGCTGTCGGTGCGAAAAGGCGAAGCGGGAAGCCCAGCTGCATTGACAAGGTTGCAGGGTGGATTGTTAGCCCAGCCGTAACGTACTGATACAGGGAAAGCGACTTTACGAGAAGACACCTCAACGATTTCGCCTTTGATCTTGGCCTTTGCCTTATGGAAGACCCTGTCAGGGCCGGCAATATAGAATGCCTGAAGTTCCCCACCATCACGCGAGGCAAGGCCTCCGGCATGGTCGAAAAATATCTTCACACTGCTTCCAGTAAGCTCATACCCCTTGAATATAGGGCCTGAATACACGACATCATGATCATAAGTCTTGGCCAAGGCGTTGAGTGCCAGCCTGTAGCCCACATCATACTTATTCTTGGGATGAATATCATCGGCCTCACCAATGTCTATAATCACTGCCATACCGGTATTCTCAAGAGCAAGTGTCTGAAGTTGGGCCTCACGAAGCTCAGCCCAAGAAGAATTCTCCGGACCTTCCTGCGGTTTCATAAAGTTGGCAAGCTGCACAATATAGAACGGAAAATCATAGCCCCATTTGCTTCTCCAGTCATTAATCATAAGAGGAAGCAGATCCTTGTACTGCTCGGCACGGTCTACATTTGCCTCACCTTGATACCATATAGCGCCCTTGATGGGGAAATGCACAAGTAGATTGATCTTCGTATTGTACATGAATGACGGTAAGTTAGATTCAGTTGCGAAATTTACCGGCATCTTGGGTGTATTTCCAAGAGAGAGTGACTGGCGGTAATCCCACTTGCCCGCAAGGGATATCTTGTCATCGCCACAGGATATTGATACCGTAGAAGCATCGCCGTGAATTCCGCCAAGACCGCCTATATTCATAACCCTCACAGACACTACTGCCTTGCCTGCTTTCACAGCGGAAGCCGGAATAGTATAAGTCCTTCTTGAATAAGCCCCTTCCGTATGGCCGACAAGAGTATCATTGAACCAGGTAAAGTCATTGTCATCGACAAGCCCGAGATCAAGAGTCAAGTCATGACCAGCCCATGCAACTGGCACGTCCACCTCTTTACGAAGCCAGAAGAACCCGTAGAAGCTAGTCTGATCCTGAGCATGTTCCCGTACTAATCCGGGCACAGAGACCTTTGTCCAGGAAGAAGCGTCATACGAAGGAGAAGTCCAGAAACCATAGCCCGTAGACTGCTTGCCTTCTTCTTTGTCTATGGCAGCCGCCCAGACAGCAAGATCCTTTTCAAAAATAGCCTGTCTTTCCTCCTTAGAAACGGGTAGAGCAGCTATCTTCTTCACTTCCTTCTTGAAATAAGGGATCTCCTTGAGAGCTCCGGCACTGGTCCAGGCCTCTGCAAGAGAACCTCCCCAACTGGAGTCTATAAGACCGATAGGGACATTAAGGCTATCGCTCAAGGTTGTACCGAAATAATAACCAACAGCGGAGAAATCAACTATAGTCCCGGCATTGCATTCCTGCCAACCCCCATGACGGATTACTACGTCCTCCTCGGGAGTTGAAGAGCTTGTATTCGCCACCAGGAGAAGCCTTACATTCTTGTATCGAGAAGACTCTGCAATGGTCTTATCCATACCCTTGACATTGGCCCTTATCTTCATCTCCATGTTGGACTGACCTCCGCAAAGCCACACTTCGCCTATCAGCACATTGGAGAGAGTTACAGGCTTGCCGTCAGAGACTGTGACGGTATATGGACCACCTGCCTTTGGCGTAAGCACCTTGGCAGACCAGGATCCGTCTTTCGCAGAGCGTACTGTATACACGGCCCCGTTCCATGATGTCTGAAGTGTCACTTCCTTATCAGGAGACGCTGTCCCCTTAAAGAGCACCTCCGCATTCTGCTGAAGCACCATGTTGTCCGTAAAGATCTGATGCAGCGTTACTTTAGAATTAGCCACCAGCGGCAAGAGCAATGCGGCTATGGCCACAAAATACCTATTCATTTAGCAAATTTGTTTTAGTTACAACATGACAAATCATCGTATATACCGGATTGTTAAGTTGCATTGTGATTAGTAATGCATTCTTACGAAACAGTCATTTTGTCTAGCGCAAATCCAATGACTGCGCACAAGAGCATAATAACTGTTAACAACAAATATACGATAATTTTAATTCCTTAAAGAGTTTCATGATAGCGGTAAAAAAAATTTATGCACGTTTGTTTTAACAGAGCATAATACTGTTAAAGAACAACAAGGTAGAAAGCGCGATGAAAAAATATCATAGAAGGCTGAAGGAGATTAACGAACATCAACATTAGCATCGCTGAACGTATCGTTGAACGCGCTTGAACGCAACTGTGAACGCAACTGTGAACGCAACTGTGAGATGTTTTACGGATTTGCGTGGATAATTGTTATCTTTACAAGATATACAAATTCAGACATGGAAAGACCTATATATATAGATACACATGCCCACCTGTATGACGAGGCATTCAAAGGGGATGCTCTGGATGTAGTAAGGCGTGCCAGAGATAAAGGCATAAGGCTGATACTGCAGCCCGACATAGATTCGTCAGAGAGAACGAGCATGATAGAGACAGCCTCACGATTCCCCCACATCATAAGAAATATGGCTGGTCTGTATCCTGGCTCGGTACAGAAAGACTGGGAAGAGGAGATAGATGCAGTGCGAAGATACGCAGAAGAAGGAAATGTCGTAGCTATCGGAGAGATAGGGCTTGACTATCATTACGGCAAAGAGACAGCAGAGCTTCAACAGGTCGCTCTTGCCGCGCAGTTTGATCTTGCGGCAAAGCTCGGCCTTCCGGTCAACATCCACGAGAGAGATGCCACAGAGGATTTCTTCAAGATACTTTCCGAGCATAGACACCTAGGACTGAGGGGCAATATGCATGCATTCAGTGGTAGTTACGAGACTTTTCTTAGGTTGCAGAAATACGGAGACTGGTCTGTAGGAATAGGCGGAGTCATAACTTTCAAGAAAGCCTCCATAGCAGAGACGGTAAAAAAGATTCCTCTCGAGAAAATATTGCTCGAGACAGACGCACCATATCTGACTCCTGTCCCTTACAGAGGCTCTCGCAACGAAAGTTCCTACATACCTCTCATAGCTGAGAAGATTGCGGTGCAGAAAGGCATAAGCACCGAAGAAGTGGCCGAAGTCACGACTGCCAACGCCTGTACCCTGTTCAATCTTAAACTTCCTGAAACATGACAAATAATACCGTAAACAAATCATCAATCCTGCTCGTATACACGGGCGGGACGATAGGAATGAAGCAAGACCCTGTAGACCTCACTCTTAAGCCTTTTGATTTCAGACAGATCTTGGAAGAGGTCCCAGAGATCCGCAAGTTCGCCTTCCGGATCGACAGCATAGCATTCGGCTCTCCTATTGACTCGTCAGACGTCACCCCCTCACTTTGGCAAGACTTGGCCACCCTTATATGGCAGAAATATGACGACTATGACGGATTCATAATTCTACACGGTACTGACACCATGTCATATTCAGCATCTGCCCTCAGTTTCATGCTGGAAGGCCTTACAAAGCCTGTCATCTTCACAGGGAGTCAACTTCCTATCGGTGTTCCAAGGACAGACGGTAAGGAGAATCTCATTTCTTCAGTTGAAATAGCCTCGGCAAAGACAGCCGACGGGCATCCGGCAGTCCCTGAAGTCTGCATCTGCTTCGACTCACTGCTGATGAGGGGCAACCGTACCACAAAAGTCAACTCGGAAGTATTCAGGGCATTTCAGTCGCCCAACTTTCCGCCTTTAGCTGAAGCCGGTATAAATATAAGGTACAACAGGGACTATATACTACAACCAGAAGACTGGGACAGCAAACCAAAGATTAGCACTAAATTAGATACACGAGTCGCTATATTGAAGATTCATCCAGGGATAACTCCGGGCGTCACGCGCAATATCCTTCTGGGCGACGACACGAAAGCCGTAATCATGGAGACATACGGCTCCGGAAATGCCCCTTCCTCAAGATGGTTTCTTGACATGGTGCATGACGCATCAGCACTCGGAAAGATCATAGTCAACGTCACCCAATGCCTTGCAGGCACTGTAGACATGAATCTGTACGCCAATGGCAAACTCCTTGAAAGAGAGGGAGTAGTCAACGGTTACGACAGCACTACGGAGAGCGCACTTGCCAAGCTTTTCTACCTCATGGGCAAGAGTAATGACTGCGAATGGGTAAGGGAAATGATGTGCCGTAACCTTCGCGGAGAGATAAAAAATATTGTCAAATGAAAATTAATTGCTAAATTGCAATGGTTTTTCGGGACTATGTTTTGCCCGATGACGAGTTGATATTTATAAACTATTAATATTTATTTCAAACAAACAAAAACAATTATGAAAAAGTTTTTCATGTTTTTGGCAGTTTGCGGCATTATGGCCGTGTCTGCAAATCTTGTAGCCGCTCAGGATCAGCCTGCTGAGGCTGCCGGCCAGCCCGCTACCGAAGCTGCCGCTCCCTCTTCTTCAGCAGATCTTCTGTCCGGTGCAAACAGTGAAGTTCCGCTTCACCAGCAGCTCAAGACAAAGTTCATCGAGGGTGGTCCTCTCTGGATGGCTCCTATCGCTCTGTGTCTTGTACTCGGCCTCGCCCTTTCAATAGAGAGGATTCTCTACCTCACATTCTCCAAGACCAACACTAAGAAGCTTGTTGCTACCGTTGAGGCTGCCCTTGCAGAAGGCGGTGTTGAGAAAGCAAAAGATGTATGCCGCAACACACGCGGCCCCGTTGCCAGCATCTTCTATCAGGGTCTGCTCCACTACGGAGAAGGCGTTGATGTAGTTGAGAAGACTATCGTTTCTTACGGTTCTGTACAGATGAGCCTCATGGAGAACGGCCTTACATGGATTTCACTTTTCATAGCCCTTGCACCGTCCCTCGGATTCCTTGGAACAGTTGTCGGCATGATCCAGGCCTTCGATGCCATTCAGGCAGCAGGTGATATTTCACCTAACGTCGTTGCAGGAGGTATGAAGGTCGCTCTTATCACTACCGTGTTCGGTCTTATCGTAGGTATGATTCTCCAGGTGTTCTACAACTACATCCTCACCAAGATCGAGTCACTTACCACAGATATGGAGGATTCTTCAATATCCTTCGTTGATGTATTGACCAAGTTCTCTGCAAAGACTAAATAAGGTAATCCATAATGAAAGATTTCAGTAAAATATTCAAATACCTGATGTGGCTGCTGTTTGCTGTCAGCGTGGGCATCATCGTTTGGGGCGCCTGGGTGGGCTATCCAACGACTGCCGCAGAACCCGACAAGGGGACAGTGACTGTGCTGCTGTATTGGGTCTACGCAATGATCGGACTCGGTGTATTATGCGCTGTTGTCTTCGGTCTTGCCGTAGCTATCGCCAACAACCCCAAGAGTCTTATCAATATTCTCGTCGGGATTCTTGTTGCGGTAGCAGTATGCGGCATTGCGTACTTGGTTGCACCTGCAAGCCCAGCTATCGGAATGCTCGAGCAGCCTACACATGGCATTCTGAAGCTAACAGATACGATACTCTATATCGTGGCATTCTTCGGTGTATTGGCAGTCCTTGCTATTATCTTCGGAGAGGTCTGGAATTCAGTACGTAATAAATAATTTGGGATATGGCTAATAAAAAGACACCAGCTCTTAACACGAGTTCAACGGCAGATATCGCCTTCCTGCTTCTGTGCTACTTTCTCATGACTACGACCATGGGCACACAGACAGGTCTCCAGCGCCGTCTTCCGCCTATGCCTGACCCTAACCAGAAAGTGGAAGACCAGAAGGTAAACAAGAGAAATCTCATTACCGTCAAGATCAACGCACAAGACAGGCTAATGGCAGGTAACGAACCGATGGATGTCAGCCAACTCAAAGAAAGGATCAAGATTTTTCTTACCAACCCGACAAACGACCCTAATCTACCTGAAAGGATTCCTACGGAGATCGAAGGCTATGGTACCTATCCGGTATCCAAAGGCGTGATTTCCCTTCAGAACGACCGAGGCACGAGCTATAGGGCGTATATCGAGGTTCAGAACGAGTTGGTCAAGGCTGTAAACGAGCTTCGTGACGAGTTCTCAACCGCAAATTATGGTAAGGTATTCAACAATCTTACGGCAGACCAGCAGGGTATTGTGAAGAAGTGTATTCCTCAGAATATCTCAGAGGCCGAGCCTAAGAACGTTACCAACAAATAAGGAGGAACAGGATATGTCAAAATTTCGTAAAGACACAAAGAAGGAAGTTCCGGCGCTCGCGTCAAGCTCCCTGTCAGATATCGTGTTCATGTTCCTTTTCTTCTTCATGGTGACCACACAGCTTAGGAGCACTGAAGACAAAGTCATAGTAAGACTTCCTGAAGCCTCCGAGGTTGTCAAGCTTGAAAGAAAGGATCTTGCTTCCTATATTAATGTCGGTCCTCCTACCAGGAACCTGCAGAAGCAATACGGAACAGATGCCCGTATCCAGTTGAACGATTCGTTCAAGACTGTTACAGACATTCGTGACTTCATTGCAGCAGAACGCGATGCGATGTCAGAGTCGGATCGACAGTTCATGAATACGGTTCTTAAAGTAGACCAGGACGTCAGAATGGGTATAGTAACTGACATCAAACAGGAACTAAGACGCTGCTCCGCCTTAAAGATCATGTATCAGGCAAGACGCGCAGAATAGATTCCTTCATACAAATAAACTGATTCGCAAGTTTCAGTTTGTGATAAAACCCGGAGCGATATGCCTCGGGTTTTTTTATATAGCTTCAAATGCTTAAATTTGTATGATAACGCATTCACAAAACAATCTCATATGAAGATAGGAAAGAACAAAGTAGTAGAAATTTCATATAAACTCGAGACGGACGGGAAGACAATAGACCAGTCTCCAGAGGGCAAGCCGTTGGATTACATACAGGGTACAGGGATGCTTATCCCAGGATTAGAGAAGGAGCTTGAAGGGATGGAGGCAGGAGATGAATATGACATAATCGTAGCTCCTGAAGATGCTTACGGAGCTTACAACCCCAAGCTGAAGTTCAATATCCCAATATCTTCGTTTGAAGTGGACGGCAAGATAAGATATGACTTGCTTGAGATCGGAAAGACAATTCCCCTACTCAACAGCGCAGGCAATGTTGTACAAGCAACTGTAGTTGGTGTATCTGGAGATGAAGTATGCATGGATTTCAACCACAGACTCGCCGGCAAAGACCTACATTTCACAGGGAAGATCATCTCAGTAAGAGATGCCTCTGCCAAAGAACTAGAAGAGGGGCTTCACGGAGAATTCCTACCTCATAAATGCCATTGCCACGATGGAAAGGGAAATAACGGCTGCTGTCACAGCGAAGAAAATGGAGACGGATGCAGCTGCGGACATCACAGCGAAGAAAATGGAGACGGATGCGGCTGCGGACATCATGGCGAAGAAGGACACGAGTGCAGCTGTGGCCATCATGACGGAGAAGGACACGAGTGCTGCGGCAGACACGACAGCTAAACGAGGGAGACGATTATGAGAAATACCGCAACCACTAAGGATGCGGCAAAAGAGATAAGTCAAAACGGCAGGCATAGAAATGCGAACCTCCATCATTATACTGAACTGGAATACCAGGGATCTGCTCAGAAGATTCATTCCTGGAATCCTTGACAGCATACGGGATGAGGATGCTGAACTCGTCGTTGCGGACAATGGATCAACAGACGGCTCTGTAGAGATGCTGCACGAGTCATTTCCGAAAGTCAGGGTAATGGCCTTTGACCGCAACTACGGATTTACCGGTGGATACAACAAGGCTATATCTCAGATAGAGTCAGAGTTCTGCATCATGATGAACTCCGATATAGAAGTCGGACTAGGATGGTTTAGGCCTCTGATAGAAGCTTTGTACAAGGACCCTCAGATAGGTGCCTGTGCTCCCAAACTTCATTCAATCTACGAAAGGGACAGATTTGAATACGCAGGGGCGGCCGGAGGATACATAGACCGTTTCGGATTCCCGTTCTGCAGAGGCCGCATTATGTCCATGACTGAGAATGACAATGGACAATATGATGGATGTCCTGAGGGAATACTTTGGGCCACAGGTGCATGCCTTTTAGTACGCACCGCTCTTTACAAGAGACTTGGAGGACTTGACGACAGATTCTTCGCCCACATGGAGGAGATAGACCTCTGCTGGAGACTTCAGCTTGAAGGCTACAAGATACGTATAGTACCTCAATCCATTGTATACCATCTCGGTGGGGCATCGTTGCCGAAGAGCTCCCCATTTAAACTTCAACTCAACTTCCGCAACAACCTGCTGCTCCTTTCAAACAATCTGGCAAAGACATTTGCCCTTGAAATGGCTGCAGAGGAGGACAACAGAATGATGGATGAAGCCGCCAGAGTGAAGGAGAAAAAGGATCAGACTATAGCCGACAAGGCTGTCAGGAAAGCAAGACGGGTCATATTCTTACGGAAAGTCATTGACGGACTCATAGCAGCAGCCTATCTCATTGCTCTTAAACCTGCCAGATTCAAGGCTGTACTACTCGCCCACCGACAATACGACAAGATGAAGAACCAGATAACAGTAAGCCCAGAATATATCAGAAGGATGGCAGGTCTGCAGATACGTGGAATCTACAAGGGCTTCATAGTCCTGGAGACAGTAATCTACGGCAAGCGGATATTTGATCATCTGCATGGCAAGATATGATGTATACTCAAGAAGCAGGCTCTAAAGTCAGACGGCAGAAGGTAGCACGGAAATACGGCAAATAATACACGGATAACAATGAAAATCATAATAGAAGGCGCCGGTGAAGTCGGCTCACACCTTGCAAAAATGCTCGGAGGTGCTGGAGAAATCACCGTAATAGACTGTGACGAAGAAAGGTTGGCCAAAGTCAGCAGCATGGCCGATGTCATAACCGTATGCGGGAGGACATCTTCGATCAAGGCCTTCAATCAGGCTGGGATCAGTGAAGCAGACCTTTTCGTAGGAGTCAATCCGGGAACTTCCCAACAGACAAACATTGTCAGCGCCATCCTTGCCAAGAAACTCGGATGCAAAAAGGTATGCGCCCGCATTGACTCTGAAGAATATACCTCATACGAGAACAAATACATATTCACAGATATGGGGGTCGACATGCTGTTCTATCCGGAGAAAATCGCCGCTGCCGAGATAGCCTCGCAACTAAAGCGTACAGTAGCTTCAGACTCAATGGATTTTGCCAGAGGTAAGCTACAGCTGCTCGTATTCAAACTTGAAGACGACTCCCCAGTCATAGATATGAAAATCTCGGAGTTCGCTGCAGCAGTATCATTCGGCAATCTCTTCCGGGTAATAACCATATCAAGAAACGAAAGCACAATAATCCCTGGGCCTGGGACCAAGTTCAGATACCATGACCTTGTATATATCATCACCACAAGAGAAGGGGTAGGTCCCGTGACAGCATTCCTCGGCAAGGCAAGCATAGAGATCCGCAACGTAATGATCCTCGGAGCCAGTGCAATCGGAGAACTCACAGCGAACAGTATATGCGACCATTGTGACAACGTGAAGATTATCGACCCAGACATGGACAAATGCCTCACCCTAAGGGAGAGTACCGCCGAGAACGTAGTCGTTGTCAATGGGGACGGACGCAACTCCGACTTCCTTCTTGAAGAAAAGATCAGGGAGTACGATGCATTCGTAGCTGCCACCCCCAATGACGAGGCCAACATCCTTTCCTGTGTAGTAGCCAAACGGTTCGGTGTGTTAAGGACAATAGCAGAAGTCGAAAATATCGAATATATGCACGTTGCAGAGGAGATGGGAGTGGATGCCGTCATCAACAAGAAGCTTATGACAGCGGCAAAGATCTTCAAGATGACACTCAGCAACAAAGTAAGATTCGTCAAATATATGAGCGGCACGGATGCGGAGATATTGGAGTATATAGTTGCAAAAGACAGCCTCATCACAAAACATCCGCTCAAGGAGATTGATTTTCCGAAGAACGCCATAGTAGGTGGTATAATCAGGGGAAATGACTCATTCATCGCCATCGGCGACACTCAGATCGAGGCTTATGACAGGGTAGAAGTATTCGCGCTTCCGGACGCAGTCAAGGAGATAGACAGATTATTCAGATAAAATGGCATCATACTTACAGACAGAAAATCTGTCCAAATCATACGGAGAAAAAATCCTCTTTGAACATATTTCCTTCAACATCAACGAAGGAGACAAAATAGCCTTGATCGCCCCAAACGGAGCCGGCAAATCAACCCTTCTTAGAATCCTCGCCGGTAAAGACAAATCAGACTCGGGCGGCAAAATCACCTTCATGAGACACATCGAGATAGCATTTCTCGAACAGGAATATTCATTTGACCCTAAAGCAGATATTTTGGGACAGATCCTTGCCGCGAACAAAGAGCGCATGGACAAGATGGAAGAAGGGGCAAGATTTGAATACGAGCTGAGAGTGAAGAAGTTTGTTACAGCATTGGGACTAAGCCCGGATCAGAGCATGGCCAATCTGTCAGGAGGCGAGATCAAGCGCGTAGCCTTGGCCGACATGCTGGCCAAGGATGCAGACTTCTACATAATGGACGAGCCAACGAACCACCTTGACATAGAAGCGATAGAGTATCTTGAGAATTACCTCAGTCACTCGAAATGCACCCTTCTCATGGTGACGCATGACAGGTATTTCCTTGACCACGTATGCAATACGGTGATGGAACTCGACCATGGAGCCCTGTACATTTACCATGGCGGATACGAGGACTTCATTGAGAAACGCCAGGCCAGAATCGATAGCTATAATGCAGAGACGGCCAAGGTAAACAATATCCTGAGACGAGAGCTTGAATGGATACATGCATCCCCATGCGCAAGAACCGGTAAGGCAAAATACAGAATCAACGCGTTCCATGACCTAAAGGAAAGATCAGAGCAGGTCCACCGAGACGAGTCCATTGACATGTCAGCCCTTGACAACGGAAGCCGCCTCGGCAACAAGATCATCAACTGCAAGGACGTAAGCTTCAGATACGGCAACGATATCTATCTCAAGGACTTCACCTACAATTTCAGAAGGTTTGAGAGAGTAGGCATAGTAGGCAAGAACGGTACGGGGAAATCCACATTCTTGAATCTTCTTACCGGAAATATCCCTGAAGATGGGACTATGACAGGTACAATAGAGATCGGAGCCTCACTAAAGATAGGCTACTATCGCCAGAGTGGACTCAAGTTCAATGAAGATCAAACTGTGCTTGAGACTGTAGGAGACACGAAGCTACTCAACCTGTTCCTATTCAACAGGGAGATGTTCAACGTAAAAGTAGCCAAACTCTCCGGTGGCGAGAGAAGGCGGCTTTACCTTCTCGGAATCCTGATGCAGAATCCAAACCTGCTGATCCTTGATGAGCCGACCAATGACTTGGATATCGTGACCCTCAATATCCTGGAGGAATACCTCAAGGACTTCAAGGGATCACTGATAATTGTATCACATGACAGGCATTTCCTTGACCGTCTTGTAGAGCATCTGTTCATATTCTGCGGAGATGGCATTGTAAAGGACTTCATCGGCTCATACAGCGAATACCATGAGTATATAAAGGAGTATGAGAAGGAGCAGAAAAGGGCTGCAGCACAGACACGTGGCAAAGCAACCTCCTCAAGTTCCGAATCTTCGCAGCAACAGACTGCAGGCGGACAAAGAGGAGAATCCTCGCAAAGGTCAGGAGGTGAGAGACAGCAGAGGTCGGAAGGAGATGCGTTTCAGAGACCGGCACGCAAACCTAAACTTACCTGGAAAGAGCAGAAAGAAGTAGAAAGCCTCGAAGCCGATATGGACAGTCTCGGAAAGGAAAAAGCCGGAATCGAGCAACAACTCTCATCCGGCAGTCTGCCTTATGACAAGATCGAGGAGATGTCAAGACGATTCTCAGAAGTGACAGCCCTTCTCAACGAGAAAGAGATGCGCTGGCTTGAACTACAAGAAAAGCTATAGACGTCAGACCTTAGAACAATTTTGAAGAAGTTCAAAGACCAACGTTAAACTCCCATTTCTCGCCATTCTTGCTCGTAACGACAATCTTCACCTCCTTGACTCCTTCATCTGGGACGGCCATGAAATAATGATTGTTGGTACGGGGTCTCTTGTATCTCGGTACCTTGCTGCTGTCTGGATAAGTCTCCCCTATCTTGCGTATAGTAGTCGGAGACACGTCCTCAGTCTGTGTCATTGCGCCCATCGGCTTGCCATCCTCAAACCAGGATACTGTCCACCCGTCTTCATAATCCCAAATATTAGCAACGACAGCCTCAGGATGATGCTGGCTCTCCCCGGGTTCTATAATCTCTACCTGATAGTCGTCAGGCTCTCCGATCGAGCGATAGAAATGCGTAACTCCATCTTTGCCAATGCTGAAGATTGCATAACCGGAGGGCGTCCCGTCCTTGCACCAGTCAGATGACCACCAGTCTCCGCATATACTGCCTATATTGTGGTCAACAATACTGTCACTGATCTTAAGATTATTCATTATATGCGTATGTCCTGAGATCATATCCACCTTCCTGTCACCGAAAAGGGCTACTAACGTATCGCCGCTCTTGATAAAGGTATTCTTTTCACGTCCTCTCTTGGCAATCGGAGAATGGTGTGCCACTAACACATGCGCATCTTCCGGAACCAGCTTAAGAAGGTTGCGGACAAATGTAAGCTCTTCCTCGCCATAGCCTTCTATGTATTTCCCGTCCTCAGAGTAAAGGATATTGTTGAGACCTATAACTAGATCATCCCCTGCAAAGAAAGCGTAGTCAAGAGGACCAAAATATGACTTAAAATCATCTGCATAATGACCGAATGGGACTTTCCTGTTGTAGTCATGGTTGCCAATCACTGCATACACAGGGAAGCCGAGAGAAGCAGCCTCTTTCTTGTATTTTGCCAACATCGGAGTATCGTCCCAGCAGATGTCACCTAGCATTATGCCGACAAGAGGGCCTGTACGAAGATACTTGGGGGCATTTGCCTTGATGTCTTGAAGAGGGGCGGCACAGAATTTGGCAAAATGCCTATCATGCTTGGTCTGTGGGTCAGAGATCGCAAATATAGTATAATCTCCATCTCCCAGTGAGACCAGGTCAAAGTCGAAAGTATCCTCGCCTTCAGCCTTGCGGTAGAACTCGGGAGAGCCGCTGCTGAAAGGGGCGGAATACCCTGAAGGGGTAACTATGTAGACAAACTCCGCCTCATCTGCAATGTCAAGTTTGAATTTGCCTCGCGCTGAAGTACGGGAGAAATTGACTCCGTCCGTCACAATGACACCACCAATATTCTCAGTGCCGCAGTGGACTCGTCCTTTTACTGTCCTAGCCTCTGCCGCATAGCAGAAAGCAAGGAAGATAAGGACAACAAAGAAATTTTTCTTCATATTGTATATGATTTAGAAGCCGAACCTATGCAAGCTGCTTCTCACTTCTCCAAGTAAGGGAACATAGCAATACTGCAGCAATACTAGCAAAGGCTAGCAGCATGAAAGTGACATGCCATCCTGCATTCTGCGCAACTGTACCCATAAGAAGCTTAGAGAGTATAGCATCACCGAAAAGATAGCCAAACAGGCCGACAAAACCTGCCGCCGTACCTGCCGCATTCTTAGGCACAAGATTGACAGCCTGGATGCCAAGCATGGCGACTGGACCGTAAATACAGAAGCCCACTATTATAAGTGCCGAGTACACAAGCGATTTACACAATATCGGATAGACTGCAGACCTTGCAGGAACAAAGAGAGTAGCGACATTGTCTGCCTGCCAATAAAGCAGAGTCCCGGCAAGGACCAAAATCATGAAGATTACGTTAGGAGGTGTACAACGACCTTTGAAGAAGCGGGCTGACACATATCCGCAGACGATTGTGCCGAGAATCCCGGCATAATTGTGCAGTGAAAACGCCAGATTGCTCTCCGCCGCGGTCATCATACCGCTTTCTTGAAGATAGATAGGAGCCCAGTCCCCTACCCCATAACGTACCATATACACGAAAGCATTGGCAAATGCTATTATCCACAGCAGGCGGTTCTTGAACACATAGTCAACGAAAAGGGTACGGAAAGGAATCTTCTTCGTATCGTCTTGTCTGGAACCTACTCCCGAATAGTCATGCCGGTAGTCATTTATGGATGGAAGGCCACATGACTGGGGAGTATCCCTTATAAGAAGCCAGCAGATTGCAGCAATAAATATCGCTACTATGGCGGGCAGGATAAATGCTCCTCTCCATGATTCTACGACAGGGACACCGAAAGCAACAACTGCAGTCATTCCAAGGCTTGCAAGCAGGCCGAGCGATCCGCTTCCGAATGTATGCGAGGTATTCCACACTGACATCTTGAAGCTTCTCTCATTCTGGCTGAACCAATGAGCCATGATTCTTCCGCAAGGAGGCCAACCCATACCAGAGAGCCATCCTACTATAAGCATCAGGAAGAAGACCGTTGCTACATTAAATGCCATGGATGAAGCACTATATGGGAAGACTCCCGCAACAATCATCGCCAAAGAAGAAAGCAAAAGTCCGACACACAAGAACTTGCGCGCATCAGAGCGATCAGATATGCTTCCCATGATGAACTTACTGAAAGCATACGCAATCGAGACTGCAGACATGGCGATACCGATACCAGCCTTATCCAGAAGGCCCTCATCGATCATGCCAGGAGCAGCAAGCGAGAGATTTTTCCTCACAAGATAATATCCCGCATACCCGAGAAAAGCGCCAAGGAATACCTTAAGGCGCATACTGCTATATACTTTCTTTACCTTGCTCTCCTCTACAGGAGCCTTAGGTGCCGGAGGATCAAAGAAACGTGCCATAAACTTACGATATGTAAGCAAATTTAGCATTTCTTTCTTCATTCCGCAAGTCAAAAGGAAGAACAAGAAAACATAATAAATGAAAAATCGCCGCAACTCAATGAGTTACAGCGATTTCGGTGACCCCAATAGGATTCAAACCTATAACCTTTTGATCCGTAGTCAAATGCTCTATTCAGTTAAGCTATGGGGCCATAAGGGATAAACCCTCTATATTACTTTGCAGCAGGAGCTGGAGTCTGAGTTGCACCTTCCTCTTTTAGGAATACAAGCTTCTTCTCCTTAATCCTTGCCTTCTTACCGGAGAGATTCCTTAGGTAGAAAATTCTTGCCCTACGAACCTTGCCGACTTTGTTGAGTTCTATCGAGTCAATAAAAGGTGACTGAAATGGGAAAATCCTCTCAACCCCAACACCACTTGCGATCTTACGCACTGTGAAAGTCTTTGTGTAAGGTGTAGCACCGCTTATCTGTATGACTACGCCTCTGAACTTCTGGAGTCTTTCTTTGTCTCCCTCTTTGATCCTGTAGGTAACTGTGATTGTATCACCACCCTTGAACTTAGGATATGTAGCGACTTTCTCGTTAGCAAAAGCCTGATCTACGATTTTGATCAATTCCATCTCTAAAACTAAATTAGCGCAACATTACTACAAAATACAACGATCGTAAGAGGTTGCCTCGTTAATAGGACTGCAAATTTACCAATAAAATCCTAAACCGCAAACTTTTTAGAAATTTTCTTTCATCTTATCGAATAAGTAGCGGTCCTCTCGACTTGGATCCGGGGTAAACGTATCACTGTATCTGAGACTTTCAAGAGTCTCTTTCTCACTACTCCTGAGCTTCTTAGGTATCCATACCAGATACTTTACATATAAGTCTCCGACTCCGGTACCATAACCTTTGACAGCTGGAAGTCCGCGGCCTTTCAGACGTACGACAGTTCCCGATTGGGTACCGGGATCTACCTTAACCTTATAGTTCCCGTCCAGACAAGGTATCGTCACTTCACAACCGAGTATGGCATCCATCACTGAAATAATCTTAGTATAGTAGAGATTCATCCCCTCTCTCTTGAGTTGGGAATGAGGTATCTCCTCGATCACCACAAGAAGGTCGCCATTGATCCCGCCTGCTTTTGCCGCATGTCCCTCGCCACGAATTGTTATCTGCATCCCGTCTTCTACACCTGCAGGAATCTTGACTTTTATTGTCGCTTTCTTACGGATCACTCCAGTTCCACTGCAGGAAGGGCAAGGATTGGTAACAATCTCTCCTGTGCCTCCGCAACGGGAGCATGTCGTATATGTGACAGTCTGACCGAAGATACTGTTGACCACTCTCTGTTCTTGGCCAGTGCCGTGACATACAGGACAAGGTTTCACATCCGAAGCATTGCGAGTCCCTTTGCCACCGCAATCCGGACACTGTTCGTTACGGACGATTGTAACTTCCTTCTCAACTCCAGTAGCTATCTCTTCCAATGTAAGACGGACCTTTGTACGGATGTCACGGCCTCTCATGACCGGACGAGACTGTGCAGAAGCACCTCTACTAGAGCCGAAGCCACCGAATCCTCCGAAACCGCTGAATCCTCCGAACGGGTTGCGGCCGCCGAAAAGATTATTCAGCAGATCATCTAGGTTGCCGAAGCCCCCACTAAAGTCAGGGCCGGCACTTCCGTCAACTCCTGCATGTCCAAACTGATCGTACTTTGCCCTCTTGTCTTTGTCGCTCAACACACTGTAAGCCTCTGAAGCCTCCTTGAATTTCTCTTCGGCCGTCTTCTTCTCGGCATCAGTGCCACTTACCCACCTGTCAGGATGCCATTTCAAGGCAAGTTTCCTGTAGGCGGACTTTATATCGTCCTCAGACGCATTCTTATCCACTCCAAGGACTTCATAATAATCTCTTTTCTCTGCCATATCTACGACTCCCTTAGATTCCAACTACAACCTTTGCATACCTAAGAATCTTGCCTCCATAGGTATAACCGGTCTCAACCACATCAAACACATGCCCTTTCTTGTCCTTGTCAGAGACAGGGACCTGCGCAACTGCCTCATGAAATTCAGTATCGAATTTCTTACCTTTCGCTTCGATAGGCTCCAATCCCTTGGACTTAAGATACTTGAGTAGCTTACTGTATATCAGCCCCGTACCTTCCTTTGCGGCTTCATCTGCCGAACCTCGAAGCATATCCATTGCTTTCTCGCAGTCATCCAAAACCGGAAGAAGGCCTTTAATAGTATCTGCAGAGGCAGTGCTTTCTATCTCTTTCTTCTGCTCATTTGTCCTATTACGGAAAGTCTGAAACTCTGCAAGAAGACGGATATAATCGTCCTTCTCCTTTGCAAGCTTCGACTCCAAAGATTTCTTCTCTTCTTCAAGAGACTTGCATCTAGCCTTCAACTCCTCACACGCCTTATCATCATGATGGGAACACCCGCACTTGTCAGAATGGCATTCATTGTCTGAATGTTCTCTCTCACCAGCAGCATTACCACCTTCATCTGAATTAACCTTTTCTTTCTCTATCTTGTTGCCGACCTTTCTGCTCTCTTCCGAGAACTCTTTCTCCGACTTTTCGTTTTGCTTTTGCATATCTTACCAATCTTTTATATTTCTTTGAAAACAGCCCGAATACGGTTGCTAATACTATAAGCCACAACATGGTTACAGCCGGTATTGCACACTTACCGACGTTCGCCTTACACGCAAATTGTCTGCCAAGGACAGATAATGACAATATGTCAGTTTGTAGCCTTTTGCCTTAGCTTCTTCGTTATAGCCTTGCGAAAAGCGGCTGCATTGCGCAGATGTGCGGCATATGTCGCAGCAAACAAGTGAGTCCCGTCCAAAGCAGAACTTGCACAGAAATATAGGTCACCTCCCGAGGCCGGATTAAGAACAGCATTCATGGCATCTTTGCCGGGAACACATATTGGACCGGGAGGAAGCCCTTTGTACTTATAGGTATTGTAGGGAGATTCTACCTGAAGATGCGACTTAAGTATGCGATTTGGCTCATAATCAAAGCAATAGGCAACAGTAGGATCAGCCTGCAGCTTCATTCCCCTATGAAGACGGTTGAGATACACGGCTGCTATCTTTGGATATTCGGGGACATAGTTGGACTCTCCCCTCACTATGCTGGCAAGAATCCCCACCTGCAACGGCGTGAGGCCCTGACTACTGGCTTTGGCAACATTATCTCGAGTCCAAAACCTATCATACTCAGCTTTTTGCTTATCCATTATCCTCGCCATCGAATCCGTCCAATACATCTGATATGTGTCGGGCATTATGATAGCAAATACATTCTCCGGATTCACCCCATAGGCAGAGAGGAAAGCCGTATCTGATAGAGCACTGACCACGGCAGCTGAGTCAACAAGCATCTGCCGACTTATCTTTATGGCCAGAGAGGCTTTGCTTCTAATGGAGCCGGACAAGACAAGATTGACTGGAGTCTGCCAGCCGAAACGAAGCATACGAGCTGCGTACGCACTGGTATTTGTACCATCCAACATATAATATCCAGGATGAAGACCTGCTGTATCTTCAAATTCTCGTCTCAAGACCCGCTCAAGGCTCTTGCACGACTTGACTCCCACATTCTCTTCTATCGCCGCGACAACCTGAGAGAGAGTCGCTCCAGGATACACATAGAAGCCACTTTGACCACGGAAATTAGGGATATAATTGTCATACACGTATCTTGACGCAGATACTGCCGCAACGGCAAATATGACCAAGATAACAGGAACGACAATATGTAAGTATTTATATTTTTTTCTTCTCATCTTTATCTGAGATTAATCTCGTCACCTGGAGTCGTCACATAGTCGGAATGGAATGAATTGCGCTTGCATAGATCCTTGAGTTTCACGCCAAAGCGCTGTGACAGGTCTCGCATTGTCTCACCACCGACATCGGAGATATATTTGTCCAATCCCTTTACGGCACGGGATTTTTTGGCCTGCACATACACCAGAGTGCCTGGTGTCAGATTGGTATCGGCCTTGGCATCATTGAATCGCAGTATTTCTCCAAGGAAAAGATTGTACTCGTCAGCTATGGAAGCATAGGTCTCACCCTCAACCGAATATACGAACTGTACTCCATTGTTGGAATAAAGTTGCCGCTTCAGTGCGAAAGAGATTGTCTCACGTGGGTCGTCACCGGACACCTTTGTAGGTTCCTCTATCTGCAGAGGCGGCTCTGGTATTGATTCAGACCTATTGCCATCACTTCTCTCATATTTACGGCCTTCCCTGTGATCCCCTTTACTGCTTTCTCTTTTGGATTCTTTACGCTCGCGTCTTGCAGTACGCTTATCATCCTCCTTGCGGTCTCCATACGATTTGCCAGTGCTCTCACTATGGAAATCTTCCGGCTTCATCGCATCGAAGCGGTAAAGTCTATAATCCTCTATGACCTTTATCAGTTTGGAGGCATAAGATGGGTCAGTGGCATAACCGGCCTTCTTAAGACCATGAGCCCAAGCCTTATAGTCAGTCACTGAATTGCCAAAAAGAGGCTTGTACCGATCTCTGTACCTGAGGAAATCCGAATGATCACGGAAACTCTCGTCTGGCGAGGAATAGACCCTGAAGCATTCCCCTCGCCTGTCATCATCATAGTACATCTTGCGCCCTGTCCAGTCATGGCACTTGATGCCAAAATGATTGTTGCCTTTAACAGCAAGCTCTGACTGGCCGGCTCCCGACTCGAGAAGTCCCTGAGCAAGGGTTATACTTGCCGGAACTCCCGAACGGTACATCTCCCTCACTGCCACATGAGCATATTTGGATATGTATCTCTCCTGCGGTGAGTCTTCTTCTGCACAGAGGACTACCGCTACAAACAACATTGCGACAGCTATCGCTGTCTTACGTATTAGATTCATTTATAAGCCTTTGAACTCAACATTCACTTATTGGATAACCCGGAGTGTACCGTATCCAAAGCTATGTCAAACTTACTAAGTTACGAAGATTCAAGATTATGGCCAAAATGAATGTTTTAACCGCTCACTGGGCAGAGTCAAAGTTTAACTTTTCTCTCGGCCTGGCAATCAACTCTCGGATATGCCGCACATAAAGCCGAAACCCGAAGGAAGAACAAAAAAACCGACAAGGAAATACCCTTGCCGGCTCTATTGTCCTAAAATCAGGCTATAACATCATAGTAAATCTAAGTAAGCGGCTACTTATTTTTTAACGATTACTAAACATAGAAGCCTACTCAAAAGTTTAGCTTAAACTTGAATTGGGAAGCGGACAGCCAATATACTATTAATAGTTCTCAGCCTTGATTTCAAAGAAACTCTTCGGATGCTTGCACACGGGGCAGATCTCCGGAGCCTTCTTACCAATGACGATATGACCGCAATTGGAGCATTGCCAGATCATATCCTCGTCACGTGAGAACACGATGCCTTCCTTGATATTGGCGAGAAGCTTCCTGTAACGCTCCTCATGTGTCTTCTCGATAGCGCCTACCTTTTCAAAGAGGAAAGCGAGATCATTGAAGCCCTCTTCCTTGGCAGTCTTGGCAAACTCAGCATACATATCTGTCCACTCGTAGTTCTCGCCTGCAGCTGCATCTTCAAGATTGACAGTTGTCTCGGGGATCTCCCCGCCATGAAGATACTTGAACCATATCTTGGCATGCTCTTTCTCATTCTTTGCAGTCTCCTCGAAGAGCTTGCCTATCTGTACATATCCATCTTTAATAGCTTTTGCGGCATAGTAAAGATACTTTGTGTGTGCCTGAGACTCACCTGCAAAGGCAGTCTTGAGATTCTGCTCAGTCTTTGATCCTTTTAATTCGCTCATGATTGTTGTCTTTAATTGTTGCGAGACTTGCGTTTCGCGCAAATCCGAGGCCAAATATAGAGTATTTTCAGGAAAAATTATCCTATTTCCATTATTTTATTTTTAATTATTCCAAATAAGATATTCCCATGCCCTTGGCAAGCCCTCCTTCGCTCGTCTCCTTGTACAGGGACGGGATGTCGTGGCCGGTTTGTTTCATCACCTCCACGACTTTGTCAAACGACACTCTATGCCGTCCGTCCGAGAAAGAAGCATAGAGGTTAGAGTCCAATGCACGGGTAGCGGCAAACGCATTCCTCTCGATACACGGTATCTGGACAAGGCCTCCGACTGGGTCACAGGTCATGCCAAGATGGTGTTCGAGAGCCATCTCAGCAGCATACTCAATCTGGGACGGACTTCCTCCGAACATCTGGCAAGCCGCGGCTGCAGCCATCGCACAGGCAACCCCGACCTCACCCTGACAGCCGACGTCCGCTCCGGATATGGAGGCATTCTGCTTGACGACATTGCCTATGAGTCCAGCTGTTGCCAAGGCATGGAGCATCTTGATATCACTGAATTCATGTCCTTTACACAAGTGGTACAGCACTGCAGGCACGACACCGCTCGCTCCGCAGGTAGGAGCCGTCACGATCTTGCCTCCGGAAGCATTTTCCTCACTGACAGCAAGCGCATAGGCATATACAAGGCCGCGCGTCTGGAGGGAACGCTTGTAGCCCATTGCCTTGACATAATATGTAGGAGCCTTACGGGGAAGATTAAGCGGACCGGGCAATACTCCTTCATGGTCTATGCCTCTCTCGACAGCTTGCTGCATAGTCTTCCATATTTCCATCAAATAGTCCCATATTTCTTTACCTTCACATTGCTCTACATATTCCCAATAGGTACGCCCCTTCTCATCACACCAGTTCTGTATATCAGAAAGCCTGTCGAGGTCATATACATCTTGAGTGTCGAACATATCGCCTTTGGCCTTGCCTTCAGAGAGAGCTCCACCGCCAATACTGTACACGGTCCACTCGCCGACCATATTGCCATCCGCATCCATCGCTTTGAATGTCATTCCATTGGGATGAAAAGGGAGGAAGACAGAGGGCATCCATAAGAATTCCACCGGAGCAGTCCCGGAAAGTTCGTCCCTTATGGATACATCCGTCATATGTCCCTTGCCTGTAGCTGCCAGACTGCCATAAAGGGTCACCTGGAAGGACTTTGCATCTGGGTACATGGACCGGAATATCTGCGCCGCACGCATGGGGCCCATCGTATGGCTGCTTGACGGACCGCGTCCTATCCGGTACAGTTCTTTCAATGATTTCATCTGTTATTTCCAATTCTTGGTCACAACATAGACTGTTGCTGTCATAAATTCAGAGATCTGCCTGTATGTGTCTGAGGTATAGCATTACACTCCAAAAGGCGTCTCATAAGGGTTAAGTAGCACCGATAGTTCAATGCGCACACCTAAATGCCTGGGACAAATGTCATCAGACGGAAAGACATAGCCTCACGGACAAAAAGGTCTTGCATATTCTTCCCGACACCAACTGCGTGGCCGTCTTCGAGAACTCTACGGTATCCGTACAGAACCCCTTTAAGGAGATTTTCTTCCGAAAATCCCTATTCATACAAAGATAACAGTTTTATAAATGCATTCTAAACGACGACACCAGCGTAAATCTCGGAAATGTCTATGAAACGGCCGTCGTGCTCAACAACGAGAGAAATATCCATGAAGAGAACGGAATCCTTTATATGCCTGTCTATTACATCGCCTTCCTGCTTAACGACAGGGTGTAAATGAGGTGTTGCATTCCGCAGTCCTTATTGGTCCAAAATTCGGATTTCTCGGAAATGGGATGACTCAAATCTTACAGCCGTATAATTTACCACCGTAAAAATTGCAACCTTTACTCTATGTACTTATTCTCAATCTCTTGCAGGGTCTTATCGTAGGCCTCGAGCTCTTTCTTCACGGCATTGATCTCTGGGATGCTGCAGTCAAATTCGTTCAGCTGCCGTTCTGCTCCCGCAAAGTCTGCCCGACTCTCTTGAAACTCGGAAATCACGTTCCCGATTCCAGAGGCCGCATGAAATGCCATTTTCAAGGCATAGCCTGCGGGATTTGTAAGGTCTTTTATTGAATCCGGTACAAATGCCTTGCCTATGGTCTTTATGGCCTTGTCCGCAATCTGCACATTTACACCGAAATGCTCCTTGAAGATTTTTTCTGCCTCTCCGACCTTCATGCTGGCCCTTATCTTCAGCGACCCAGCCTTTGAGTTCAGTTCTGTCTTTTTAGACAATTTATTCAACTGTGCAAGCGTCCAATCACCGTAGGCAATTGTCTGCCCCTTATAGACGCGAAGCGAAACTCCAAAATTTGCATTGAAATTCTTGAAAGGAACGTGCATTACAACATACTAACTATACCGTCCAAGAATTAGGCAAAGCAGCCAAGCATAAAAGCTCTCACGTGCGGAGAATCCGATCACTAGCCAGGGAAAGTATTACTTGCATAGAACGCTAATTCTTCGTACCTTAACGCTCAAGATAAGACTCACATAAGACACATAAGACATTCATTAATCAGCTAAAAAACGAAGGCGAAGCTTGCGCCCCGCCTTAAATGTTTTCACAACGGAATAATCCTTATTGTGATTTGCTTCAGATTGTTGCAAATCTATGAACTTTATTTGACATTGCAAAACAATTTTTGAGATATGAAGAAAGTATTGGGACTTGACCTCGGAGTTGGCTCAATAGGATGGGCTTTGGTAAATGTAGACGAGACACACGCACCTGTCAATCTTCTTGGCATGGGAAGCCGCATTGTCCCGCTCACGACAGACGATGCCAAAGAATTTACGCAAGGAAATGCTGCATCCAAGAACCAGAAACGAACACAGAAAAGAACGGCAAGAAAAGGTTACGACAGATATCAACTGAGACGTCAGCAACTGACTGACAAATTACGTTCCCTCGGGATGCTTCCTGACGAGAGGCTCATCAAGCTTCCCGTACTTGAGCTATGGGAGCTACGTGCCAATGCAGCGACTCCCAGCTACAAACTATCTCTGCCAGAGATCGGGCGTGTATTGTATCACATCAATCAGAAACGAGGTTACCGTCATTCCCGAGACGAAGATTCTGACAAGCAGCAGAGGGACTATGTAGCTGCCGTCAACAACAGGTGGAAAGAAATCCGCGAAGAAGGAAAGACTATAGGCCAGCATTTTGCCAACAAACTGAAAGAGACAGAGATCATATCAGAAAAAGGCAAATTCTACACCTATAGGATTAAAGAACAGGTATTTCCGCGAGGAGCGTACATGGAAGAATTGGACAGGATCGTTGAAGCACAGAAAGTATTCTGGCCAGATATATTTACTGACGAAAATGTCGATGAGCTAAGAAACCGGATCATTTTCTTCCAGCGTCCGCTCAAGTCTTGCAAGCATCTTGTATCGCTGTGTGATTTTGAGGTACGGGACTTTGTCAAGAAAAATCATTCCGGAAATGTAATAACAGACAGGAATGGAAACCAATGCCACATATTGGCAGGCCCTAAGGTTGCGCCTAAGTCCTCACCACTATCTCAAGAAAGCAAGCTTTGGGAAGAGATCAACAATATCCGGATAACGAATTCCAAAAATGACGAATTCTTCATTTCGCAAGAGAAAAAAGTGGAAATATACCGGTTCTTGTCAGAAAATGAAGTTATGAAAGCCAACGATCTCAAGAAGATTCTCGGCATTTCTGCCAATGACAAGGAGTGGACAATTGATAAGGCTGTCAGTAAAGGACTTACTGGGAACACTACTAGGACAAGATTGAGAAAAGCATTGTCACACTTTAAGCGTGAAGACCTTCTGAGATTTGACATGCAACTTACCGATTCTTCATTTGTAAATCCCGAGACAGGGGAAATCCTACATGAGATAGACCCGAAATGCGAGCAGGAGCCTCTATACAGGCTCTGGCATTGCATCTATTCGATTGACAATAAGGAAGATCTTGCAAAAGCGCTGGAGAATCAATTCGGGATAACCAACAAAGAGGCAATTGACAATCTCAACAAGATTGATTTCGTAAAACAAGGATACGGAAGCAAATCTGCCAAATTCATCAGAAGGATTCTCCCCTATCTTCAGAACGGAGCTATGTACAGTGAAGCCTGCGAGATTATCGGCACGAATCATTCGGGAAGTCTGACAAAGGCAGAAAATGCCGCAAGACAATTGCTTCAGAGGATACCTCAATTAAACAAGAACGAACTGCGCCAGCCTGTAGTAGAGAAGATTCTTAACCAGATGATCAATGTCGTCAATGCCATTGCAGAAAAATTCGGAAGCATTGATGAGATACGTATAGAGATGGCCAGAGAGCTGAAACTAAGTCAGGAAGCAAGGGCCACTACTGCAAAAAGTATCAGAGACAGGGAGAAGATCAATCTCGAATATGCCGGCAAGATACGGGAATTCGGAATTGTCCCGTCAAAGAACAAAATTTTAAAATACAGACTGTGGGAAGAGGCTGGGCAACGTTGCTTCTACTGCGGACAGACTATCTCAGCTCAAGAATTCCTTTCAGGATTTGACTCTGATATAGAGCACATTATCCCTAAGTCACGCCTATTTGATGATTCGTATTCCAATAAGGCATGTTCTTGCAGAAAATGCAATTCTACCAAAAACAACATGACGGCTTACGACTTCATGAAGGCACAAGGCGAAGACAAATTCAAGGATTATTGCGACAGAGTTGCCAACGCATATAAGGAAGGAAAGATCAGTAGGACTAAGCGTGACCGATTCATGACGCCGGCGGAGAAGATCCCCAAAGACTTCATATCCAGACAATTGGTTCAGACACAATATATCTCTAGGAAGGCTATGGAGATCCTCATGCAGATCTGCCATGACGTATATGCCTCCAGCGGAGATGTGACTGCATATCTAAGAAGGATATGGGGATATGATGAGATCCTCCAGCGCCTGAACATACCTCGCTACAGAGAAGGCGGGCTGACGGAGATGGTCACCTACGAGCATAATAATCAGCAACATACCGAAGAGCGGATCAAAGGATGGAGCAAAAGGCTCGATCACAGGCATCATGCCATTGACGCACTAACGATTGCATGTACAAGGCAAAACATAATCCAACGGCTGAACAATCTGAATGCTCAAGAGTCCTCAGGAGAGGACAAACTGAATCTCGACAAATGGACAATGGCACAGGCTCATTTCTCTGTAAGGGAGGTTTCTGATGCTGCGAGCAGAATTCTGATCTCATTCAAATCCGGCAAGAAAGTAGCGACCCCGGGCAAGAGATATATCTACAGGAACGGCAAACGTATTCTTGCCCAGGAGAATATCATTGTCCCCCGTGGGGCTCTATCCGAGGAAAGTGTCTATGGAAAGATCCGGACGATAGAGAAAGGCATCGCTATCAACAAACTATTCGATAGGCACGAGGATATATTCCAACCTTTGATAAAGAAAATTATCGAAGAGAGGATCAGCGAATTCGACGGAAACATAAAGGCTGCCAAAGCCTCGCTGAAGAAACGGCCTCTGTATTTGGACAAGGAGAAGACCATCGAACTGAAATACGGCAGCTGCTTCAAGTACGAATACGTCATAAAATATCCACTGAATACACTCAGAGCCAAAGATGTCGAGTATATCGTGGACGAGAATATCCGCGAGACCGTCTCAGATCGGCTAAGCCAGTTCAATGGAAATGTAAAGGAAGCATTCAAAGAGCCGCTCTATACTGACGGGACAAGTCCCGTCTTGATCAAGACAGTCAGGATGTTCACAGGGTTAGACGCTGTCGTTCCTGTCAGGAAAGACTCTGATGGTAAGAATATCGGTTTCGTAAAGACGGGCAACAATCACCATGTCGCCATCTATAAAGATAAAGAGGGCAAATACCAGGAGCATACCGTCACCTTCTGGCATGCCGTAGAGAGGAAGAAATACGGGATCCCGATAATCATCGAACATCCGGACGAGGTATGGCAGAAAGTGCTTGACTTGGACGCGCCTCAGTCATTCATCGACCAGCTGCCTTCGCCAGATTGGACATACGTCATGAGTATGCAGCAGAACGAGATGTTCATTCTCGGCATGGGAGATGACGAGTTCAACGATGCTATGTCAGCAAAGGACTACAGAACATTGGCTCAGCACCTTTACAGAGTACAGAAAGTCTGCAGCAAGGACTATTATTTTAGATACCAATATGAGACACAACTAGATGATAAAGAGGCCGCATTATCCATGAAGAAATTCTATAGAGTTACGAGTTTATCTTCGCTGCAGAGTTTAAATCCTAAAAAAGTAAGTATAAACCTATTAGGCGACATTTCACTACATAATATCATATGATAAAGAGATCCCTTTATTTCGGCAATCCTGCATACCTGTCCATTAAGATGAGACAGCTTGTAATAAATATCCCTAGGGATGAGGATAGCGGTGCGACTGAAATGGGGACAGAGAGATGTGACAAAGTTCTGAAGACCATCCCGATAGAAGATATCGGGATCATTGTGTTGGACAATCCGAGGATCACCATAACCCATGCCTTGACCGAGGCTCTGTTAGAGAACAATTGCGCTCTGATAACATGTGACAGCAGACACTTGCCAGTCGGCCTGCTATTGCCTCTGTACGGCAACAAAGTTCAAGCAGAGCGATATCAAGAGCAGATCAATGCCTCCTTACCATTGAAGAAACAGCTATGGCAGCAGACAATCCAGACAAAGATACGGAATCAAGCAGCTGTCCTTGCTTTTGTCACAGGAGAGCAGCACAAGAACATGCTTGTGTGGGCAGACTCCGTAAGAAGCGGTGACTCTGACAATCTCGAAGCAAGGGCTGCCGCTTATTATTGGAAGACAGTCTTTCCTGACATAGAATCTTTCATACGAGGTAACGAAGACATAGTAAATATATTGCTAAATTACGGATACAGTATACTGAGGGCTATGGTGGCCAGAGCACTTGTCGGAGTAGGACTTATTCCTACGTTGGGAATACACCATCATAATAGATATGATGCTTACTGTCTTGCCGATGACATAATGGAGCCATACAGACCGTATGTAGACAAACTCGTGAGCACAATCATAGGATTATGCCCCTGCGAATTAAACAGAGAGACCAAGGCTAAACTCCTCGGCATTGCGACTATGGAGGTAGTCATCGATGCTCAGCGACGTCCGCTAATGGTTGCCATAAGCCAGACTGCATCTTCACTGAGAAAATGTTTCTCGGGCGAAATCAGGAAAATCATCTATCCAGTGCTCTGAGATGGACAGATTCAGTGAATATAGGATTATGTGGGTACTGGTATTCTTCGACTTGCCGACCGATACTAAAAAGGAACGTAAGGAAGCGGCACTCTTCAGAAAGCACCTGATAGAAGATGGATTCACCATGTTCCAATTCTCGATATATATGAGACACTGCCCTTCTGTCGAGAATGCCCAAGTGCATATAAGGAGAGTAAAATCGTTCTTGCCGGACCTTGGGCAGGTAGGGATATTGTCAATTACGGACAAACAGTTCGGCAGTATGGAGCTTTTCTGTGAACATAAGCCCAAAGAAGCCGGAGAAATCGTGATACAGCTCGAACTGTTTTGAATCAAAAATATATCTTTAAAAGAAATAAAATCCGGTAGTTACCTACCGGATTTTATTTTCAAGAAACAGCTTTTAAGTAATTAGCTACCAATACTTTACACTAGTTGTGCTGTTATCTTAAATGCTAAGTTAAGAAATCTGAAAGCAAATCACAACCCCTCCTTTAAGTACATTTATGTATCTGAGCTGTTATCTTAAATGCTAAGTTAAGAAATCTGAAAGCAAATCACAACCATACGTCTAGCACGCTTTTCTGTACCTCTGCTGTTATCTTAAATGCTAAGTTAAGAAATCTGAAAGCAAATCACAACGAGCTTGTAGAATCTGATTTTAATTATAATGCTGTTATCTTAAATGCTAAGTTAAGAAATCTGAAAGCAAATCACAACTCTTCAGCAGTATATTTGTCAGTTTGCACTAGTGACTCCCCTCCATACTCTTGTCCAATCACTCACATTCGGTATAACGAAATAGTCATAAATTGTATAATAGTTTATCCTCATTTTGTATAGTATAGCTCGAAAACCATTCGTATTCAATCACTTTTTTGTAATTTTGCGCATATGACAAAATCTGCAGAAAGATGAAAGAATACAGACCTCGGATTGCCGATAGAATGTTGAGCCGCAGACTAAAGGGTGTCGGTGCGGTCTTGATACAGGGACCCAAATGGTGTGGCAAAACAACGACCGCTGAACAACAGGCCAGGAGTGTCGTGTATATGGACGACCCGGAATACATGGATCAAAACATTGAATTGGCAAATTTGTCACCTCGTAAAATTCTTGAGGGGGCAACGCCGCGCCTCATTGATGAGTGGCAGCTTGCTCCGCAACTGTGGGATGCAGCAAGGTTCGAGGTCGATCACAGAGATGATGTCGGACAGTTCATCTTTACCGGTTCAGCCGTGCCTGCCGACACCGACAAGACTCACCATTCCGGCACGGGCAGATTTGCTTGGCTCACGATGAGGACCATGAGCCTTTTTGAGTCAGGAGAGTCTTCAGGTGAAGTCTGTCTGAAAGATTTGTTTTCCAAGTCTGATTCGGAGATTTTCGGTACAAATCCTCTCAATATAGATTCAATTGCCTGGCTGATTTGCCGAGGAGGATGGCCTCGTGCCACAACGATAGACAAAGATGTGGCATTGGACATGGCATACAGGTATTATGAAGCAGTTGTAAACAGCGACATTTCACGGGTAGATAATGTCAGACGTGATGCGGAGCGTGCCAAAAGAATCCTGCGTTCTATCGCAAGGAACCAGTGTGCGCAAGTTTCTGTCAATACAATCTGTGCAGATGTCGAAGACAATGACTCAACTTCCGCCAACCGCATCACAATCACCTCTTATATTGATGCTCTGAAGAAGATTTTTGTGCTGGAGGATTCTCCGGCGTGGAATCCGAACTTACGGAGCAAAACCGCCATAAGGAGTTCCGACACCCGCTATTTTTCCGACCCGTCTATTGGCGTTGCTGCATTGGGAATAGGTCCCAATGACTTGATAAATGATATACGCACGATGGGACTATTCTTTGAATCTCTGTGTGTGAGGGATTTACGGGTTTATGCCGACGCATTGGAAGGATCGGTATATCACTATCGCGACAGCAATGGTCTGGAATGTGACGCGGTTCTGCACCTGCGCGATGGACGCTACGGGCTGATTGAGATAAAACTGGGCGGAGAGAAAAACATTGAGGAGGCTGCGGAGAATCTGAAGCTGCTGGCATCTAAAATAGACACCGCAAAGACGAAGGCACCTTCATTCCTTATGGTACTTACCGGCACATCGAAATATGCTATACGGCGTGAAGACGGGGTCTATGTCGTGCCGGTCGGTTGCCTGAAGGATTAATGGTGTCTCCTCCGAAATACACAACGAAATGACAATGAAAAAGATACTTTTCGTCTGCCACGGGAATATCTGCCGCAGCCCGATGGTGGGGTTCATCATGAAGAAGGCTGTTGCGGATGCAGGGCTTTCGGGGGAGTATGAAATCTCCTCGGCGGCCACGTCGACCGAAGAAACAGGGAATGACATATATCCGCCGGCGAAGGAAACGCTGCGGAGGCACGAAATCCCGTTCAGGGCTCGTACAACCTTACATTGGACAGGACTAACTGGAAGTTCAGCGACACAAACATCAACATCCTTACTCTGGCATCATCTACGACGGTATCTACTACGTTAACGGACAGGCCTGTTATCTGTCCGGCTCTAAAATCAAGGACAAGGAAGGAAAACCGGAGTTACAAATCCTTGTCTCGTACTGTAATGCAGAGGAAGCTCTTGATATGTACAAACTTAGGGGGCAGGTGGAAACGATGTTTAGAGGCCTGAAACACAAGCGGAGGGCTGTAAGCCTGTTCAAATACGGACTGGACTACATCTTCCAGTGCCTTGTGAACCACACCAACCGCTATCGAATAAATGTTTCCAAATTTTTGTCATATACTTAGGTTTATAGTAATACTTCACAATCCTGAAGATTGAATATCTGTCAGCGATGTCACTATTTTATGCATCATTCCTTTTGACAACGAACATAGACTCCATTCGCACAACTCGTTAAGTATACAGAATAAAACGACCCCGACATTTTTCAATATTATCAAACCAAAAACCAATTAGGCAAGGCCGCAGCTGTTGGCGACAAAAGCTGTTATCTTAAATGCGAGGTTAAGAAATCTGAAAGCAAATCACAACCATGAGCATTTAAATGATTAAGACAGGTGTTTCTCATTATCGTAAAAAAAGAAAGAGAACCAAGTACATTGGTTCTCTCTTCATTTTCTGTCGGGATGATGCGACTCGAACGCACGACCCCCACGTCCCGAACGTGGTGCGCTAGCCAACTGCGCCACATCCCGTAAGGCTTAGGATTACGCCATCTTATTGATGAAGACAGCTATTCCGCTCTTGAGATTGGCAGCCTTGTTCTTATGTATGACTCCAATCTTGGCTAGCTTGTCAATCATTGCGTATACCTTGGGTGCTCCAGCCTCTGCCGCTTTCTTGTCGGAAGAGTTCCTTATCGCACGTATAGCATTCCTTGTAGTCTTTGCATAATACTTATTATGCAATCTGTGCCTTTCGCTCTGGCGAATGCACTTCTCAGCAGATGCGTTATTTGCCATTGTTCTTATTTTTAATATTTAGTAGTGGGTAGGAGAATCGAACTCCTATTGCGAGAATGAAAATCTCGAGTACTAACCGTTATACGAACCCACCGTCACACTCACCTCGAAACCAAAATTCGAGGGGGATTGCAAAGATATGTAATATTTTTGTCTCTGCAAAATATTTTCGCCCTATATTGAGACGGCATCACCTATATTGAGACGGGAAGTGATAGGATAAGATTACTTATTATCCTTATCATCCGTGTTATCGGCTTCCTTGTCCCACTCAAATGAATAGAGTATGGCTTCTACCTGCCTGAGATACTGGCGTTTGTCATATTTCGGAGCATATACGAACCCGTCGAGCACTATTATATCCTTGCCGTCCTTGCTGTAGAAAGAATGAGACACAAACGGTCCGCCCATATAGTCACCGTACACATCCCAAAGTCCTCTTGTCTCAGCAAACTGACGCCCGCGGAATCTTATGAACCTAACGTCCGGAGTCGCCACTTCATTGGTAATCATATACGTATTGTCACGCGGCCCAGGGACATTTGCCTTAAGGATCTCGTTGCGGTGACGTATTATATTTTCCTCAGTGAAATTCTCAATCGAGGATGCCGGATACTTGTAGACAAAGACACCCTGTATGGAATACTGCTTGTCATCAGCAATCCAGATGAAATCATCGGTAGCCTTGCGAACCTTGTACCCAGAAGGGAAATGCGGTGAACCACCAGCGAGTTTAGATACAACAGGAGGAATTGACGGCTCTTCATAACGGCGGGAATTGGTGATGATCCTATCCCTTTCTGCCTGCTCGATTGTGCTTACGATTCTCTCCGCATTGGCACTGAACACATTTGCAGCAGAGTCCGCAGAAGGAGCGGAGACTTGTATAAGACACTGGGGATAAGCCCATTTGTCATTTTGATACAACACCTGTCCCTTTGCATCTGGAGATATATCAAAGATCAGGATATTTCTGTGAATCTTGAAAAGGTCAGCAAATCCTGTCGGAGTTATGTGCACGAGGGAGAAATAAGGCTCTCTCTGAGGAAGAAACGGATAGTCGGCCGCAAGAACTTCCCTGGCCTCAGCCCCGAGATTGCCGTCCCAGTCATCCTTATCCATTATCACAAGTATCTCTCCGGCTTTACCGCTGACATTGGGCAGAAGAGGTTTATCAGACTCCTTACATGAGGAAAGCAGCAGCGCGCAAGAAGCTGCAACTACAGATATGATAGACAGTTTCGTCATGATTGAAAATGATTTGCCTAAAGTTACTAAAGTTAGGGGCTATGAACAAATTCGCACTTATATCAGAGTAAACGCGAGATGTCGTTTCCGAAAGCGAGGATCATGAGCAGCATGAGCAGGAACATACCGACAAACTGAGCTGCCACCATGAACTTGTCACTCGGTTTCTTGCCGGTCAGCATCTCATAGATGGCAAACACCATATGTCCTCCGTCAAGGGCAGGTATCGGAATCAGATTCATCACCCCGAGCATTATCGAGAGAAGTGCCAGCAGATTGACAAAGATATACCAGTTCCATGTAGATGGGAATATCTGCCCTATGGAGATGAAACTACCTACCGACTTGTAGGCACCAGTAGAAGGGGTCGCTACGAGCTTCAGATCCCGCACATAGCCGCCTATCATGCCGAATGTGTATTTCACGCCTGCAGGGATAGCTTGCGCCACTGTATAGTCTCGATGCTCAAGCCCCGGATAGTGCACGAATACTCCGATCATACCCGCCGTATCTACTTGAAGCGGTACAGCGAGGGTATCCGAGCCTCTTACGACTGAAGCTGTTACAGACTTCCCAGCAAAAGCCCTAAGTATAGGGGTCGCATCCTGACGGTACTCTACGGCTGCTGTGTCGATACGAACTATCCTGTCACCTGAGATAAGCCCAGAGTCATAGTTTATAGAGCCGGAGGGCAATGAATCCACCACAAATGGGATCGCAAGGGTAAACATGCCCGGAGTGGAGAGCACATCTCCTATCATATTGTGATCTATATAGATAGATACAGTATCACCACCTCTCAGCACCTTTGCCTCATGCACTGAGCGGCGGGCAAGATCAGCCTGCAGCATACTGAAATCCTCCGGCACATAGTCATCGAAACTCAAGATCCTGTCACCGGTACGAAAGCCCATCTCCTCGGCAAACGGATTGGCATAGATACGGCTGTCTTTATTGCTCACATAGTTGTCGCCCCATATCGCAAACATGGCCACATACACTATGATAGCAAAAAGGAAATTATTGAATACGCCCCCGAACATGACAATAAGTCTCTGCCAGGCCGGTTTGGAACGGAATTCCCATGGTTTCGGCTCACTTTTGAGTCCTTCGACGTCAAAAGACTCGTCCACCATACCGCAGATCTTGCAGTAGCCTCCAAGAGGAAGCCATCCTATACCATACTCTGTATCGGCCTCTTTCATCTTTGGGAAAAGGCGCGTAAACCATCCAGTTGTCTTGGTGCTGAAAAGCTTCACGCCCCCGGCATCGAAAAACAGGAAAAATTTATCGACCCTAATACCGAAAAACTTGGCAAATGCGAAATGCCCAAGTTCATGTATCAGTATAAGCAACGAGAGTGCAAGCAGCACTTGGATGCACTTTATAAGTACTATCATATCTATCTCTTCTTTGATATCTCCGCACATCGGAGTACCGACTTCGCGAAAGCCGTGTCGTTGGTATCAAGTATATCTTCAATCCCCGGCTCAGCAATGAAACTAATTCCGTCCATCGCTTCAGACACCACATCGGCGATATCATAGAACCCTATCTCAGATCTGAGATATGCAGCGACAGCAGCCTCATTTGCCGCATTCATCGCGCATGGGACATTGCCTCCCCTTCGGATTGCCTCGAACGCAAGAGACAGACACGGGAACTTCCCATAGTCTGGAGACTCGAACGTTAGGTTTCCCAAAGTAGCGAAATCTATCTTCTTGTTGTCCAAGGAGAGCCTTGATGGGAAAGAAAGAGCGAGCTGTATCGGCTCTCTCATATCCGGCATTCCAAGCTGGGCAAGCACGGCCCCATCCTCAAATTCTACCATCGAATGTATGACTGACTGAGGATGGACTACAATATTGATCTTCTCCGGAGCCATATCGAACAGCCACTTGGCCTCGATCATCTCGAAGCCTTTGTTCATCATGGTGGCAGAGTCTATCGTGATCTTGGCTCCCATTGTCCATCTAGGATGATGCAGGGCGGCATCCTTGGTAGCCACTGCTATCTCCTCACGCGGCCAATTACGGAAAGGGCCACCAGATGCAGTAAGATGCAGGCGGACAGCCTTATTGCCACTTGCACCGAGAAGGCACTGGAAGATTGCCGAATGCTCCGAATCCACCGGGAGTATCGGTGCCTTGTACTTCTGTGACATAGGCATCACTACGCTTCCTCCAGCCACGAGTGTCTCTTTATTTGCCAAAGCTATGACCTTTCCGGCCCGTATAGCTGAGACAGTGGGCCTCAGTCCGCTGAACCCTACGAGAGCAGTCAGTACTATGTCCACATCTTCCGCCCCTACAAGATCACAGACAGAGTCCATGCCTGCGAAGACCTTCGTATCTTCTCCAGAAAGGGCATCCCTGACATAAGAGTATTTATTCTGGTTGCAGATAACCACTGCATTGGGATGGAAACGGAGAGCCTGAGAGATGAGCAAGTCGGCATTGTTATTGGCCGTGAGAAGCTCCACCTCAAAGAGACCGTCATGCTGCGAGATCACGTCTAAAGCCTGCCTTCCGATAGATCCAGTTGAGCCAAGGATGGCCACATGTCTTTTGTCCATAATCAGAAATTAATGTATTTGGTCGGATCGACGGCCTCGCCCTTGTACCAGAGTTCAAAATGAAGATGTTCACCTGTTGTAAGCGAACCTGTATTTCCGACAAGGGCTATAGGGGTGCCTGCAAGGACTTTGTCACCGGTTTTTTTCAACAGTTTCTGGTTGTGCTTGTAGACTGACACGATATTGTCAGCATGCTGTATCTGTATGGTATAGCCGGAGTCATCACTCCAGCCCGCACCTATTACGGTACCGTCAAGAACAGACATCACCACGGAATTGGAAGGAGCCGCGATGTCCACATAGGGGTGCAAGACCTCGTCATACGGCTGCGTGACAACACCTTTAAGAGGTGTAAAGAAATGCATCCCCTCTATCGTAAGCTCCCTCGATGTCCCTTTGTCTATGGCGAACTGCTCGGCCTGCCTTACATTATCCCGCAAAAGAGAATCTTTGCCCTCAAGGGCTTTCCTGTCCACTTCATTTTCCTGACTTGCAGCAGGATGACTGCGCACTATGCTGTCTATTGCTATCGGATCCTCACCCTCAAGTACTTTCATAAGATTGTTGGTATAGAAAGTCCAGGTATAGATAATATTCTGCAGGGAATCCACCTTAAGTGCGTTGTTTAGAGTGGCCCTCTTAGTCTTGGCATCGGGATAGCCAGGGATAAATGTCCGGAGAGGTGTAAATGCTATAAGGGAGAACGAAGCGGCAAGAATGACGGTTACAACGGAGACTACAATAACGAAAAGGCTCTGCCTTGTAAATCTGACCACCCAAAGCTGCTTGTGTGTCATATCATCTACAAGGGAAATCCTGAAATGCTCTACTTTCGGCTCTTTTGATTCTCTGACCATAGCCGTCTTATCCTCTCTGTTAAATATTTTCAGTAACTTTGTACGGTTATGGACAGACTCATCGGCATAGATTACGGGCGCAAGCGCACCGGAGTGGCAGTGAGCGATCCTCTGCAGATTTTTGCATCCGCACTTGAGACCGTACAGACTGCAAATATAATAGATTATCTTCAAAAATATGCCCAAACAGAGCACATCGTAAGGTTTGTCGTGGGCTACCCTATAAACATGAACGGACAGCCTTCGGAGGCAGCCTCTGATGTAGACATCTTCCTCAAGCAACTCGCAAAGGCATTTCCAGACATTCCAGTCACATTGGAGGACGAGAGATTCACGTCCGTTCTTGCACACAGAGCCATGATTGATGGGGGCATGAAGGCATCGCAGCGCAGAGACAAGGCCTCGGTAGACAAGATCAGTGCTGCCATCATACTTCAGGGTTATCTCGATAAGAAAAGTGGCACATCTTTTGCCCTTGAAAATGATTCTGTCCCCACAACGCAGTCGAGAAGGCTGTCGGGAAAACACAGTAAGCAACAGTAGCCCTCTGAGGAGCGGCCAACAACAAAAAATCTGATATGATACAACCCATATATTTATTTGGTTCAGAAGTTCTTCGCAAGAAAGCGGAAGATGTGGACATAAGCGACAAGGACTTCATTACCAGTCTTGTACAAGATCTTAAGGATACACTCAAGGAGTCAGAAGGATGCGGTTTGGCCGCTCCTCAGATAGGCGTAAGCAAGAGGGTTCTTATAGTGGACGGCACTGGGATGACAGACGTGTACGACTATCTCAAGGATTTTCGGAGGACCATGATCAATCCTATTGTCTTGGAGGAAAGCGACAAGACAGTTGAATACTCGGAAGGATGCCTAAGCATACCGGGAATCTACTGCGATGTAAGGCGTCCTGCTTCGATGACTGTGGAGTATTACAACGAGGATGGGGAGAAAGTAGTCGAGCAATTTGACAAGTTCGCCTGCCGGATGATACAGCACGAGATGTCGCACCTTGACGGAGACTTGTTCACGGATCACGTTGCACCAATTCGCAAGAAGATCATTTCCAAGAAATTAGCTAACATCGCACAAGGCAAGGTCAGACCAAGATATATATCCAAGATAAGTAAGTAAGATAAGACATGGGAGCATTCCACGCATATGACATTCGGGGAGTCTACAATGTGGACTTCGACAAAGAGACAGCATACAAGACAGGATATTTCCTGCCGGAACTACTTAACGCTGACGAAATCCTGGTAGGACGTGACTGTCGTCTTTCGTCTGACGAGATACACGACAATCTTGTACGAGGTATCACGGACGCAGGGGCAAATGTTGCGGATGCTGGGCTTTGTACCACACCGATGGTATATTTCGGTACGGCCAGATACAGCTTCAAAGCCTCTGTACAGATAACAGCTTCCCACAACCCCAAGGAATACAACGGGATGAAGGTGTCTTGTGAAAATGCCCTTCCCGTTGGATATGACACAGGGCTTGCTACAATAGAACAATGGATACAGGAAGGACGTCCGACTCCAATAAATAGGAAGATAGGAAAGATAAGGCAGATAGACCTCCGCCCAGATTATATAGCATTTCTATCCGGATATATGACGGACCTATCGGGGCTCAAGATTGCATTTGATCTATCCAATGGCATGGCCTGCCTACTGGCACGCAAGCTCTTCGGGGACGGGCCTGAGTATATATTCGACCAGATGGACGGGAATTTCCCCAACCATGAGCCCAATCCCTTGGTAGAGAAGAATGTAGAAGTTCTGAAAGCTCTTGTCTCTAAGACTGGAGCGGATGCTGGAGTGATCTATGACGGTGACGCTGATAGGGTTATGTTCGTGGACGAGAAGGGGCATTTTGTATCCCCCGATCTTATAATAGCTCTTCTCGGGCACTATTTCATCGGTGAAAGGGATGAGAAAGGCTTCGTTCTTCAAGATATCAGAAGTTCCAAGGCTGTAGGAGAATATCTTGAGCCGATGGGTGCCAAGATGTACACATGGAAGGTAGGAAGGGCCAATGCCGCAAGGAAGCTTCGCGAGATAGACGGAGTTTGGGGAGGAGAACTTGCCGGACATTATTATTTCAGGGATTTCTTTTATTCGGACAGCGGTCTGCTTGCTTCTATTCTCGTATTGAGAGTCCTTTCTGCCATGAAGCGCAAAGGCATCTCATTCAGTACTCTTATAGGTCAGATTGCAAAATATAAGAATTCTGGGGAGATTAATTTCCGGATAGAGGACAAGGCCGGAGCCATGGAAGCTGTCAAGGAGTATTTTACTTCAAAGGAGAAGCCTACTGCTTTCATGGACTTCGATGGGTACAGGGTTGAATTCAAAGATTGGTGGTTCAATATAAGACCTTCAAATACAGAGCCTTACCTCAGATTCATCTGCGAAGCCAAGACTCAGGCGCTGCTTGATGAGAAGGTAGCGGAGACTAAGGAACTGCTTGTGAGGAGATTCGGGGCGTAAAACAAGAAACTTATTATGAGGATTAAGATTAACACGGTCCTATCCACGGCACTGTGCATACTATTGTGGGATACGGGACTCGGCGCACAGGATACACTTATCACCAAGTCAAGAGCGGAATTGCTCGTGCCAAGACCGGCACTCAAGCCGGTAAAGTCAATAGACCCGACACATTCAATGCCTATAGATACCCTTGATACAGGCAACCCTGCAGTCAAGATATTGCTCATGGATGACCAGACTTGGACTTATTACAAAGATCCAGCAAAGGCAGCCGAAGGAGAGGCATTCAAGGAATATTGGGAAGACAAGACTGCCAATCCTTACCGCAAGGATCTCAAAGATCTGTCCGATGATGTCACAATCTGGCTTGTAGACTCTCTCGGAGAGTATCACTGCCCGTACCAGACCAAGGTATACTCCCCTTTCGGGTTCAGAAGAGGGAGAAGACACACTGGAGTAGATCTTCCGCTGAAGACAGGGACACCAGTATATGCCGCTTTTTCCGGCAAAGTAAGGATATCCATGTACATGCGAGGGTATGGCAATCTCGTAGTGATCCGCCACGAGAATGGTCTGGAGACATTCTACGGGCATCTTTCCAAGAGACTGGTCAATGTAGGGGACTGGGTTCGCGCCGGGGATGTAGTTGGACTTGGCGGCTCGACCGGAAGATCTACCGGAGCTCACCTTCATTTCGAGACCAGGTATCAGGGTTTTGCATTTGACCCACAATGGATAATCGACTTTGAGAACGGGACTCTCAGACACCGGCTTTTTATCCTTAAGAAACGGCAGCTAAGTTCCGCAAGCAAATATTTTCCCGAGTCCGATGAGGAGGATTACCTTATCATGAGAGACGATTCGACTTACTATGCTGCAAGGGCAGCTGAGCAGGCCGAAAGGGAACGCGAAGAAGCCCGCAAGGCCGCAGAGCTTGCCAAGGCCCAATATTACAAGATACGCTCCGGAGATACCCTCGGGCGGATTGCCATCAAGTACGGTACCACGGTACGCAATCTTTGCAACCTTAACGGGATCACTCCCCGAACGACACTTAGAATCGGTCGGAGCATAAGAGTGAGATAATAAACTTTTCCGTCCTCCAAAACTCATAGAGAGAATCGAAGGACGGAAATGAATTTACTTTAAAAAGAGTATCAGAACGAGTAGCGGACGCTGATTGCGGGCAGGAATCCGAGGAATAGTCCGGAGTTATAGAATTTCCCGTCGCAGATACCTACAGTAGGCCTCAAGTCAGCCGAAAGTTCAAGCGGAAACCAAAACCTGTATTCGAGTCCTACTTGACCAAGCAAGCCGAAGAAGAAGTTGCCGTCATCACCCTTGAAATGAGCTGTACCAAGAGATATTCCAGGGCCGGCATACCAGGACCATTGTCCCTTCGTTGTCCAATCCGGCTGAGCAAATACGAAATTATATGTGCCGGTGAAATTGATACCCACATTCCAAAATCCTGCATTTACCTCAAGGAAATTGGGCTCTCCGATATAATGCTCATAACTGGCTACCAATCCGTAACCGAGACGAGCTCCGATAGACTTTGGCTGAGCATTGGACACAGACATGAAGCAAAGTGCCGCTGCCAATACAAGGATGATTTTCTTCATTTTTTTTATTTTTAGTGTTAAACTATAACTGCATAAGCTATACCATTCCCGAGAATCCCATGAACGCCATAGCAAGGATGCTGGCAGTAACAAGTGCAATAGGCACTCCCCTGAAAGCTTTGGGAACTGAGCTGAGGTTCAGCTGTTCTCTCATCCCAGCAAAGAGCATCATTGCAAGGCCATAGCCCACAGATGTGGCGAAAGCATACACGAGTGCCTCCCAGAGATTGAGCATATGAGCCGGAAGCCCAAAAGTAAATTCTTTGGTAACCACTGTAATAGCTACTCCGAGCACGGTACAGTTGGTGGTAATCAAAGGAAGATAGATTCCGAGAGCCTGATACATAGACGGACTCACCTTCTTAAGAACGATCTCCACCATCTGCACAAGGGCTGCAATGACAAGGATAAACGATATTGTCTGCAGGAACTCAAGCTTCAGCGGAACGAGGGCGTAGTTGTTGAGCAGGTAAGTGACAAGAGTGGCAAGAGTAATGACAAAGCATACCGCTGCCGACATTCCGGTCGCTGTAGAAAGCTTATTGGATACGCCGAGGAATGGACAGATACCGAGGAACTGTGCGAGTACTATATTGTTGACAAAGATCGCCGATATGATGATAAGGAAAATTTCCATAACGTCTCCTCCTTATTTCTTAATGAATTTATTGAACAGAACCATAAGATAGCCCAAGACAAGGAATGCGCCAGGAGCCATGACAAAGGCGAGCATACCATCTCCCTGCATAAACTTGAACCCGAAAGCCGAACCGCTGCCGAGAATCTCACGAACAAGTCCTATGACTGTCAGCGAGCAGGTAAAGCCAAGTCCGATACCGACACCGTCCATGGCTGAAGCAACGACACCGTTTTTATTGGCAAATGCTTCTGCACGCCCAAGTACGATACAGTTCACGACGATAAGGGGAATGAAAAGACCCAATGTCGCGTACATTGCAGGAGTAAATGCCTGCATGAGGAACTGAAGGATCGTCACGAAGGTAGCTATGACTACAATATAGACAGGTATATGTACCTTATCAGGCACAACAGGTGCAATGGCTGAGATTGCCATATTGGAGAGCACGAGAACGAACAGGGTCGCAAGTCCCATGCTGAGTCCGTTGATTGCGGACGTGGTAGTGGCCAGGGTAGGACACATTCCAAGAAGAAGGACAAATGTAGGATTGTCCTTGACAAGTCCGTTGGTAATGAGCTTTAATTTATCCATTTTATTTTCCTCCTTCTTTCTGTATCTCATTCAGGGCATTCACAGAGTTCTGTATTGCAAGAACGTATGCCCTCGAGGTAATCGTGGAAGCTGTGATGGCATCCACGTCTCCTCCATCCTTCTTTACTGTGAGTTTCTTGGCCTTAGGATCGAAACCTTTGAACTGGGACATGAATTTCTCGTCTGTCGTGCACTTTGCTCCAAGTCCTGGAGTCTCGCTGTGAGACATTACCGAAGTATTGTATACGGTACCGTCAGGAAGAAGGCCTACCATCATGACAAGCGGTCCACCGAAACCTATGGCTGTGGACTTAATAGCATAGGCCTGAACGCTTCCGTCCTTGGTCTGCACGTAATATTCAGAATCCTGTCCACCGACCTTTACAGGCTTGGATTCGGACAACACTCCTCCTTCGGGCAGAACTTTAGAGATAGAGGCCTTAAGGGTTGCCTTATCTGCCTGTGCGATAGGCTCTTTTGTCAGAGCATAGACACCTCCAAGAAGAGCCGAACATACGAAACAAGTCGACACAAGGCAGATTACCATGTTTTTGAGATTTGATGTGACTGCCATATTATGCCCTCCCGTATTTCTTCTGATGGAACTTCATGTTGATAAGCGGAACAGTTGCGTTCATTATAAGGATAGCGAACGACATTCCCTCTGGATATGATCCGAAATAACGTATCATCATAGTAATGAAACCGATACCGATACCGAAAATAATGCCCCCCTTTACAGACATTGGCGAGGTAGCATAGTCTGTAGCCATATAGCACGAACCGAGGATCATACCGCCTGTAAGCAGGTTAAAGACAGGGTCAGAGAAACGGTCAGGGTTGGCCAGCCAGAAAATTGTGGAGACCACTGCAACGGTTATCCATATAGACAAGGTGATATGCGGTCTGATGACTTTGCGAGCAAGCAGGTATACGAAGCCGGCAAGCAGAGCCAAGGCGGACAACTCTCCAGCGGAACCTCCTACATTGGAGAACAGCATCTGCCCGTATGAAAGTCCGCTTTCAGACATTATCTGAGGCACACTCTTGCCTGCCATAAGGCCTTCTTTGACAAGGCCGAGAGGAGTGGCTCCTGACACTGCGTCAAGTCCGAAGAGCCCTCCGGGGATTTCCCAGTTAGTCATCACTGTCGGGAAAGAGACAAGCAGGAAGACACGACCGGCCATTGCTGGATTGAAGATATTCTGTCCTACACCGCCGAATGTCATCTTGACGACACCTATAGAGAATATGGCACCTATCATGACTACCCACCAGGGAGTAGTATAGGGAAGATTGAGGGCGAGTATTATACCCGTCACTGCAGCAGACCAGTCTCCTATCGTGGAGCGACTGCGCATAAGAAACCTCTCAATAAGATACTCACACAATATGCATGTGATCACACTCACCGAAAGGACTATTATCTCGCTTATGCCATAGAACACGGCCGATACGACTACTGCCGGCAGAAGCGATATTACTACATCCCTCATAAGCGACCTCGTTGATATGGGCGCGTGTATATGGGGTGAGGGTGAAACCAAAAGATTATTCATTTATCTCTCCGTTTTGATGATTCTACTTGTTGGCCGAAGCTGCTGCGGCTGCTTTTGCCGCTGCTGCACGAGCCTTGATTATGCCCATCACATTGCCCTTGGCTATTCGTATGATGTCAAGAAGCGGTATGTGTGCAGGGCAGGAGTACAGACAACATCCGCATTCTATACAGTCCTGAACTGCATTGTCTTCCAAATCTTCTGTCATATCATGAAGGGCAAGCTTCCTCAGCAAGAAAGGCTCAAGTCCCATAGGACAGGCTTCTGCGCATTTGCCACACTTGATACAGTTGGTCTCGGGTTCTCTCTTGGTCTGTGCTTCCGTAAGGAAAAGTAGAGCCGAAGTTCCTTTCATGGTGACAGCCTCAACATTAGCAATAGCCTTTCCCATCATCGGGCCACCGCTTATGATCTTGGCAGCGGCATCAGGAACACCTCCTATCTTGTCGATAATATAGGAGATTGGGGTGCCGACTCTTATGATGAAATTGTGCTGTCTGTCTGCAGGAAGGCAGTTCCCGGTGATTGTAACAGAGTTCTCAATAAGAGGCTTATTCTTCTGAACTGCCTCATATACTGCAAGCGCGGTGCATGCGTTCTGCACAACTGCTCCTACATCGATAGGGATCGCACCTGACGGCACTTGACGATGCATCACGGCATCTATCAGTTGCTTCTCACCGCCCTCCGGATATTTCTTCATCAGACTCATGACACTGATACCAGAGAACTTCGGGGAAATACCCTTGTATTTCTCAAGCAGGCTGCCTATATGGTCGATTGCTTCTTGCTTGTTGTCTTCTATGGCGATTGTAGCCTTGTCGACTCCGAGCACTTGCTTGATGATTGCAGTACCGATTATCACTTGATCGCCTTTCTCAAGAAGTGTGCGGAAATCGGACGTAAGATAAGGCTCGCACTCGCATCCGTTGATGATAAGCATCTCACATTTCTTGCCTGGAGGAGGAGTAAGCTTCACATGTGTGGGGAATGTCGCACCGCCGAGTCCTACTACTCCTGCAAGCTTTATCTTGTCGAGTATTGCCTTGTTGTCATCGGTAAAGTCTGCCACGATATCGGTGCTAAGGTCTATGCCCTCGGCCCACTCATCTCCCTCTACCTGGATCTCTATACAAGTCTGCCAATTGCCTGCAAGATCCTTTCTCGGGGCGATGGACTTTACTGTTCCTGATACGGACGAATGTATATATGCAGAGACAAAGCCGCCCGGTTCTGCTATTGGCTGACCGGTCTTGACCTTGTCACCGACAGCTACTATAGGCTTCGCTGGAGCGCCTATATGCTGTGCTACAGGGATATACACGGTAGCAGGCACTGGAAGGGTCTCCAATGCGCAACCTCTTGATATCTTGTTGTCAGACGGATGAACTCCGCCGATTGAAAATGTTCTTTTCATATTAATCCTCCTTGTTGCTTAGAAGATTCTCCTTTGCATCCGGTGCTGTAGTGGTAACGGTAGCCGTAGTCGTAGTAGTCGTAACGGTAGCCGTAGTCGTAGTAGTCGTAACGGTAGCGGTAGTCGTGCCGACAGGAGTCGATGCTACCGGCTTTGCCGCAGGTGCAGTGGACTTAGCGGGACCGGCTGCAGGGGTAGGTTTCTTGGTCCTGTCTACAGGCTTCGGGAAATTGACATCATGAATGGCACCTGTAGGACAAACGACAACACATTTCCGACAGGCCTTGCATTTTGTATAGTCAATATATGCCACATTGCTCTCAACGGTTATGGCACCGAAAGGACAGGTCTTGGCACACAGTCCGCAACCTATGCAGGCAGCCTTGCAGGCTTTTCGGGCAACAGCGCCTTTGTCCTTGTTGACACATGAGACATATACCCTCATACCACGAGGACCTTTGTTCCGCAGCTCAATTATCTGCTTGGGGCAAGCCTTTGTACATGCACCGCAGGCAACGCACTTGGACTCGTCCACCTCCGGAAGCCCGGTCTCTTGATTGAGATGTAGAGCATCGAATGTACATGCTCTCTCACAGTCCCCGCAGCCGAGACAGCCGAAAGAACAGCCAGTGTCTCCGGCATATAGAGCAGCCTTGACCTTACACGAGGCATAACCGTCGTAGTCATTGATACGAGGCCTATTGGCACAGGTTCCGTTGCACCTTACGACAGCTACCATAGGTGCCTTCTCCTTGATTTCATAGCCGAGGATTGCAGCAACCTTCTGCATCACAGCATTGCCTCCGACCGGACAGTAAATTTTGTCCAGATTGGAAGCCTTGACAGCAGCTTCTGCAAACGCACGGCATCCGGCAAATCCGCAGCCACCACAATTGGCTCCAGGCATGACCTTCTCTACCTCATCGATTCTAGGATCCTCCACTACCTTGAACTTTTCAGCAACAAAGTAAAGGACTACCGACAGAATCGCACCAAGAAGAACGATGGTCACAATTGTCCAAATAATCGTCGATAACATCATTTTATGAATTGAGATTGTTGTCTTTAACTATACTGAAAGAATAATCGCGTTCGATTCTTCCCCTGAAAATATACAATACGATATAATACAACACCACCGAGGCACATCCTGCCAGACCGGACCAAAGTTCCCCAACTCCAGCAAAAGACAAAGACAAGGTTACCGCAAGCAGGAAAAAGAGTGATCCTACATACGCCAGAACAGTGGCCTTGAGCCCCATAGAAAGCCTCATCGTCACCCGCACTTTGTCCCCGACCTTATATTCGGAAGCAAAGCTTGTCATCACATCTACTGTCTTCTTCACAGCCTCGGCCATAGTGCACAGACCAGCTGCATGGCAGGACGAGCAGGCTGAGCGGGAGACTATCTCAACGCTTACCGTGTCGCCCGTGACCTTTGTCACAACACCTGTATGTGAGATTTCCTTTGCCATACTACTCTGTAATAATAGAATCAAAGTCGTACTTCAGACCTTTCCAACCTGTAATTCTACCTGTAACCACCCCAGACCTCAGAGGAGCCTCAAAGCACAGAGGTATCCTATTCTTATCCTCGGTAATCCATATATTCATATCAGCCCCCGAGGCAAAGACATCTCCTGCAAGAAGCTTTGCAGCAAATTTCATCGTCCTTACCTTGCCTACTCCGCTTACATACTTATTCTCTCTACCGAGCCATATGAAATAGACATTGTTGACACTGTTGTCCACGACAAAGGTCATGGGATATTTTATATTCGGACGAACCCTGTTGAAATTGATATTTCTTGCCATGAAATAAAGTGCAGGAAGATCGTAAGTACAACCGTCAAGAGTCAATTCACAGCTTATATTCCCCTTGTGAGATGTCTCTACCTCGGCCGCTATATAGGGCTTCCTGTCAGAAGGCCATTTGTAACTGTACTTGTTGACAGAGTAATACCTACCTTCTCGGGAAGAACGCTCGAATCGTATTGGTACGAGTCCGTCTCGCGTAAACCACGACTGGAAATCCTCCCTTACTTTAAAGAAAAGGTCATAGAACTTGGCTGTCTTGCCTGCAATACGGCAATGGAAGAGTTCCATGCCATCGACAAAGGCTGTATCAAGGTCAATTGTAGCCGTACCGACATCAGTATTGATCGCACCCCATTTGTAATGAAGGACATAGTCAATGTGCTCGCCATTCTTGAAAGCAAGATCCTCTTCCGCAAGACTGCTTACGGGTATACAGTTTGGCCCTTTGAGGGGAGCTACTGCATATACTGACACGAATGCGCAGACAAGCATCAGAAATATTGTGATATAGGCCGACCGCTTCATCATTATTCAAAAGGATTCTGGTCGAAGTCACCTCCACCATACGAAGAGTATGAGTCACTGCCATATGGCGGTATAGAGGCATCGTCTGCCCCAGAAGGCGTATCACTGTTCATCGCTGACTCGAAAGTAGGCGAGAGCGTATCGGATTCTTCTACGAAACGGAGCTGGCTGCCTTTGAACCTCATCGGGATGGTGCCTATCTGTCCGTTCCTGTTCTTTGCAATAATGATCTCCGTGTACTCCTTGTCCTCTACAGTATCGCCAAGGCCAACGGCATCAGGCCTGTGCACAAACATGACAATATCAGCGTCCTGCTCGATGGAACCGGACTCACGAAGGTCACTAAGCATGGGTTTGTTGTTGCTATTGCCTCTCTGAACTGCATTACGGGAGAGCTGGGACAAAGCCATGATTGGGATCTCAAGTTCCTTTGCCGTTGCCTTGAGGCTTCTGGATATGGCAGCAACCTCCTGCTCTCTCATCCCTCCTCGGAGATCCGGCGGACCCTGCATCAACTGTAGATAATCAACGACTATGAACCTTACGCCTTTGGACTTCACAAGACGCTTGGCTTTTGTACGGAACTCGTTTATACTGATACTCGGTGTATCATCAATATATATCGGCGCTTTTGAGAGAGGTTTGAGACTAAAATGAAGCTGCTCCCAATCTGTCTGCTGGAGTTTGGAGCCACCCTTTATCTTGTCAGCATCAAGGCCGGACTCCGAAGTCATAAGCCTCTTGACCAACTCTATGGCAGCCATCTCAAGAGAGAAAATGGCTACCGGCATATTGTGATCAACAGCGGCATTGCGGATAATATTCAGCGCGAAAGCTGTTTTTCCTACAGAAGGTCTTGCACCAAGAATTATAAGATTTGACTTCTGCCAACCGAGAGTATATTTGTCAAGGGAGATATAGCCGGATGGCACTCCGCTGATACCTGACTGCCCCTGCATCTCCTCGATTTCATCCATCGCCACCTTGATGACAGAACCGACATCCTGCACATCTTTCTTGATATTGTTCTGGATGGCGCCGAAAATCTTGGACTGGGACTCGTCTATCAACTCCTCTACATTCTGAGAGTCATCATATGACATCTTCAGTATGTCATACGATGCAGTAATCAGATCTCTCTGTATGCATTTCTGCTTGAGGACCTTGATATAATATTCGACATGGGCGGCTGCTCCGATCTTCTGCGATAATGCAGCCAGAGTCACTGAGCCTCCTATATCGGCAAGATGCTTCTGAGCCTGAAGTTTCTGAGATACAGACAGCAAGTCTATGGCCACCTGCTCGTTGACAAGCGATACCATAGCTTCGAAGATCATCCTGTGCCGTGGATCATAGAAACAACTCGGCGAGAGCTCTTCCATTGCCTCGTCTACACATGCTGGCTCTATCAGCAGGGCACCAAGAACAGCCTCCTCGACATCTACTGCCTGAGGAGGCTTGTTGCCCATTTCCGCACTGATGACGTCGAGCTCAACCTTCTTCTCCGCGTTCCTTGCGGAAGTCTTTCTCTGCTCGGGCATAATCTAATCCGGAAAGTCCGTCAGGCCTTGCCTTCTTCGATATCTTCGCTGACGATAATACGTCCGCAGTGCTCGCAGATGACTAGCTTGTTGTTGGACGCTATATCTATAAGGCGCTGTGGAATAATCGTGCTGAAGCAACCTCCGCATGCATTGCCATTGTACACGCTGACTACAGCAAGATGGTTTCTCTCGCTCTTGCGTATACGCTCATAGGCACTCATCGTCCTTGCATCAATCTTGGAGGCATAAGCCTTCCTGTCTGCCTGAAGTTTCTCTTCTTCCTTGGCGGTAGACTCAACGATACCTGCAAGCTCCTCTTTCTTGGCCTTCAGATCCTCGTTGCGGACATTTGTATCCTCCTTCAGGTCAAGAAGTTCATTCTTCTTCTCGAGAATAGCGTCCTTGGTATCGGACACATTCTTCTGAGCAATCTTCTTCAGAAGTTCCTGATTTTCAACTTCCTTGGACAGGGAGTCATATTCGCGGCTGTTCGTCACGCTCTCCATCTGAGTCTTGTATTTGGCAATATTAGTATCGCATTCTACAATCTCATGCTTGTAATTGGTGATAGCTGCATTGGACGCCTCAATCTCAGCATTTATAGCAGCTGCCTTGGCCTTCATGTCAGCCACCTCATGTTCGAGAGCCTCAACCTCGACCGGGAGCTCACCTCGTAGCTGGAGTATCTTGTCGATGGCAGAATCCGTCTTCTGGAGCGCATACAATGTCCTCAGGATATCTTCAATGCTGAGTTCCGAATCAGCGAAGTTCTTCTGGATGGATACGAATGTCTCTCTCGCATCGATCGGAGTCTCGACTTTCTTTAGTTTCTTGGCCATATATGTTACAATTTTATATCTGTCTTAAAGCCGGCTGTCAGGCAGCTCGCGGCTGTCACAAATAATGCACCGGATTGCTTTCTCGCAACCGGCTGCTTATTTGGATTGCAAAGTTAGGAAAATTTTTCGTTAACAATGAAAATAATACGCCAGTGATATCCACCTCACTCTCGAAGTGCCCGATATCAATAACCATGAAGGTTGGAGTGGTGAAAAAATGATGGTAAGAGATATCACCACTTATATAAAGGTCTGCACCACTGGCCATCGCCCTATCAATCAAGGAGGAGCCACTGCCTCCGCACATTGCTACTCGCGACAGCGGACCGTCTATTGGCCTTGAACATCGTACATATTTGAGAGCAAATTTCTTCTTGACATACTCCACGGCCTCTATTGCAGTCATCGACTCGCGGAACTGTCCTATGACTCCAAGACCAACATCACCGTTCCCATCAGGTTCTAGAATGGAGACATTCACGAGATCCATACGCTTTGCCATGGCACCACTGACACCGGAGATCACCTTGTCTGCAGTCGTGTGCGCGGCATAGACACAGATGCCGGCCTTAATTGCCTTGATGACCGCAAGTCCGACAGAATCTTCTGGAGTGATCCTTTTAAGGCCACCGAATATGAGCGGATGATGGGTAACTATCATGTCAGCTCCCTCCGATACCGCCTCGTCTACAAGCTCCGGCGTGCAGTCAAATCCTATCAGAACCTTGTGCACATCGGCATCGGGAGAACCGACAGCCAGACCGCTATTGTCCCACTTTTCCTGTATCGAGAGAGGGGCAAATTCTTCTATAGCCCCGACTATATCGGCTACTTTCATAATGACAACTTTACTTCCACAAGCTGTTTGCGTATGGCCTTAAGGCATTCTATCGCCTTCACCCGGCTTTCTACACTCCTTCTGTCTTCACTCATGACTTTCTTGGCACCATCAAGAGTCAGTCCCCTATCCTTCACTAGAAAATGTATCTGGCGTAGAGTATCTATGTCTTCAGCACTGTATTTACGGTCTCCCTTACCTGTGCGTACGGGCTTTACAAATCGGCTGAAATTGTCAGACCAATATCTTATCAGCGACACACTCTCACCAAGCTCTCTAGCTACATCACCTATACTGTAATACATTTTCTCCATAATCAGTCTAGGCTTTGTCCAGTCGTGGCAGCCATATAGGCAACCTTCATATATTCATCTGGAGAAAATGACGCAAAGAGATAATTGACAGGATCCATGACCTTTCCGTCCTTATGTACTTCATAATGCAGGTGGGGAGCGAATGTATTGCCAGAAATACCAATATTGGCAATTCGCCGTCCTCGCTGCACCCTCTCTCCTTTCCGCACTCGCATATCTTCAAGCAAGGCATAGACAGTGACATATCCACCCTCATGTGTTATCTCTACAATATTGCCAAGCCCTTTACCTGAGCGTGTCACGGCAGTGACAACCCCATTAGCAGATGCAACTACGGGTGTCCCTTGCCCAGCCATAATGTCAATTCCGGAATGATAGGAATCAACCTTGTAGAACGGGCTGTATTTATTGCCTATCGAAGCCCCTATTTGGGCAAAACTAATGTCTGTGACCGGAGATGACATCGGAGGTATAGTCACTCCTGCAGCTGCGTCCGAAAAAATCTTCATATAATTGGAGGTGACCACCTGCGCCATTTTCAGCAAATGATCCGCCTTGGAAGCCGTATATTCCGCTATCTTGCTGTCCGGTATGGAGTCCCCAACCATCAGAAGAGACATCGCCCCAGCCATATCGGATACCGGTGCCGGAGAATGAAAAATCTGCTTGTATATCGCATTGTCTCTCATCTGAAGGTCTTTCACCACATCTCCGAGAAGAGCAGCCTTTTCCTTCATATCGGGATAGAGCTTCTCATACATACGATTCTCTCTCTTGAGCGCACGCTCCTCATCCGTATTTATGAAAAATGAGAATATAACATAATAGAATGCTGCAAGAGAGACTGTTGCAATACCCCATTTCAATACTGTAACCACCACATCCTTTACAGAACGGGTGGCTTTACGAAGATTGAAATACTTGTCAAACTCGTAGCTATTCTTCATTATTTTTTATCCCGGGTTGTTGAACCTGGCTGGCCATATATTAGGCCGCCATTTTTGGACACTGCATTACCTACCATCGAAGAATACTCATCCACTGGCATCTCCATGTCCATGAAATTGGCAGGATTGACATAACTGCCTTTATACATGATCTCATAATGTAGATGCGGACCAGTAGACTTGCCTGAGTTGCCGATAGTGGCAATATTCTGTCCCCTGCGAACTCGCATCCCTTCCGTGACCAATATATCTCTTAGATGGCCATATCTGGTCTTGTAACCGAAGCCATGATCGATGACCACGGAATTGCCGTAGCCGAAAATACTGAAACTTACTGACTCCACAACACCGTCACCAGGAGCGTATACTGGAGTTCCCTGATGGGCAGCGAAGTCAAGCCCTGTATGCATCCTTGACACTCCGGATATAGGATCTGATCTGTAGCCAAATCGGCTTGATAGTCTGTATTGCGACTTGTCAGGCAAAATCGGAGGTACTACTGGACGACATGAAGCCATATCACCAGCCCTTTGAGAGAGAGCCTCGACGTCATCATACGACCGACTCTGAACAAATGCCTTCTTTGTCAGCACATCGATACGCTTCTCCGTCTTTTTGAGGACAGACTTGTCAGATATATTGTCTAGATAGGAATAACGATCCACTCCACCAAACCCGGCATTGCGCACCTCAGTAGGGATACGGTTCATTCCGAATATATTTCTGTAGATCTCATCATCCCTAAGCCCGAGTCCTTCAAGAGCCTCATCATAGCTGTCAAGTTGACGGTTCATAAGATCCATATCCGAGATCCACCTCTCATTGACTGACTTTAGGAGGATTGTCTTGGGTAGCTCAAATCCAAATACTGCTGTGAAGAGCCAAAAAAATACGAAAGAAAGGGCAGCACTTGCTACTACAAATGCCACCGCCTTCATAAATCTCGAGCGCCTTGATACTTCCTGTATCTCGTACAACAGAGTCTCGGGATTGAGCTTGTATTTCTCAAATTTGGACATATAAGCAAATATAGAGATTTTTTGAGAAATTTGTTATAATTTTGTTGTTTAATTCTAACGGCAATGGGCATCGCTCCTTGCAGAGTGCGGTCATGCCGCGCAAAAAAGATTGTAAAAATACAGTCATGATGACATCTAACGAAATACGACAGACTTTCCTGGACTTCTTTGCGTCCAAGGGACATACCATTGTACCATCTGCGCCAATGGTGGTAAAGAACGACCCAACCCTTATGTTCACCAACGCCGGGATGAACCAGTTCAAGGACATATTTCTCGGCAATGTAACCCCCAAGATGCACAGAGCCACTGACTCACAGAAGTGTCTGAGAGTAAGCGGCAAGCACAACGATCTCGAGGAAGTGGGACACGACTCTTATCATCACACTATGTTCGAGATGCTCGGCAACTGGAGTTTTGGCGACTATTTCAAGACAGAGGCCATCAGCTGGGCATGGGAACTCTTGACAGAAGTATACAAGATTGACAAGACTAAGTTGTACGCGACCGTTTTCCAGGGAGATGAGAAAGATGGGACTATTCTTGACGAGGAGGCACACAAGACGTGGGCGAAGTTTCTTCCGGAGAACCACATTCTTCTCGGTGACAAGCATGACAATTTCTGGGAAATGGGAGACACCGGCCCTTGCGGACCGTGCAGCGAGATCCATATTGATCTCAGAAGTGATGACGAGATTGCAAAGATACCCGGCAGCGAGCTAGTCAACAAGAGCAATCCTTTAGTCATAGAGATCTGGAACTTAGTCTTCATGCAATATAACCGCAAGGCCAACGGAGAACTTGAGCCGCTTCCCAACCACAATATAGATACAGGCATGGGATTCGAGAGACTATGCATGGTACTCCAGGGCAAGACGAGCAGCTACGACACCGATATATTCACAGGAATGATTGGCAGGATAGAGGAGCTTTCAGGGCACAAATACCATGAGTCCCACGATACGGAAGTAGCCATGAGGGTCATTGCGGATCATATAAGAGCCATCAGCTTCTCCATTGCCGACGGCCAGCTACCTTCCAATGTAAAAGCAGGCTACGTGATCAGAAGGATTCTGCGCCGTGCCGTCCGTTATGGCTATACCTTCCTCGGATTCAGTGAGCCATTCCTTTGCAGGTTGGTATCAAGGCTTGCAGAAGATATGGGAGGTGCATATCCCGAACTTAAGGAGCAGCAGAAACTCATAGAGAATGTTATTCGCGAAGAGGAATTTGCATTCCTAAGGACTCTTGACAGAGGCATAAGGCTCATGGATGAGTATCTCGCCAAGACTGACAATGGAAAGGTCATGTCAGGCAAGGACGCTTTCGTTCTGTACGACACTTACGGCTTCCCTATCGACCTTACGGAGCTCATAGCTTCAGAGAAAGGATTTACCGTTGATTACGAGGAGTTCAAGGCGGAGCTGGCCAAGCAGAAAGAGCGTGCAAGACAGGCCACTGCAAATGAATTCGGAGACTGGATTCAGTATCATAGCGGAGAGGAGGAGGAATTCCTCGGCTACGAGTACACTGAGATTGACGGGGCAAGCCTTATCAAGCAGCGTACCGTCAAACAGAAGAACAAGACGATGTTCCAGCTTGTATTCGACAGGACGCCTTTCTACGCAGAGATGGGAGGCCAGGTCGGAGACACAGGCTATATCGAGTCCGAGAGCGGTGAGAGGATCAGGATTCTCAACACCATCAAGGAAAATAATCTGACAATACATATTGCAGAGCGCATACCGACCGACTGCACAGAGTCATTTACACTACATGTAGATGCCGAAAGAAGGCTGAAAATAACGAACAACCATACAGCCACGCACCTTCTCGACAAAGTACTGAAAGATGTTCTCGGTGACCATGTCGAGCAGAAAGGCTCGTATGTAGGCCCGGACTATTTCAGGTTTGATTTCTCTCATTTCGCCAAGATGACAGACGAGGAGCTCGCTCTTACAGAGAAGAAAGTCAATGAGATGATAATGGCCAACTATCCTCGTGAAGAGATGCGCGATGTACCCATGGACAAAGCCAAGGAGATGGGAGCAGTAGCCCTGTTCGGTGAGAAATACGGAGACAGCGTAAGAGTAATAAAATTCGGAGAATCTATCGAGTTGTGTGGAGGTACTCATGCCGATGCTACAGGCCAGATAGGAATGTTCTCAATCGTATCTGAAGGAGCCGTTGCTGCGGGAATCAGGAGAATAGAAGCTGTGACTGGGGAAGCGGCATGGGAGCGCTACCATATTCTCACACAGACTCTTAAGGAGGCCAAGTCGTTCTTTAACAACGCTCCCGACCTCGGTGAATCCATTCACAAGTTGATTGATGAGAATGCTGGCCTAAAGAAAGAGATAGACGGTTTCATCCAGGAGAAGACAGCTCGCCTCGCTTCCGCGCTTAAAGAAAAGGCGACTGAGAGAGACGGTGTCAGGATTGTTGAAGTCACCGCCTCAGAAGATCCGGTCATTGTAAGGAACATTGCGGCCCTGCTGCAGAAGGAGACCGACAATTTCGTTCTCGCAGCCGCATTTGAATATGAGGGCAAACCAAATCTCGTACTGATGTACTCCGCTGACCTAGTTGCCAAAGGCAAGAATGCTGGCAAGGACATAAGGGAGGCGGCAAAATGCATCCTTGGAGGCGGAGGTGGACAGAGCGGCCTTGCAACTGCAGGCGGCAAGGATACCGCAGGTCTCGGAAAGGCTCTTGCCAAGATGATTGAACTGGCAACTGCCTGATGATGAAGAAGCTCGACCAGTTTATAGTCAAGTCTTTCTTAGGACCGTTTTTCGCCATATTGTTGGTAGTCATCTTCATATTGATGCTCCAATTCTTATGGTTGTATATTGACGAGCTGGTCGGCAAGGGTCTTGGCCTGAAGATCATCTTGGAATTCCTTGGTTGGGGAAGCGCTACCATGCTTCCGCTTTCCCTGCCTCTTGCTACCCTTCTTGCCTCAGTGATGACTGTTGGGCAGATGGGCGAGAATAATGAGTTGATCGCGATGAAAGCGGCCGGGATCTCCCTCAACAGGGTATTTCGTCCGCTTGTAATATGTGCTGCAATCATAAGTATCCTCACCTTTTTTGCTGTCAATAACCTTGTACCTGTCGCATACAACAAGATTTTCACTTTGCGCGACGATATAGGAAGAACCAAGGATGAGATCAATATCCCAACCGGGACTTTCTACGACGGTATTGACGGCTATGTACTGAGGATTGACTCAAAGGATAACAAGAGCAACATGATGCACGGTGTCCTTGTCTATGATCATACTGCCGGTAAAGGTAACACTAGTCTCACCATCGCAGACTCGGCCATATTGAAGATGTCCAAAGCCAAGGATTATCTTACTTTCCAACTGTTCAGCGGGATCAACTACCAGGAGACAAACAAGATGTCTTACAGGGACACTTCCCTGCAGTTGCAAAAGATCACATTCGCAAGACAGGATATGATAATCCCGCTTGAGAACTATGCCTTCAAGAAATCCGAAGAATCGAAGTTCGGAGATCAAGTAAGGGCGATGAACTTGGTACAGCTTGAGCACGGAAAGGATTCACTGACAAGGCTCAACGACTCTGCAAGAGTACACAATACTGGAGCTTTCCTTGCAAGGCGCATACTAAGACACGGGAATCAGCTAGATACTGCAGTCTCATTCAAGAGCAGCACTCCATTTGACTACAGCAAAGTAAAGAAATGGGATGACATCCAGGATGAAATAAAGGCATATGAGAATGCCGCAGCCGCTGCAGACGAATACCGTACAACCGTCAACAGCTACAGCAATGACGTATACAGCTATGTCTTCATTCTCCGCAGGACGGATGTAGAGCTGCTGAAGAAATTTGCGGAGGCACTTGCATGCTTTATCCTATTCTTTATCGGGGCTCCTTTGGGCGCATTTATACGTAAAGGAGGGCTTGGGATATCGGCCATAATTGCCGTCCTATTCTTTGTCTTGTATTGGGTAATCGACATTACAGGAACGAAGCTTGCCAAAGACGGGGCCGTATCAGCAGCCGTAGGAGTATTCGTGTCGACAGTGGTTCTATTTCCTCTCGGAATGTATTTCACATGGAAAGCTGTCAACGACTCGGCTCTTATCAATACCGAGAATTTCAGCACATGGTGGAGAAAAATCAAAAGCAAAGCTATCAGTATGTTCAGAAAGACCAGAATCGTATATATGGGAACTCCGGAGTTTGCCGTTGCTCCGCTCAAGGCACTGCTTGACGGAGGATACAATGTTGTCGGAGTGGTTACAGTTGCAGACAAGCCAAGCGGTCGCGGACTGAAGGTCAACGAGAGCGCGGTAAAGAAATTTGCCGTGGAGAAAGGCTTGCCGATATTGCAACCTGTGAAGTTGAAGGATTCTGAGTTCCTTAAAGCCCTTGCGGCTTGGAAAGCGGACATCTTCGTCGTAGTGGCGTTCCGCATGCTTCCTGAAGAGGTATGGTCCATGCCTAAAGATGGCACATTCAATCTGCATGCGGCCCTGCTGCCACAGTATCGCGGTGCGGCTCCTATCAACTGGGCAGTAATCAACGGTGAGAATATGACCGGAGTGACTACATTCATGATTGATAAGGACATAGATACAGGTGGCATCATCCTGAGGCAGGAGTGTAGAATCTCCCCTACTGACACGGCAGGAGATGTACATGACAAGCTTATGCCTATCGGAGCAGAGCTGGTAGTGCAGACTGTGGAGGGTATCATCGAGAAAAGCATTGAGACAAGGGTTCAGCGAAGCTTTATCCAAGGCTCGGAAGTACTGAAGCCGGCACCGAAGCTATCACGCGCCTTGTGCCATATTGATTGGAGTGACTCTACCCGCAATATATACAATCTTATACGAGGTCTGAGCCCGTATCCTACAGCATTCACAGAACTCGTGAGAAAGGACAGGAAAGAGAATTCTCCACATGGGAATGAGGCTTCTCTGCAGTTGAAGATTTTCTTCGGAGAACCTGTAACCGGTGACGAATATTCCAAGCTTGTTGCGGCCTGCAGCGCACATGGGCATGACAACGGAATGAAATCAAGTATTACAGGGGCATCCTCAAGCAATATGGACGCTATATCCAAGGCGGCAGAAGGCAAGAGCATTGAGCCAGGCACTATCCTCAGCGACGGAAAGAGTATATTTGCAATCACAACGGCAGACGGGGCAATCAGACTCTCTGATGTCCAACTCTCAGGCAAGAAGCGCATGGATATCAAGGCATTCCTTGCAGGATTTCGCTCGCCTTGCGACTGGACTACCACTAAGGGGACTTCCAAGGAAGAAATCGCCAAGACAAGGCCAGCCTTGATATAGTTTCTTACATCACATAGGCACCGTCCTTTAACTTACCGTAGGCAGCCCCATTTCTCCTTACATAGAATTCATGGCCTACTTACATAGAATTCATGGCCTCCTTACATAGAATTCATGGCCTAAAGGAAGTGTCACAATTCTCATAAAATTTACGTGATTTACGTGATTTAATTTGCAATTTGAGCAAAAAGCCGTATATTTGCAGAACAAACATCGCGGGGTAGAGCAGTTGGTAGCTCGTCGGGCTCATAACCCGGAGGCCGGAGGTTCGAGTCCTTCCCCCGCTACTATAACGGACATTGAGATTTCAGTGTCCGTTTTTTTATATCCTTGTCCGCATGGCACGAAGTGCATTAAGGACGGCAAGGAGTGTAACTCCTACATCAGCAAAGACAGCCTCCCACATATTCGCAAGGCCTAATGAGGCGAGAAGCAGGAACAACAACTTGATACCGAGAGCGAAGATTATATTCTGCCATACTATCTTCATTGTCTTGGAAGAAATCGATATTGCGGTGGCTACTTTCTCGGGATTGTCGTCCATAAGAACGACATCTGCAGCCTCGATTGCCGCATCGCTTCCGATACCACCCATGGCTATACCCACATCAGAAAGCTTCAATACTGGAGCATCATTTATTCCGTCCCCGACAAATGCAAGCTTGTACCCAGACGGTTCTGAAGCTATCATATGCTCGACACGGGCAACCTTGTCTGCAGGAAGAAGTCCTGCATGTACTTCATCTATACCTACTTCATGGGCTACCAAATTTGCGACTTGGCTTCTGTCTCCGGTAAGCATCACAGTCTTGTCTATTCCGCATTCATGAAGCATCTTCACGGCAGAAGCCGATTCAGGCTTGACAGTATCACTTATTACTATATATCCGAGATAATGTCCGTCTTCTGCTACATACACTATTGTCCCGGCATCATCAGACTTGGTACAAGCCACGCCTGCTCTCAACATAAGACGTTCATTACCAACATATACAATACGGCCTTTCACAAGCGCACGGACTCCTTCACCGGCAAAATTTTCTACTTCTGTCACTGAATCTTTGTCGAGAACTCCAGAAACGGCTTTACGCAAAGAAACGGCTACAGGATGGTCGGAATACACTTCGGCAAGAGCGGCCGTCTTGAGAAGGCTGTCGGAGGTACAGTTCCCAGACGGCACAGTCCTGGATACGGCAAAGTTTCCTTTTGTCAATGTCCCAGTCTTGTCGAAAACTACTGTCTTAAGCTTCGAAAGGGTCTCAAGGTAGTCCGATCCTTTGATAAGAATACCGCAACGGGAAGCTCCACCTATCCCTGCAAAGAAAGTAAGAGGTATTGAGACGACAAGTGCACACGGACAAGAGATAACAAGAAATATCAATGCTCTGTGAAGCCATTCGTTCCACTCTCCTCCGGCAAGAAGAGGTGGAATGATGGCAAGAAGGGCAGCAGCACCGACTACTGCTGGGGTATAATACCTGGCGAACTTGGTTATGAATTTCTCCGTCTTGGCTTTGCCGGTATCGGCATTTTCCACAAGATTGAGGATCCTAGCTACCGTAGACTCACCGTATACTCCGGAAGTACGGACTTTAAGAAGCCCTGTCATATTGACCGAACCACTAAGCACCAAATCTCCTTCATTCACTTCCTTTGGCAGGCTTTCTCCAGTGAGAGCTGCCATATCAAGAGATGATGAACCGGATATCACTGAGCCATCAAGTGGAATCTTCTCTCCAGGTAGCACCTCAATGACCGAACCTGACGGCACTTTATCGGGGGATACTTTGTGCACACCTCCAGTTGCTGATACAATATTGGCAAAATCAGGCCTTATATCCATAAGGGATGAGATCGAAGCCTTGCTCTTGTCAACTGCCATATCCTGAAGCGTCTCCCCTATCTGGTAGAAAAGCATCACAGCCACCGCCTCCGGATATTCACCTGTAGCAAAAGCACCGAGGGTGGCGACCACCATAAGCAGATTTTCGTCAAAAGGCTTACCATGCATCAAGTTGCGGATGGCATTACAGATAATATCTCCACCGACAATCACGTATGCTGCGAGAAGGATAGCAATCCTTGCAATTCCGCCTGTCGGAACAAAATAAGAGACAGCAAGCAGGACTCCGCTTACTGTCACACGTATCAATATAAGTTTCTGTTCTCTATCCATAGCAATATCCTAAGCTCTTATGAACTCAAGGACATTGCAAAATTAGACAATCACTCACGCAACCGAGTTGCAGATATTATTGCTTGTCAGACTCAGCTGCCTTGATCTCCTTGTGGATGTAGTGCAACCGGAAAGCTATCATTATGAGCACTATTCCAAGCAGAAGCATTGAGAATGCTATAAGCCATACCACTGCGGCTGCACCGAATGACAACGGGTCGAAGAGCATCAGTATAGAGAGTATGATAAGAAGCACTGCCGAGGCTATCATCCAACCATAGCCTCTTACTTTGAACGAAGCCATATCTGATGCCAAAGCAATATACATAAACCCGTGATACATAATCCACATTCCTGCAAATACGGGAAGAGCCACAAGTTCGATGCGAGGACTACACATAAGGAACATGCCTATTAGCAGATCAAGCACGCCTCCGGCTATATTCCATCCTCTTGTCATGAAATAGTTGCGGCTTGTACATGCCGCCACAATCTCAACTATTCCGGTAGCGGCCATCACTGCTCCAAGCACAAGGCTGAAAGTTAGATACGACTCTATCGGGTCAGCAAGTACTGCTATACCGGCAAGCAGCGACAATATACCGCACACGAGAAACAGCCACCAGTTTTTTATGACCCTTGCGGCTTTGACGGTCAGTCTTTCTAAAATATTTTCCATAACAAATCACCGGACTTATGGCCGGCATCTAAATATTATGGCAAATGGTATTCCGAATCAGAAAGAATGACATTTTGTCCACCTGAAGAAAAATCACTTACAGAATTGTCATGGGCATAGCCGCCTACAGTCAAGCAGGGGAAGGGTTCAACACTCGTGCGTTGGCCTCACTTTATACTCGCCTTTCAATGTGCGCTGGCATTCCGGACAGATCCCTTTCATAAGATACTCAATGGAATGCAATTCGTATCCTTCAGGGTATTTCACTGCTGGAATATGGGTATGGTCAAGACAGAATGTCTTGTGACAGGACTCGCAGTAGAAATGACAATGCATCTCCTCTGGGCCACATGATTCACCATGACGGCATACGCAATATTTCTTAGCTCCACTCCCATCCTCTATCTCATGAAGCAGATGATGCTCCGCAAACAAAGTCAGTGTCCTAAAAATCGTTGACTTGTCCACAGTATCGAGAGTATCCTCAATATCAGCAAGACTGAATGTATTCTCAAATCCGAGCATAGTCCTGTAAATCATAAGGCGTACTGCCGTAGGACGTACTCCATGGTGCTGCAATATCTCTTCTGCCTCTCCCATCTAGCGAATTATTGTATAATAATTCTTCTTTCTTGACTTTGGCTCCGGCTCAGGGCCTTCCGCATATCCGAGTGCTAAAGAACCAAGTCCGACATATTCGGTAGGAATCCCGAGCTCTCTTTTTAGCCTTTCACCGTCCGGGGTCAAGAACATTTCTTTCACCCTGTTGATCCAGCAAGAAGCAAGTCCGAGGGCATGGGCAGCAAGCATCATATTGCCAAGAACCAGACTTCCATCCTGTATGGAGTTGGGATTGGAAGAAGGATTAGGTATGAACACGAGCACGATTACAGGCGCTCCGTAATAAGGATCGCTCTTTGTGCCAAGAATCAAAGCATTGAGATCTGACAGACGACTGCGTATATCGGGCCTTGTGACGGCTACTATCAGAGGATCTTGAAGATTCATGGCCGTGGGTGCATATATACCTGCTTCCAGCACCGTCTTCAGGTCCTTGTCACTTACTGACTTGTCTGAATACTGCCTTATGCTCCGCCTCGAGAGTATGGCATCTATTACCGCATTTACCATAATAACACTATTACTAACCTTCTTGTTTCACTTGATTTCCCTTGCCTTGGCTGCAAATACCATCACTATACGACTATCTATAAAAACAGCGAGCATACAGTATCCCAAAGCTTCCAGCCGTAAACGTACGGGATCACAAAGGACACCATAAGGGATCACAAAGGACATCATAAAGAAGCCTTTAATTTGGAGCAAAAATCAGGCCCCAGTAGAGATTCTATAGAAAAACAACAGTATCCTTATGGAGGAACTTCTTATTCTATATAACATAGAATTTCGGAACATTCTCGCGCCCTGACATAAATAAAGGCAGAAAGCCTAATGATTGGGTTCATTAATTTACGAATAACAATTTTCAGCAGCTATATTTGCACTTGTGGAAATGCAAGTCCGAATCTTTGCTTATAAGAAGTTGCCCTTTCAGCGACAACTGACATCTGCCTATGAAAAGACACTGGAAATGAAAGCATTACATAAAAAAGAGAATCGGCCTAAATATATGAGACAGAATTGGAAAGACAGATTGGTGCTTCTGCGGGAGGCCAACAACAATGCCGCTTGGGCGATATCGGAGTATATAGACAACAGTCCGAGGGCTATCACATCCGACCTAATCCGAGAGGCTGATCCTGAAGGAATTCTTCCTGAAGAGGCTATGTATGCAGCACTTATGGCTGGATTGTGCGGCATTGCCCCATCAAGCAACGACACACAGGAGACAGGTTATGCTCACAACAGTCACTTGGACCAAGATTCGGAAGCCTCAGAGACAAGCACGGACTCCGCTGCCTATACAGCAAAGCCAGACGCAATGAAGGACGACAAGCCAGACGCGACGAAGAACGACAAGCCAGATGCGACGAAGGACGAAAATAACGATGGGACTGACCTCAACGAATATTTCCGGCTCTCGGTAAGGCGGCTTGACTCAGACACATTCACTTCCAATCCATATTTCGAGAACATACATTTCCCCGAGATCACATATAAAGGCTGGAGACTGACACACTACACATACGCACCTTACGAAGCCTTCATATGCAATGATCTCATCACAGAAAGTTCACTGATGGAGATACCTCCTGTCGGATATTTCCGCAAGCCATACACGTATCCAGCTATAGAACAGGAAGGCCGAGAATGGATGGCAGTCAAACCAAGCGAGATAGCATCCATGCAGCCACATATTGACATAGCGGCTGGAGACATAGTGACATTCGGCCTTGGGTTAGGCTACTACACTTTCATGGCCGCTTCAAAGCCAGAGGTACGGTCAGTCACAATCGTAGAGCGGGATCGGGACGTAATAAGCCTATTCGAGAAGATCTTACTTCCTCAGTTTCCCTGCAAAGAAAAGATCACGGTTGTACACGAGGATGCCTTTAATTACATGGAAAGGGAAATAGTCGGAAATAAACGGGACTTCAACTACGCTTTCGTTGATCTCTGGCACGACAACTCCGATGGCCTTGAGCTGTACCTGCGTTCCAAGAAATACGAAAAAGAGGCAAAATCCAATGGCAACGAATGCAAATTTTCCTATTGGGTAGAACATTTCCTGCTATCGGCTCTCCGCTGGCAGTTGTTTGACCGCATTGTGGGTACTTGCACAAGTGAGGCACAAGCTCTCCAAATGCTTTCTGATCAGGGCCTTCTCGCATTGATTGACGCTTCTTCGCATTGATTGACGCTTCCTCGCAGCATCCGCTCAACGAAGCAGTCACACTGATAAAATGAGAATCAATCCCCCTTTCGGAGAATACTTCAGATTTATTCTGAGAGAGATGAAGTAGGAGATTTTATGAAAATTTCTTAAGATCAATCGTTCGTTAAAAATTCGAGGCCGAATAAATTTAGACTGCGACTAAATAATCTAGCTGTTTTGTCGTAACTTTGTACCTGGCTGTCGGGACACTCGGGCATAGAACTTGGCAAAAGTGGGGTATGCTCATGAAAACGCAAGCAGAAACGCTCTTGAAGATTCAACACTTGAAAGAGGTATCGCAGCCGACTAACTTTCACAGACACACAATGAAGAATTTTGTAGAGGAACTCAAATGGAGAGGTATGATTCAGGATATCATGCCAGGCACGGAAGAGAAACTGATGGAAGGTCCGACAACAGCATATGTCGGCATTGATCCTACAGCCGATTCACTGCATATAGGCCATCTTGTCAGCATCATGATACTCAAGCATTTCCAGGAATGCGGGCACAAACCCATAGCCTTGGTAGGCGGAGCAACCGGCATGATTGGAGACCCCTCCATGAAATCTCAGGAACGCAATCTGCTTGACGAAGAGACTCTCGCTCACAATATTGCCGGCATCAAGAATCAACTTTCACGTTTCCTCGACTTCGACTCTGATGCCACCAACCGGGCCGAGCTTGTCAACAACTATGACTGGATGAAAGGATATTCCTTCCTGAACTTCATAAGGGATATCGGCAAGCATATCACGGTCAACTACATGATGGCCAAAGATTCTGTAAAGATGAGGCTCTCGAGTGAATCCCGCGAGGGCATGTCATTTACAGAATTCAGCTACCAGCTTCTGCAGGGATACGATTTCCTGTGGCTATATGAGCACAAAGGCTGTCGTCTGCAGATGGGTGGAAGCGACCAGTGGGGCAACATCACCACAGGAACTGAACTTATAAGAAGGACTCTCGGCAAGACGGATGCCTATGCACTTACTTGCCCTCTAATCAGGAAAGCAGACGGAAAGAAATTCGGCAAGACCGAGAAAGGCAATATCTGGCTTGATCCAGAGAGGACCTCTCCATACGAATTCTACCAGTTCTGGCTTAACGTATCAGATGAAGACGCTGTCAGATATATAAAGATCTTCACTCTCTTAGGCAAAGAAGACATAGACGCTGCCATAGCCGAACATACAGAGGATCCAGGCAGAAGGACGCTTCAGAAACTTCTTGCGAAAGAGGTCACCACCCTTGTTCACGGTGCTATAGAATATGAGAATGCCCTTGCAGCGTCCAAGATGCTATTCGGCAACTCCACATCTGAGGAACTCAGGAAACTGGATGAAAGGACATTCCTCGCCGTCTTTTCCGGAGTACCGACCTTCGACATACGCAAGGAAGATCTTCCATGCGACATAGTGGAGCTCCTCTCCGTCAAGACTTCAGTATTCCCGTCCAAGGGTGAATGCCGCAAGATGGTACAAGGCGGTGGTGTAAGTATCAACAAAGACAAAGTCCTGGCCACAGACCACCAGATCGGAGAATCCGATATAATGGATGGCAAATATATTCTAGTGCAGAAAGGGAAGAAGAACTATTTCATAATCAACATACTCTAAGCTATGGAACACAACGGCACCAGCACAAGGCAGCTAAAGGTTGCCAAAGAGCTGCAGAAAGATCTTGCAGAGATCATCAGGAGCAAGGGTATGGCCGCATTCGGTGGAGCCATGGTCTCTGTAACCGAGGTAAGAATCAGCCCGGACCTTTCTTTTGCCAAGGTATACGTCAGCATTTTCCCTTCTTCCAAAGCTGAAGAGGTAATGACGATCATACATGACAACGCGAGGGCTCTGCGCGGAGAGCTTGGGAGAGTTGTCGGCAAACAGCTTAGGATAGTACCGGAGTTGGCATTTTTCCTCGACACTACCCTCGACTATGCCGAACACATCGACGAATTGCTCAAGAAATGAATCTTGAGTTCAGATTTGCCTTCCGTTACTTATTTGCCCGCAAGTCGCACAATGTAATCAACATAATATCAGCGATCAGTGCGGCAGGGATAGCTATCGGATCCGCTGCCCTTGTCATCATCCTTTCAATTTACAATGGATTCGACTCGCTTGTAAGGGACTCTCTCGGCAATATAGAGCCGGACATCTTGGTCAAGCCCGCCAAAGGCAAGACATTTGTCCCAGACAGCCCTGCTTTCGATTGGGCATATTCCTGCCCCGACGTACTCAACATGAGCAGCGTATTGGAGGAAAATGTCTTCATAATGTACGAAGGAAGAAGCGGAGTATTGAAGGCAAAGGGCGTAGACAAGGTATACGAAGAAGAATCCCCTATAAGAGACCATATCAAGGACGGAAGTTTCTCCCTCCACAAAGGGGACATTCCGCAGGCTGTCATCGGGGCCGGTGTGGCTTACAAGATGGGCATCAACCCAAGATTCGTAGCTCCGGTAGAAATCTATTTCCCAGCACGAGACCGAGCCTTATCCGTAGTCAACCCGGCAGCTTCCATAGAGATGGTAAAAGTCTATCCTTCAGGCATTTTCTCCATAAATGCAGACATAGATTCGGGACTGATGATCGTACCTATAGAGAAAATGAGGGAGCTACTCGGATACACTGATGAAGTCTCAGGCATCGAGATCAGGATCACTCCTGAAAGTGGAGCGGCAGGACTTTCTGCTGTAATCCAAGGACTCCGTGAGAGGCTCTCGGACGGATACCGCGTAGAAGACCGCTTCATGCAGAACGAATCCCTCTACAAGATGATGCGTTATGAGAAAGCCGCCATATTCATGATTCTCATCTTCATAATCATTATCATGGCTTTCAGTATATTCGGTTGCCTTTCCATGCTTATCATCGAGAAGAAGGAAGACATATTTACGTTGAGAAGCCTCGGGGCAAAAGATAGGACGGTCAACGGCATTTTCATAACAGAAGGCTGGCTGATAACTATAATTGGCCTTGTAGCAGGAATAGCTGTCGGGATCGGGTTTGTGTTGCTTCAGAGACATTTCGGATTCATTAGGATGCCGTCAGGATTTGCCTCTGCTATCTACCCGGTAATCCTCGAATGGAAAGATGTAGCAGCAACGGTAATCAGCATAGCCATTATCGGGCTTGTCATGGCTATAATACCTGTAAGAATGAACATAGGAAGACAAAACAGATAATATAATGGAGCAGACTCTCATCATCATCGCTGCAATGCTGGCACTGGCTGCCATTGCTGTTGCATTCTCTTTCTACAGAAGATACGAGGCAGCACGAAAGGATACTGACGACTGCCGGCAGGAGATATCCGGACTTGGGACAAAGATAGCCAGGTTAGAAGCCTCACTCAGTGCATCAGAGAGCAGATGCGAGATGATAGAGAAGAGTGGCAGAGATGCTCTTAATACAGCCGCAAGAGAAAGAGCTGCAGAGGTTGCAGCACTCAAAGAGCAGAGGGACAAGCAACTTAAGTCACTTCAAGAAGAGCGTGCCAACGAATTAGCGAGTGCAAAAGCACAGAGAGACAAGGATGTTGCCGAGTTGACTGACAGACACGGCAAGGAATTGGCTGATATGAAAGAGCGATTGGAAAAGAGCATTGCAGATCTCAAAGAGCAGAGGGACAAGGATATGTCCGAGGCTAAAGCGGAGAGGGACAGAGAGGTTGCGGAGCTTAAGGAGAGACACGAGAAGGAGCTCAATGATTTCAAGACCCAGAGGGACAGGGAGATCGAGACCCTTAATGGAGAGCGGGAGAAAGACCGCAAGGACGCTCACGATCTCAGGGAGAAGGAACTTGCTGCTCTCAAGGAACAATTTGCCGTGCTGAGCAATCGCAACAGTGAGGATTTCAAGGAACGAAGCGGCAAGACAATCGAAGAACTACTCAAGCCTGTTCAGGAGAAATTCGCTGAATTCAGCGAGACTGTACGAACCTCACAGAAAGAATCCGTCGCACGGCATTCAATGCTTGAGCAGAAGATCAAGGACCTTGACGACAGATCGCGAAATGTCGGTGACGAGGCACGCAACCTCGCCAACGCCCTTCTCGGATATTCCAAGATACAGGGAGATTTCGGGGAAATGCTTCTAAGCGATATTCTCACCAATGCAGGATTTGAAGAAGGCGTAGAGTTCCGCACCCAGAGCGTGATCACAGACGAGGACGGACACGAGATAAAGAGCGACAGCGGACGCAGAATGATCCCGGACGTGACCGTCTACTATCCTGACAACACTGTCGTCATCATAGACGCAAAGCTCAGTCTGACTGCATATTACGAGTTTATGAATGCTGACACGGCCGAGCAGAGGAAGAAATTTGCCCTGCAGCATGTGGACAGCGTGCGCAGCCATATATCAGAGCTCAAGACCAAGGACTACAACTCCTATGTACCTGAAGGCATGAGACGGGTGGATTACACTATAATGTTCATACCTACCGAAGGCGCATTTAGGCTAATGCTTGAGCAGGCTCCGACACTCTGGCAGGAGGCCAAGGACTCCGGAGTGCTCATTGTCAGTCAGATGACCTTGATAATAGTCTTGAACATGATCCAGATGAGCTGGAATCAGCACCGCCAGGAGAAAAATATAGCCAACGTATACTCAAGTGCCACTACCCTCATGTCTCAGCTACGCGGCTGGCTTGAAGAATATGTAAAGGTAGGAGAAAGTCTTGACAAGGCTGTGGGCGCATACAATGCATCAAGGACCAAACTCACAGGACGACAGGGTGCACTGAAGAAAGGAGATTCTGTCATAAGCAACATCCGCAAGCTTGAAGATGCAGGGCTGAACGCACCGCCTCAACGAGGACGCCTCTCTACAAGGGTATCGGCAACGCCTGGCACGATCATCCCGCAGAGCATACTTTCCGAAAGTAAAAAGCAAGACGAGGAAGAATAAAAATCCGATTTTTGCGTACCTTTGTGAAGCTCACATAAACAACCATAATCATGGCACAAGCCGAAGAATTGAAAAAGATAGCCACCCAGGTCAGAAGAGACATCCTAAGGATGGTTACCGGAGCCAAATCCGGACATCCGGGCGGTTCTCTTAGCAGCGCGGACATCCTTACCGAACTGTATTTCCAGACAATGGACATTGATCCCAAGCATTGGAGTCGCGAAGGCCATGGACAGGACGTATTTATCCTGTCTGCCGGCCACCTTACCCCTGTGTACTACTCCGTTCTCGCAAGACGAGGTTATTTCCCGGTCAGCGAGCTTGGAACATTCAGGGCCTTGGGCACAAGGCTTCAGGGACACCCTTGCATAGATCATGGGCTTCCCGGAGTCACTCAGGTATCAGGGTCACTTGGACAGGGTCTGTCGGCAGCAGCTGGTATAGCCCTCGGCAAGAGACTCGACAAAGACGACAAGCTCACCTATGTCCTTTGTGGAGATGGTGAAAGCCAGGAAGGCCAGATTTGGGAGGCCGCAATGTTCGCTGCGCACATGAGACTCGACAATCTCATAGCGATGACAGACTGGAACAGGCAGCAGATAGACGGTACAGTAGAAGAGGTGGCAGGACTCGGAGACCTCGAAAGCAAATGGAAAGCATTCGGTTGGAGGACTATCATAGCAGACGGACACGATTTCGATGCAATTGCAGCAGCTTTCTCAGAAGCAAAGGCAGGACGCGACGGACGTCCGGTGATGATACTTTTCAATACTGAGATGGGCCACGGAATCGACTTCATGGCAGGCACATGCAAATGGCATGGAAAGGCTCCTTCGCAAGAGCAGTGTACCGAAGCATTGTCACAGCTTGAGGAGACATTGGGTGACTATTAACCGATTACCGTTATGAAGAAATATACAGATACCGGCCGCAAGGATACCAGAAGCGGATTCGGAGCAGGCCTTTACGAGGCCGGCTGCAAGGATGATAGGATAGTGGCACTGGCCGCTGACCTTAAGAGTTCAGTAAAGATCGATGCATTTGCAGACAAGTTTCCCGAGAGGTTCTTCCAGTGTGGGATAGCCGAGGCCAACATGATAGGCGTGGCCGCAGGACTTGCAATCACCGGCAAGGTTGCATTTGCAGGCTCATTCGCGGAGTTTGTTACAGGAAGGGTATACGATCAGATACGTCAGGAAGTCTCATACGGCCACACTAACGTGAAGATAGCAGCCTCCCACTCTGGGCTCACTTTAGGCGAGGACGGAGCCACACACCAGACTATGGAAGACATAGGGCTGATGCGTGCCCTGCCCGGCATGGTAGTTATCAACCCTTGCGACTACAACCAGACAAAGGCAGCCACTTTGGCCGCGGCAAAATACGAAGGGCCTGTTTATCTGCGTTTCGGCCGTCCTTCAGTTCCTAATTTCACCCCTGAAGACTGGGATTTCGAGATAGGCAAAGCATACTTGCTCAATGAAGGCAAGGACGTCACCTTGTTCGCTACCGGCCACATGGTATGGGAGACCCTACAGGCAGCGGATCTATTGGAGAAAGACGGAATCTGCGCGGAAGTCATCGACATCGCAACCATAAAACCGCTTGATGAAGAGGCAGTTGTACGCTCAATACTCAAGACCGGTGCTGCCGTAGTATCTGAAGAGCACAATATGGCAGGAGGACTCGGTGAGCTGATCGCCGGAGTATTGGCAGCAAAGGCACCTGTACCTGTGGAATTTATCAACGGAGGAGATCGGTTCGGACAGTCTGGAACCCCGTCAGAGCTTCTCAAGGCATACGGGCTTGACGCCATCCATATAGCAGAGGCTGCAAAGCGCGCGGTCGAAAGAAAATAAGCAGATTGGCAAGCGATTCGGAAATACTCGGACTGTACCGCTCAGGGCAGAGAGAGCAAGCATTCTCTCTCCTTGTCAAGGCATACAGCGAAAGGATCTATTGGAACGTCCGCAACCTTGTGGGAACACACGAGGATGCGGACGATCTTGTACAGGACATTTTCATAAAGATTTGGAATTTCCTGCCTTCCTTCCGGGAAGAATCAGGCCTGTTCACTTGGATTTACAGAATCGCGACCAATGAGTCCCTTAATTTTCTACGGAAAAAACGGGTACGCGATGCTTTTAGGCTTGTCAGCACCTCATCAGACGTCAGACAAGATGCGCGGAGCGGGACTCCTGAGGCGAGTGCACAGGACATTGAGACGGCAGTCATGGCTGCCATGCAGAAACTTCCACCGAAACAGCGGCTCGTTTTCTCATTAAGATACTTCGAAGAGCTGTCGTATGAGCAGATATCAAGAATAACCGGCACAGCAATCGGCTCGCTTAAAGCCTCTTTTCATGTCGCAAGCCAGAAGATCAGAGATGAGATAAAGAGGAAATTCTGATTTTTTTGCGGTTTTGCTAAAATATCGTAAAAAAAGAATGCCTCCTAAATATACATTTACTTACAGAAAGTGTCTAAAAATAGAATTTATTTAAATTTATTTCATTATAGATTTTATGAGAATTTTTCTTGGATGTTTCTATGACTTTTTGAAGAGGGTAGCCGAGATATATGACTGAGCAGAAGTCTGACGAAACAGGCAGAAAATGTCCATGGCATAAAGCGCAAGATAAAGTTGACAGCACACGAGCAACGGCAAACTCCTGCACTTCTGCGAGTAGGGTAATACAACAGATGCATGGATACCTCAAAATAAAGTGACGATGAAAGGAAATGTTAGATACCACAGAATCCATGAAGTGCCCGAAGGGTATTTCGATGGACTAGAGAAGAGGCTTATGAGCATTCCGAATGAATCTCAGAAAAAGAAAAAGATCTGGGCATTCATGCCGGAAAAGAACAATATACGTAGGCTCACACCATACATTGGACTCGTGGCTGGGTTCGCTCTTATCGCTGGCATAGGTACTATCCTTCTCCGAATGACAACAAGCCCCTTACTCAATGAATATGAGGAGATGCAGTACGCAGATATCATTCCTTTAGGCTATCCATATCTTCCTACGGAGGAGGAATATACATCGTCCGAGGCCTCTAGTGAAGATGATATTGAGACATATCTTATAGACAACAATATAAGCATAGAACAGATAGAATATTATGAGAACGAGAAATAAACTTGCAACTATAGTTACGGTATTCCTGTTAGCCTTAGCTTCAGGGACATCGGAAGGTAGCAGTCTGTGCAACGACCAGTGGGGAGAGAGGATGCAGGCCGAGAAGATAGCATATCTCACTTCGGCAATGGATCTTACGCCTTCTGAGGCCGAGAAATTCTGGCCCGTCTACAACAGCCTTGAGAAAGAGCGGAGAATGGCATTCGGCAAGATGATAAAGAGCTACAATGCCCTCAAAGAGAGCCTTGATGCCGGACGTCCTGAGCATGAGATCTCTACATTGCTCGACAACTACCTCAAAGCCGTCAGCGAGTCTCGGGAGGCAGAGCTGAAATTCGCACCTAAGCTGCGTGAGATTCTCTCTACTGAAAAGGTAGCACGTCTGTTTATTGGAGAAGAGGAGTTCCGTCGCGCCCAAATCGGCAAATGGCATGACAGGGAAAAATAATTTTGCAAGGAAATATTTTTCGTTATAACTTTGTAAGGATTCATTTGCCCGAATGGCGGAATTGGTAGACGCGTTGGACTCAAAATCCAATGTCCCTCAAAAGACGTGCCGGTTCGAGCCCGGCTTTGGGCACAACTTATTGGACAACACGGGGATAACTTCGATTAGGCATCGTAAGTTATCCTTTTTTATATAAGGAAAGCCATTATCCACACTCACAAGATTGACAACATGCAGAAAGTTATACTTACAGGCGACAGGCCTACCGGGAGACTCCACTTGGGGCACTATGTAGGCTCGCTCAAGAGAAGGGTCGAGCTACAGAACGCAGGCGACTATGACAAGATGTTCGTATTCATCGCGGATGCACAGGCTCTCACCGACAATGCGGACAATCCTGAGAAAATCAGGCAGAATATCATCGAAGTTGCCTTGGACTATCTCTCTTGCGGTATCGACCCAGGCAAATGTACGCTGTTCATACAGTCCATGATACCCGAACTTGCGGAGCTGACTTTCTACTACATGAACCTTGTTACTGTCTCACGCCTGCAGCGCAACCCAACGGTCAAGGCTGAGATCCAGATGAGGGATTTCGAAAAGACCTTGCCTGTAGGATTCTTCTGCTACCCAATAAGCCAGGCTGCCGACATCACAGCTTTCAAAGGCACAATAGTTCCTGCCGGTGAAGATCAAGAACCGATGATAGAGCAGACTCGTGAGATAGTGCGCAAATTCAACAGCATATATGGAGACGTACTTGTAGAGCCAGAGATACTCCTGCCAGAGAATAGCGTATGTCTTAGGCTGCCAGGAACTGACGGGAAAGCCAAGATGAGCAAATCTCTCGGCAACTGCATCTACTTGTCAGACACCCCGGAAGAGGTACGCAAGAAGGTAATGGGGATGTTCACCGACCCTGATCATCTCAAGGTAAGCGATCCCGGGAAGGTAGAAGGAAATACGGTATTTACCTATCTTGATGCCTTCTCGACAAAGGAGGATTTTGCAGAATTTGCCCCTGATTATTCAAGCCTCGATGAGATGAAAGACCACTACCGGAGAGGCGGACTCGGTGATGTGAAGGTAAAGAAACTCCTGTATGCGGTATTGGAGAAGACCCTCGCGCCCATAAGGGAGAGAAGGCATGAGTTCGAGAAAGATATCCCAGCCGTATTCGAGATTCTGAGAAAAGGTACGGAATCTGCTCGCGAGACGGCGTCGAAGACCATGTCTGAAGTCCGCAAAGCCATGAAGATCGACTATTTTGACGATGCGCAGCTGATAGCCGATCAGGCGAGAAAATACAGCCGAGAGTAGCACTACTCCTCGTCATCGTCCTCGTCATCGTCATCAAAGTCCGAGCTCTCATCATCCAACAGCTCTAACATCATGACATTCATAACACGCCGGTCTTTCTTTGTGGGACGTCCCGTACCACGGTCTCGTGTAACGAAGAAAGTCTCAACCGGAGAAACAAGTTTATCTTTCTCCGACTGTGGAGTAAGATCTTCAGCATACTCTGGTACAAGAGCCGCCCCTACCCTGCTACCAAGCATGGCTTTTACCCTATAAGTAAAGTGTACAGCAGCCTTCCGCACCTCGATCTTATCTCCGGGCTTTATGAGCCTTGACGGTTTTGCGTCAGAGCCATTGACTTTGACTCTGTTATTCTTGCAGGCATCGGCTGCCTCACTACGAGTCTTGAAGACCCTTATAGCCCACAGATACTTATCTATTCTTACATCCTGTTCCATCCCAATATCTCTGCTTAAGACTCCCTTGTCTTGCCCCTGAGAAGGCTCTCAAGCGCACCTTCTCCCTGTCCTTCCTGTGCCTCTGGTAGGGTAGCTTCAGCCTCGGGGTCTATGTACCCGTCTGTGGCTTCATGCGGCTCAAGTGTGGCTTCAAGCAATGCCGAGCCATGTGCCAACGGCATTATCGAGAAGTCCTCCAAAGAAGCAGGAACAAGGACACATTCTCCAGTCCCGAACTTTACTCCTTCTCCTCCAGAGGGAATTATCTCGGCCGCTCCGGAGACACATACATAGATTGTAAATACGTCTGTATCACCCATATTTACATGCAGTGGAGTTTTCAGATCTATCGCGGATACTGAGAGGTCATTACGCTTTACAATGGTTGTCTCCGCAGACTTCATCAGATCCGAAAGCATTCCTAAGCGGCATGTCTGTCCATCTCCCTTGAAATCGATGAAGTCAAATGCGGCTTCAAGAGAAAGCTCTTCTACAGCCGCTGTTCCGCCTTTCCCCGCGGGGCTGTAAGAAAATGACACATGGCTATCAGTCACTTTCTTCCCCCAGCCGTATATACTGAAATCCAGGTCCGACGACTCAGTTATCTCGGCAATCAGCACTCCGGAAGAAGCAGCATGTACCATCCCAGGAGGAATAAGGAAGAGCTCCCCAGAGTGCGGAGTCACCTTAAAAAGTACTTCTTCAAGAGTCCCGTCAATAGCTTTGGCATAGAATTCAGAAGCTGTCAAAGTCCGAGAGAGACCAAGATACAGAGACGATCCCTCGTCTGCATGCATCACGTACCAGAGTTTAGCCTTGCCGAGAGTGTCATATCGCTGTCTGGCGATCTCATCATCGGGACATACCACCAGAGGCGTCCGTCCTTCCACATCAAGCAGCCTCACCATAAGCGGGAACTGCCTTCCGTAACAGGAATAGCTATACTCCCCTACCATATTCTCCAGATATGTCTCCATAATCTCGCTCATGGTACAGTCCTTAAGCCAACCGTCTGCAACTGCCGAGTCTTTGTCACCGAGATCGGCAATCTCATAACTTACTCCGAGACGGTCATCTATTGTCAGCGGAACTTCCTTATATGAAGGTTTGCCTGTAGAGGAGGTAGTACGTATTTTTTCTGTATAAGATTTGCCAAAGACATTTATGAAGCGGTCTCCGCCCCACTCGGTTCTTGCCGCCAACGGGACAAACTTCAACGGATATAATTTCTTTTCTGCCATAATCTTAGTAATATCGCAGCGCCATTGCCGTCAGAAGCCACAGCCTCCGAATAATACGACTTCGGAAGGGGCAATGATGGCCAACACTGCATCACGACAAATTTAGTTCATTTGACGCGGAAATAAAAAAACTGGCAGGATATGCTACAAAACGCCACACTCTCGCCTTGCTGGAAATACAGGCATGACAATTTGTCACAAATATGAGATGGCACGTCTATTGAATAAAAATGTCACGGCTTCAGTAGGGTAACATTCCCGAAGAGGCCGATATAAATTTTTAACGAATATATATTAATAACGTATAAATCATGATCAAACCATTAGCAGACAGAGTGGTCATAGAACCCAAAGAAGCTGAGACAAAGACAGCTGCAGGGCTTTATATCCCCGACACAGCAAAAGAGAAACCGCAGCAGGGCAAAGTAATTGCCTGTGGCCCCGGCAAGAAAGATGAGCCGATGGAGGTAAAGGTCGGTGACGATGTTCTCTATGGCAAATACGCGGGAACTGAAGTGACCGTGGAAGATAAGAAATATCTTATCGTCCGTCAGTCAGACATTTTGGCAATATTATAATTTATAAGGAGATACAATTATGGCAAAAGATATCAGATTCGATACAGAGGTCCGTTCCAAGATGAAGGAAGGGGCAGACGCACTTGCAGATGCAGTGAAGGTCACCTTGGGTCCGAAAGGACGCAACGTTGTCATTGACAAGAAGTTCGGTGCACCTCAGGTAACAAAGGACGGTGTCACTGTAGCTAAAGAGGTTGAGCTTAAGGACAAATTCGCCAACATGGGCGCACAGATGGTCAAGGAAGTCGCTTCCAAGACCAATGAGCAGGCCGGTGACGGTACAACAACCGCTACCGTACTTGCACAAGCCATCATCAATGTAGGTCTTAAGAATGTTACCGCTGGCGCAAGCCCGATGGATCTTAAGAAAGGTATTGACAAGGCTGTCAGTGCAGTTGTAGCCAACCTCAAGGAGCAGAGTCAGCAGGTCGGTGATGACTACTCCAAGATAGAGCAGGTCGGCACAGTATCCGCAAATAACGATGCAACTATCGGAAAACTTATCGCTGACGCAATGTCAAAGGTAAAGAAGGACGGTGTCATCACTGTTGAAGAGGCAAAAGGTACCGAGACAGAGGTTAAGGTTGTCGAGGGAATGCAGTTCGACAGAGGATATATCTCTCCTTACTTCATGACTGATTCAGACAAGATGGAGGCTCGTCTTGACAATCCTCTTATCCTCATCACAGATAAGAAGATATCCTCAATGAAAGACCTTCTTCCTATTCTTGAGCCGATAGCAAGAGACGGCAAGTCACTATTCATCATAGCTGAGGATGTTGACGGTGAGGCTCTTACAACACTTGTTGTCAACAGGCTTCGTGGCACAATCAAGGTAGCCGCTGTAAAGGCTCCTGGATTTGGAGACCGCCGCAAGGAGATGCTTCAGGATATAGCAACTCTTACAGGTGCAACCCTTATCTCCGAGGAGAGAGGATTCACTCTTGAGAACACTACTCCTGAGATGCTTGGTAAGGCGGAGAAAGTCACTATCAGCAAGGAGAATACTACAATCGTAGGCGGTGCAGGCAATAAGGATGACATTGCAGAGCGCGTTGAGCTTATCCGCAAGCAGATCTCTACGACTACTTCTGACTATGACAAGGAGAAACTTCAGGAACGTCTCGGAAAGCTCGCTGGTGGTGTTGCAGTCCTTTATGTAGGCGCAAAGACCGAGGTTGAGATGAAAGAGAAGAAAGACCGTGTAGAGGATGCCCTCAACGCCACACGTGCAGCAGTTGAGGAGGGTTACCTTCCTGGCGGTGGTGTAGCTTACATCCGCGCAGCTGAGGCTCTCAAGAACCTCAAGGGTGAAAATGAAGATGAGACCACTGGTATACACATTATCTCACGCGCAATTGAGGAGCCTCTTCGTCAGATAGCGCACAATGCAGGTGTAGACGGCAGCGTTATCATACAGAAGATCCGTGAAGGCAAAGGCGACTTCGGTTACAATGCCCGCACTGACGAATATGTCAACATGTTCGAGGCCGGTGTCATTGATCCTACCAAGGTAAGCCGTGTAGCTCTTGAGAATGCAGCATCAGTAGCAGGCATGTTCCTGACTACAGAGTGCGGTATCGTAGACATACCGGAACCGACTCCTGCAGCTCCTGCAATGCCAGATGGCGGCATGATGTAGTTCAAAGGGTATGATAATACCTAATTTAGAACATAATAACGCTTGATTTGGAAGCAGTTTAATTCTTCAAGCCGCTTCAATAGACAAGCACAAGCATAAGGACAGTACAAGAGAGATCTTGCGCTGTCCTTTTTTTGTATGCCATAATAAAAGATTATATTTGCTGATAGATTTGCATGAACTTACAAATACTATAGAATGAAGAGAATCATTACAATCGCAACCGCTGCCCTTATAGCATATGGGGTGGCATTTGCTCAGGAGACCCCCAAATGGATTAGGAAGAATGATATTTCCCCTGACGGAAGCAAGATTGCATTCAGCTACAAGGGTGACATCTTTGTAGTACCAGCCACCGGAGGCCGGGCTTTACAGATAACTACAAATGAGTCCTATGATTCGGAGCCTATATGGACCGCTGACAGCAAGAGCATAGTTTTCACATCTTACAGGGAAGGAAGCAAGGACATCTTTGTGACTACGGCAGAAGGCGGTACTCCAAAGAGACTTACCTTCCACCCAGGCAATGAGACATTGAGAGCAGTACTTCCCGACGGCAAGGTCATCTTCTCCGCCAATATTGAGCTGGATACCGATTTTGACGGATTTCCAGGAGAAGCCCAACTGTATTTCACTGATCTCGATGGAAGGCGTCCGGAGAGGATCACTTCACTGCCTATCTCGGCAATAAGTTTTGCCAAAGACGGCACGATAATCTATGAGGATTGGAAAGGCTACGAGGATCCTATGAGGAAGCACCACACTTCGGCAGTCACCAAGGATATCTGGGCATACAAGCCGATCAGTGGCAGCTCGAAGCTTAGAATCAGCGCAGAAGGCACATTCACCAAACTTTCAGATTATATCGGGGAAGACCGGAATCCGGTATTTGCCTCTGACGGAGATACTTTCTACTACTTGAGCGAGCGTGACGGCAAGGCCATGAACATATACAAGAGTTCGGTATCCTCGCCTTCAGAAGTAAAGCAGCTTACTTTCGAGACCAAAAACCCTGTCAGGTACATTTCAGTATCAGACAACGGCACTATAGCATTTTCCTACAACGGTGATCTTTACACTCTTAAGGAAGGTGGAGAGCCTGAGAAAGTGGAGATCTCTATTTTCTCTGACCAGAAAGAGAAGGACATCGAGAAATATATCCTCAACGGAGGAGCGAATGCTATCGATATTTCCCCTGATGGAAAGGAACTTGCCCTCATCATAAGAGGCGAGGTATTCGTCACTTCAGCCGATTACAAGACCACAAAGCGTATCACAAATACTGCGACACAAGAGAGAAATGTAAGTTTCTCTGAAGACGGGCGCACTCTCTACTACTCTGCTGAGAGAGACGGCAATTGGGGTATATGGCGCACTTCCCTGGTCAACAAGGATGACAAATATTTCACCTATGCCACAGAGTTCAAGGAAGAGCTTTTCTCCGACGAGGGCGAGACATGTTTCCAGCCTTCGGTATCCCCTGACGGGAAATATGTAGCATACCTAAGGGACAGAACAGAGCTTGTTATCAAACCCACAAAGGGTGGTAAGACCATTTCCCTTCTCAAAGGAGCGAATTACTCCTATATAGATGGCGATCTCTCTTTTGAGTGGAGTCCGGACAGCCATTATCTTCTCACGACTTATCAAGCCAATGGTGGTTGGAACAATGAGGATATAGCTGTCATTGACATCGACACTAAGGAGATTACAGATCTTACCTTAAGCGGATACTCAGACTCCGCTTTCAGATGGGCTCTTGGAGGAAAGGCCATGACATGGGAGTCCGACAAAGACGGTTACAGAAGCCACGGAAGTTGGGGCGCAGAAGGTGACGTGTACATCATGTTCTTCGACGGAGAGACTATGACAAAATTCCTCCGCGACAAGGAAGATGCTGAGATTGCGAAGCTTCTCGACGGCTCTGACAAGAAAGAGGAGGAGAAGAAAGACAAGAAGGACAGCACCGACAAGAAGAAGCCTGAGAAACTAAAGCTCGACCTTGAGAATAGGGCCGACAGGATAATAAGGCTCACAGGTTTCTCCGGCAGGCTTGGGGATCATTATCTTACTGAGGACGGAACCAAACTCTACTATGAAGTAAGGCTTGAGAGCAGCTACGATCTCTGTGTCAGAGACATGAAAGAAGGAAATGTTACTGTCCTGAAGAAGGGCGTAGCAGGAAGCATTATACCTTCACGAGATGGGAAGTATATATACATTGCTTCCGGCAGAGGCATCTCCCGTATCGGCATTGCAGGCGGAGACACCAAGTCCATAAGCTACTCTGGAGAATATGAGTTCAAGCCTATGGCCGAGAGACAGTACATCTTCGACCATATGTGGAAACAGGTAAAGGAGAAATTCTACGATCCGAACCTTCACGGAGTTGACTGGGATTACTACAAGCAGAATTATAGCCAGTTCTTACCTTATATCAACAACAATTTCGACTTCCAGGAGCTTCTCTCAGAGATTCTCGGTGAACTGAATGCCTCACATACTGGAGGAAGGTATTACTACAGGTCCGGCCTCAATCTCGGCACTCTCGGAGTAATATATGACGAAGATTACGAGGGAGACGGGCTCAAGATCAAGGAAGTGCTACCCGATGGTCCTCTTCAGCTCGCGTATCCTGAGGTCAAGGCTGGTGACGTTGTCTATTCCATTGAAGGAAAGGTGATCAAGGCGGGTGAAGACTGGTACAGCATTCTGACTGGCAAAGCTGGCAAGAAGACTGCCGTCACACTGAAGAAAGGAGGAAAGAAAGAGGTTGAGCTCTATCTTGAACCTGGTTATTCCGACTATGCCCTTCTGTACAACAGGTGGGTTCGCCAGCGTGAGGAGAAAGTAAAAGAACTCTCAAACGGAAAGATCGGATATGTGCATGTTGAGGGTATGAACTCGCCGAGTTTCCGTGAGGTATATTCCAAAGCTCTCGGCAAGTACCGCAATACGGATGCCCTTATCGTGGACACCCGACACAACGGAGGAGGCTGGCTTCACGATGACCTTGTCACCTTCCTCAGCGGCAAGGTTTACGTTGATTACAAACCTCGCGGACAGTATATCGGCCATGACCCTTACAGCAAATGGACCAAGCCTTCCTGCGTTCTCGTGTGCGAGGACAACTACTCTGACGCTTGTGGCTTCCCCTACGCTTATCAGGCACTCGGAATCGGCAAACTTATAGGTACTCCTGTTGCCGGTACAATGACAGCCGTATGGTGGGAGTCTCAGATCAACTCTACTATAATATTTGGCATTCCTCAAGTAGGCTCGTGGTGCGTTGACAAGGGTTATTACAGTGAGAATCATCAGGTAGAGCCTGATATCCTCGTCTACAATGATCCTGCGTCTGTCCTCAAAGGAGAGGATAAGCAGCTTGAGGCTGCAGTAAAGGAGATGCTTGCAGAGACGAAGGCTGATGAGGCGAAATAATTAGGACAAGAACATATATGATTACGGGTGGGCCGCTTGGCCTGCCCGTTTTTTTGTACCTTTGTAAAATGCATCGGATCAAGGCAACAGCCATAAGGGCAAGGAATATACTGCGCGACATGTCGGAGAAGAAGAAGCTTCTCCTACTGTCGCTTTTGGTAGGCATATCAAGTGGCCTTGCAGCTGTACTGCTTGAGGTCTTGATACATGCCATACATTCGGCTCTCACATCCTGGTTCTCCGGGATAGCAGACAATTACCTTTATCTGATCTATCCTGGGATCGGCATGCTCCTGTCAATGCTGCTTCTGAAATACGTCATCAAGGACAACATCGGACACGGGGTAACAAAAGTACTGCTCGCGATATCCCGTAACGAATCGCGCATACGACCTCACAACATGTGGTCATCCCTACTGACAAGTTCCCTGACTATCGGGTTTGGAGGTTCTGTAGGAGCTGAAGCCCCGATAGTATACACAGGTGCTGCGATAGGGTCCAATTTCGCCAGATACCTCGGGATGTCATATCGAAGTATAACCATCTTGCTTGGCTGTGGTGCGGCAGGCGCTGTGGCAGGGATATTCAAGGCACCCCTCGCCGGAGTCCTATTCACATTGGAAATTCTGCTTTTCAATATCTCCATGACGTCCATGATGCCGCTGCTCATCTCCACGGTATCGGCCACCATGGTCTCATACATTTTCCTCGGAGATTCTCTTCCGTTTGAGTGCACGCTTACTCCTTTTGCCATAAGGAACGTACCGTTCTACATACTTCTCGGCGGCTTCTGCGGCCTGTGTTCACTCTATTTCCTGCGGACTACTCTATGGCTGGAAGACAGGCTTAGCAAAGTCAGAAGCCCCTACACCAAATGGGCATTCTGTGCTGTAGGGCTCGGACTCCTCATATTTCTTTTCCCACCACTCTACGGTGAAGGCTATGATGCTCTCTCTCCCCTTCTCAACGGCCAGGATATATCCTATCGTGGGGATACAATACTCGCATTCATGCTTGAGAGCCCCCATCTAGTACCTGTATTCTTTGCTCTGATCTTGCTGCTGAAAGTATTCTCTATGACTCTGACCAATTCAGGAGGAGGTGTAGGAGGTACTTTCGGACCTACTCTTTTCGTCGGGGCTCTTGCAGGATTTATCTTAGCAAGGGTTACTAACTTGACTATGGCAGGGACACAGTTTACAGTGCCGGAGCAGAATTTCGTACTTGTCGGGATGGCCGGTCTTATGGCCGGAGTAATGCAGGCACCGATGACAGCAATCTTCCTTATAGCTGAAATTTCCGGCGGTTATGAACTTTTCATACCGCTCATCATCACAGCAACAATCGCCTTCGGTACGATGAGGATTTTCGAGAAATATTCCATATACACAAAGCGAATAGCCAAGAGTGGAGACCTGCTGACCCACGACAGCGACCAGGCAGTGCTTACCCTGCTGAAGACTACCGATCTTATAGAGACCAACTTCAGTCCTGTCAAGATAGATGCAACGCTGGGCGAATTCGTGCAAGTCATTTCCAAGTCATCAAGGAATATTTTCCCTGTTGTAGACAGCAAGAATCATTTCCAGGGATATGTGTCGCTTGAATGCGTGAGAGGCGACATGTTCAGGACATCCCTATACAATACAATGCATGTATACAACTATATGAAATCTTCTCCGGCATACGTGTATGAAGACGAGAAGATGGACAGCGTCATGGCCAAGTTCGAATCTACTGACGCATGGAATCTACCTGTCATCAAGAAAGACCGCACATATATGGGATTCGTATCCAAATCCAAGATCTTCTCAGCATACCGCAATGAATTAAAGGAACTCTCACAAGATTAAATAACATGAAAAACCAGTATATCCAGTACATATCAGGCCTGCTCGGCATCAAGGACTGGCAGGTGGAGAACTGCGCTGCACTCATTGAGGAAGGGGCGACCATACCTTTTATTAGCCGTTACAGAAAAGAGCGAACGGGCGGACTAGACGACGAACAGGTAGCTGAGATCCAGCATTGGACCGATACCTTCGCTGAGATGGAGAAACGGAAAGAGACTATACTCGCCACTATCGAGTCTCTCGGCAAGCTTACCCCTGAGCTTAGAGAAGAAATAGAATCGTGCGTGAGCTCTACTGCATTGGAAGACCTTTACCTGCCTTTCCGGCCAAAGAGGAGGACAAGGGCTACGGCAGCAAAGGAAGCTGGACTTGGACCGCTGGCAGACGCCATCTACAATCACAGTACAAGAGATCCTTACAGGGAAGCCGCGAAATATACAGGAGACAAAGTCCCAGATGCAGAGGCTGCACTCTCCGGGGCAAGGGACATCATAGCGGAGCGTATCTCCGATTCCGCCATTGCAAGAGAGGCTCTCAGAACCATCTTCAGGACAAAAAGGCTCACCTCCAAGGTCACCAAGGCCGGAACCACCTCTCAGGACGCACAGAAATTCAGAACCTATTTTGACTACAGCGAGCCACTCTCTCGGATGGCTTCACACCGCCTTCTTGCTATCCTTAGGGGAGTGTCAGAAGGTTGGCTTTCGGTAAAGATAGATGCAGATGCCGAGAAATGCGGCAACAAGCTCTACTATGACTATTGCCAGCAGGTTGGATACCCCCAGCCTGAGACAGGCAAACAGATGAGAGCGGCCATAGATGATGCATACAAACGTCTACTTGAGCCATCCATAAGCACTGAGATTTTGAAGGAGTACAAGGCAAAGGCTGACAAGGAATCGATCTCTGTTTTCGGAGAGAATCTAAGGCAGCTTCTTCTTGCCCCTCCTGTCGGGCAGAAACGTACTATGGCAATTGATCCTGGATTCCGCAACGGCTGCAAGATAGTCTGTCTCGATGAGCACGGAGCCCTACTTCACCATGAGATAATCTATCCACATCCGCCCCTCAACCAGAAAATCAAAGCAATATCGGCCCTGAGCCGCATGATCGATGAATTTTCAATCGAAGCAATCGCCATCGGCAACGGGACAGCAAGCCGTGAGACAGAAGATTTCGTCAAGAGAATTCACCTTCCGGAGAACTGTAAGGTATATATGGTAAGTGAAAGTGGCGCCTCGATATACTCGGCTTCGGAAGTGGCAAGGCAGGAGTTCCCGGACGAAGACGTCACGGTAAGAGGTGCAGTATCAATCGGGAGAAGGCTTATGGACCCTCTGTCAGAGCTTGTGAAGATAGATCCAAAGTCCATTGGAGTAGGCCAGTACCAGTACGACGTTGACCAGACTCTTCTAAAGGAGAAACTTGACAATACTGTGACAATATGCGTCAACAGCGTTGGCGTAGACCTCAACACAGCAAGTCCCTATCTTCTTGCTTACGTATCCGGTATCGGGCCGTCACTTGCAGGTGCTATAATCAAATACCGCACCGACAATGGAGGCTTCCATTCAAGGCAGGAGCTGCTCAAAGTTCCAAGACTCGGGGCAAAGGCCTTCGAGCAGGCTGCCGGATTCCTTCGCATACGCGGAGGCAGCAATCCATTGGACAATTCGGCCGTTCATCCTGAGTCATATCATATAGTAGACCGAATGGCAACGGACCTCGGTATCCCTGCATCGTCACTGGCAGGCAATGCCACCCTCTGTGCAAAGATTGACCCTGAGAAATATATTGAAGAGGATTTCGGACTTCCTACCGTACGTGATATCCTCAAGGAACTTGCAAAACCTGGACGTGATCCAAGGGAAAGCGCGACAGAATTTTCATTTGCAGAAGACATCCATGACATAGAGGACCTGTCTGAAGGAATGGAGATACCTGGAATTGTGACAAATATTACCGATTTCGGAGCCTTTGTCGACATAGGCATACACGAGAACGGTCTCATACACATATCCAAGATGGGAGAAGGCAACAAAGGCAAGATCCCTCTCAAGCTCCACCAGCACATCAAGGTGCAGGTTATAGGAGTAGACTTAGACAGAAGACGAATTTCTTTAAAACTTATAAGTTAAAATCTAAAAATCACTATAAAAGGAAACTTATCTTGGCCATTTGCTTAATAAAAATTATATTTGCAGTATAATCCGGAATAGCCATGAGAAGTAATTCTGCCGCAAAGCACCAGATAACAGCCTTGACATATATACTTTCATTACTCTCAATCATCTTGTGGGGAATGTCATATATATGGAGCAACTCGCTGCTGTCCAAAGGTATACCTGTGGAATACATAGTCTTTGTCAGGATTCTTCTGGCCGGAATCGTCTTACTTGTGCTTAATGCATTCACCGGCAAGAAGATGGCTATCCAGAAGAATGATCTGCCGAGATTCCTTTTACTTGCCCTGTTCGAGCCTTTAATCTATTTCATCTGCGAGACTTACGGGATAAGATTTACAGAGTCTCCGACTTACAGTTCAATGATCATAGCCTCAAGCCCTATCTTCTCTGTGGCCGCGGGAGTCATGCTTTTCAAGGAGAAGATATCACTGCTCAATATGGCGGGGATTCTTATATGCATAGGTGGGATTATAATGGTAACACTTTGTGCAGGCACAGTAGGCTCAGCTTTCTGGTTAGGCATGGCACTTCTGCTTATTGCTGTACTTGCTGAAGTTGGACATGCCACTTTTACCAAATGCCTCTCATCGAGATACGAGCCGACAGTCATTGTGATGTACCAGTTCCTTTTCGGATCGATCTATCTGTTTCCTCTGTTTGCAAGCCGCGGCCTCGCAGACTTCAACGCCGAGATTTACATGTCCTGGGACGTCTGGAATCCGATCCTTTGCCTCGCCGTTCTCTGCTCGAGCATCGCTTTCTCGCTATGGGCCAATACGATCAAGATGCTTGGAGTCGCAAAATCAAGCATCTTCTTAGCTACGATACCGGTGTTTACGGCAATTGCCGGATGGATATTGGGACACGAATACCTTACAAAGCTGCAGTGGACAGGGATTCTGTTCTCATGCATTGGGGTCTTTCTCTCGCAACACGCTGCAAAGCGGCCTTTATTTGCTAAACACAAGCCTTCGGCCGGAAGCGCAAATGTCGTTGCCGAAGAGAGGTAAGCCCTTGCTTACTACCTGTACGCCCCCTACAAACACGTCTTCCACATTGCCCCTAAGGGTCTCGCCTTCATATGGAGACCAGCCACACTTATAATCTATCCTTCCGCAGCCCTTGTCAGTCTTCCCTACCGTACACTCCTGCTCAGGATCTATGATGACTATGTCAGCGGCCTTCCCTTTTGCTACATGGCCTCGATCTCGGATACCGAACATCTCTGCTGCGCGCTCGGAAAATACGGAAGATAGCCTCGTGTATGGAATATTTTCCTGCCGGCATACTGTCAGAAGTACCGCAAGTGTCTGCTCTATCGAAGGCATACCCGAGGGACATGAGAGATAAGGGCGGTCTTTCTCTGACCTGAGATGAGGTGCATGATCCGAGCCTATGGTATCTATGATACCGTCCTTAAGGGCTTTTCTCAGAGCCTCCCTGTCTGAAGGTGACTTTATGGCAGGATTGCATTTGACAAGGGGACCGAGACGGTCATAGTCCTCGTCACAGAACCACAGGTAATTGGCCGAGGTCTCGGCCGTAATCTCCGGATTGTATCCTTTTGCGGTATGGATCATCTCTATCTCCTCAGCAGTCGTCACATGGAGCACATGCAGGCGGGTACCGAGACGCATTGCCATCTCCAAGGCCTTGGCTGTGCTCCTTATGCAGGCTTGACGGCTTCTTATCAAGGGGTGCATCCTCATGGGGATATTCTCCCCGTACCTGGACTTCGCTTCGGCTATATTTGCACGGATAATCTGTTCGTCTTCGCTGTGTATGAGGATTCTTGCTCCCTGTATAGAGAATAGTTTCTCAAGAGCCTGTCCCCTGTCCACGAGCATATTTCCTGTCGAAGAACCCATGAAAACTTTAATGCCGGCAAACCTGTCGCCGCTGCCTTGTTTAAGATACTCTTCCAGAAGAGCCGGGTTGGTATTGTCAGCACCAATATGGAATCCAAAATTGGCGATAGAGCCTGCCGCCAAGTGGCATTTGTCCTCTATTCTCTCAAGGCTTGTAGCCGGTGGGACAGTATTTGGCATATCTATAAATGAGGTAACGCCGCCTATTACTGCAGCACGTGACTCCGAATGAAGGTCAGCCTTTGCAGTCATGCCAGGTTCGCGGAAATGCACATGGGCGTCTATTCCTCCAGCCATCAGGAGTTTACCTGAAGCATCAATTGTAATGGTATCAGAAGAAGTATCTATCTCCTTAGATCTAAATACTTTATAGTCTTGGAGCTTTTGCTCGGCCTCCTCTCCTTCTGTCTTCCAGATCTCCGATATTATACCTTCGGAGATATAAATATTGCCACGAAAAGCAGCCTTGCCGGTCACTATCGTGGCATTCTCGATAAAATACTTTCTACCCATATCCAAATCTAACACCTATCTTCCCTTTCCTGAGGGTAAAATATTGGAGCTGCGAGGTGATATCTTTCTCATCTTAAGCTTCAACACTCCCCAAAAGGCCTCACCGAAGATTCCTCCGCTCATCTTGGAGGTACCAGCCTTACGGTTGACAAAGATGATGGGCACCTCCACTATCTTGAATCCGAGTTTCATCGTAGTGTATTTCATCTCTATCTGAAAGCCGTACCCCTTCATATGTATCTTGTCGAGGTCTATTGTCTCAAGAACTCTGCGCCTATAGCATTTGAATCCTGCTGTACAGTCATATACATGCATTCCAAGCACGGTCCTCACATAGACTGATGCATAGTAAGACATGATGATCCTTCCAATCGGCCAGTTGATCACGCTTATCCCATCACAGTATCTCGACCCTATGGCAAGATCTGCTCCATTCTTACAGGCCTCATACAGTCTCACAAGGTCATCAGGATTGTGGGAGAAATCAGCATCCATCTCAAATATGTAGTCATAGCCTTTCTCTATCGCCCACTTGAATCCTGCGATATAAGCCGTGCCGAGTCCCTGCTTGCCGGAGCGTTCTATTATATGAAGACGCTTCGGGAACTCTCTCTGCAAAGACTTGACAATGCCTGCAGTTCCGTCAGGAGACCCGTCATCGATGACAAGGATCTGATACTCCCCTTCAAGAGAAAATACCTTACGGACTATCTTCTCAATATTTTCCTTCTCGTTGTACGTCGGGATTATAACTATCTTACTGTCTTCCATATAGAAGCTTATTTACTGATTTATCTTATCGTCTAACGGTGATATCCGCACACAGTCCAGCCGTCCTCATGCAGGATAATCACCCTCACCATCAGATCGCCTTGCAAATATAGCGTTTTTGAATCTGAAAACCCTTAGAAGCTGTTTTGAAATGCCTCCTTCTTCCAAAGTAGAGGCCGCCTCGAATAATCCTTCTATTAAAATTCGGGAATCATTTCAAAGCAGTTTCTTATAATTGGAAGATCAAGGTATAACCGGAAGATTAGATGCCCAACCTCCACAATGTAGATATACAAGGAGCAAGTTATCCTGATTAGGGATATGGGCGTAATTTAAATAATTTCTAAACATTTTCTAACCACAGAATTACAGACAAAAAAACTCCAAGCCGCGAATAACAGCCTGGAGAGATTGGATATATGAGGGGATTATTTATTAGTCTTTACCTAAATTCGTTGTACTCGTCTTTCTTCCACTGGATATACTTGCTTACGTCAGCTTGCATGTAATCAGTCTCGTTGTCACACCTTGTAGTGTTGCTAAAATCGATCGTCCCGAGAGAAGCCTTACCGGCTTTATGTGAAGATGGGGTGACAGTAATGTTCTGAGCATATCCTCCAGCGGTCGAAAAGGCGAACCCTGCCACACACAGGCAGAATACCGCAAGGCATTTCATCATACCGCCTAAACAGTTATGTTTCAATAACATTTCCTAAAATAATTGGATTAATAATAAACTATCTTATCGCATCAAACTCCGAAATTCCGTATGTCTGGGAATTGGTGCGCAACGGTACTAATTTGAGGTATCGGCACCAGACCGGCTTCGGAAACATAACCGTCTGCCGAACAGGGTTGTTGACTATATTGTCAAACATATCATCCGATATGACTTTCTTCCAGTGCTTGCCATCTTCACTTGTCTCAAGGTTATATGTGATGATACATCCGAACTCGCCGTTTGGCACTGGGGCATATACAAATCCTGAGACAAATGCCTCTCTTCCAAGGTCTATAATCCGATGCTCTTCCGATAGCGATATAGTCCATTCGGGATTTACGACCTTCTCCTTTGGAGGATCAGGAAGGATTCTGTCCATATACAGCGAAAAGTTATTTAGTACAGGGCAGGCATGGGAGGATTCTATATTGATCCTTACGGCATCAGATAGAGTCTTTGGCACGAGAACAATCCTCTTGTAACCTATTGTAGTCTCTGATGCTATTCTATTCCACATTCCGGAAGAATCCCTTGCGTCAATGCTGAAAGAGCTGACCCTCTGTCCGAGTGGGATGTATTCCTGGAGACATACACGGTTGAATTCCACAAGAGAGTCGAGCCACACTGTCACCGATGCCTGCCTTGTATCGTCTTTGACGGTCCAATATGTATCATAGTCCCCGTCAGTTAGATTGCCGGGACGAAATTTCCATCCTCTGCTTTCTGTTGCCGAAGTCCTGATTCCGGCAGCAAGATCCAGTGAAGTTATAGAATCTATGGCAGCACGAAGCCCTACCACAGCAGCAGAATCCACGCTGCACAGTTGTCCTCTCTTGTCTGGAGGCACATTGAGAAGAAGCAGAGAATTGCGTCCGACGCTCTCATACCATATCATAAGGAGTTCCTCAACAGACTTCACGCTTGCATCTTCAGACTGCTTGTAGAACCATCCTGGTCTCACAGACACGTCCGTCTCTGCAGGAATCCACTGCGTCCCATGGACATTGCCCTGATTGAGGGTATCAAGGTCAGGAGCATGCCCTGGAGAAAAGCCTTCAACATCAAGAGTGCTCCAACAAGTACGCCCGGCACTCCCCCTTTCGTTGCCTACCCATCTGCACCCCGGCCCTATATCACTGAATATAATTGCATCTGGCTGATGTTTATACACTTCCTCATGGTAAAGAGGCCAGTCGTATATCTGACGCTTACCGTTGGGACCTTCTCCGCACGCACCGTCAAACCACTGCTCGAATACTTGGCCATAATTGCCGAGAGCACTTGCGAGAGTCTGGCGAAATTTCTCATTGTATCTGTCCGAGCCATAGTCTGGGTCATTCCTGTCCCATGGAGAGACGTATACGCCGAACTTCAGTCCATATTCTCGGCATGCTTCGGACAAGTCTTTCAAGACATCACCCTTTCCGCCTCTCCATGAACTCTCGGCCACAGTATGTGAGCTTGCGGGATTGGGCCACAGACAAAAGCCGTCATGATGCTTGGCTGTGATGATAATGCCTTTCATACCTGCAGCCTTGGCAATTCTTGCCCACTGGCGACAATCCATGTCTGTAGGATTGAATATGTCAGCATCCTCGCTTCCGTCTCCCCATTCTGCACTTGTGAACGTATTAGGACCGAAGTGACAGAACATATTCGTCTCCATCTTCTGCCACTCTATCTGCTGCGATGTCGGCACAGGTCCGTATGGCTCCGGAGCTCGCGCACAGGAGAAAATCGTTACAAGAATGGATGCTATTGATAGCTTTTGCTTACAGAATATTGTACAGACGTGCCTCATATCCATTTCGTTGATATTAGTTATGATTGACATTTGCCCACCTCGAAAAAGACAAGTGTCAACCGTTCTCAGGGAAGGTCAAATAGAATTTCGCTCTACAAATGTTCGGCTCAAATATAAAATATAATATTTCAATCTTGCAAATTAAACATACACGCACTTGCGACATTTTCCGCATACTCTGCACAGACCGCAGAGACAATGCTCTGTCTCACTCCATTATCGAAGACATGACTAAGGACAAAGCATATGCAGATTCGCTACAGCGTCTCCGCGATGGCGTGACACTGCCGTGGCCATCGAGATGCTCGCTCCGCGACCGACAGAGGGCAAATGACCTATATTACCTATAAATATTCTTAATATCGCATTTATCGCCTGACTCTTGAATATTTTGTTTAATAATTATAAATTTATAAGTGGTATATAGCAATAGCTATCCCGCCTTTTCCTTATTTTTAACATTAAACCATTGCGAAATGAAAAAGGCAATCATTACAGCGATCCTTCTTTTAGGATTTATCACGAGTGCTTTAGCAGCAACGCACCATTACGGCTTTATTCTTAGCTGCGGTGAAGTACGCTACCAATCATTCGACCACGAATTATCTACAACTGAATTAAACGAGTGGACAGAGTTTTATGAAAAGACGGTTTGTGGAGATTCAGAGATCAAAGATGGCGACATCGACAAATTCAATCCAAATTGGTAAAAGAATCATGGCCTGAGGGCAATACTTTAGGCCAAACATTAACGAATTAAGAAACATCCCCACGTTTGCCGGGGTGATGATAATCTAATGTAAAGTCGTAGAATAACCTAGGAAAACAATGAGCAAGAATACAACCATAATAGCAGGCCCGACAAAACGACAGTGGTCAAGAAGCATCACGACCTGCTTTGCTGCCTTGACGGCATGGCTACTGTGCATCGAGACACACTCTCAGACATTGAACGCATACTATACCTTTCTTTACAAGAGTTCGCCATCTGACGCATCATACAAAAAGCACGGAGACATGAGGCTCGATTTTGACGGGAAAAGGAGCGTATACTACAGCGAAAGCAATTTTCTCGCCGATTCTCTCAGAAAATATGCGTATGATGACAACGGAGACATAATAGAAGGACCTGCATACGAAGAGCTGACGAGATTGCGCCCCTCTACGGGAGACATCACATTCATTGACTTCTCATCTGAAAACGTCATTCAAAGATACCGTAACGCAGCCGGAGACATCATCGGCAAAGGGAGTCTGCAGCAGCCAAGTTGGATTATAACGGACACGACCACGACATATAATGGATACACCATGCGCAAGGCGACCGGCAACTATCTCGGGAGGAAATGGATCATCGGATACACTGAAGAGATCCCTGCAAGTGTGGGGCCGTGGATGCTCTGGGGCGCACCTGGACTTATACTGTACGCAAAAGACTCCGAGGGGCTGTTCTTTTTCTCTTGTAGCTTCATCGAAGAGACAAGTAGGCCGTCAAGATACGACAGCAGGATGGAATCACTATATCTTAGGAAAAAGAGAAAACACCACTTCATATTCGAGGAACTTCCTATGCAAAAGGCAGAAAGCCTTAACCTCCAGATACGAACAGACATGAAACTCGAGATGCAGCTAACCGGAACGCTCGCAATAAGAGGAACCGACAAGAACGGAAAAGAAGTCGACATGTCCAAATACTACAAGTATATCCCGCTTATCCCAGCTAATTACTGGAAATAAAGACTATGAAACGCCTTGCGGCATATATCATAGACATGGCATTTGTCATGACTATGGCTTTACCGGCTACCGCTGCAGACAAACTGTCCGGCAAGGTAATCGAGCGCAAAAGCAGAGAGCCCATCGCAGGAGCCTTTATATCGCTCATTCGCGACAGCTCAATTATTTCCAATACATTTTCCAAGGAAGACGGTACATTTACCATCTTCTGGACAGGAGAAGCCCCTCAGCTCATATCCATATCCATGATGGGATACGCCCCGGTCAAAACGGCTTTCAACAACGCACCTGTGACGATAGAGCTCGAAGAAAAGAAGATGAGGCTTGTCGCATCGAAAGCAGTGTCAAAGACGATTGAGAGGAAAGGAGACACTACCGTATTCAATGTCGGGGCATTCAGGGACAAGGATGACAAGGTGCTCGGAGACCTGCTGAAAAAGCTTCCCGGCTTCGCAGTGACCCCAAGCGGGGGGATCGTCTACAACGGTGCTCACATCAACAAATTCTATATCGAAGGGCTCGATCTCCTCGGCAACCGGTACGGACTGGCTACCTCCAACCTACCGTCAGACAAGATTACCAAGATCGAGGTATATGACAGGCATCAGCCTGTCAAGGCCCTTAAGGGCATCCAGAGGAGCAACAGGAGTGCGGTAAACATCGTGCTCAAGGAAGACGCGAAAGGATCGTGGATCTTATCAGGAGACCTTTCCGCAGGATATCCTCCCCTGCCGCTGTTCGATGCCAAGGCGATGCTCACTAAGTTCGCCAAGAAAAGCCAGGACATAATGCTACTCAAAGGCAACAATATCGGCACAGACATTTCACTTGCGCTTAAGGAGCAGGAATACATCGGCAAGACCGGTGCCTTTCTCATCAAAGACAACAGTTTCAGTGAGGGGCTGGAATCAACACTGACTCCGTCACGCCCTCGCTTGGATCTTCCTGCGGAATACTGGTATGACAACACCTCCGGTCTCGCCTCCGTACATCATCTTGCGAAATTAAAAGACGACCTGCAGACAAGATTCTCAATAAATGCAGCCGCCGAAAAATTCCGCTTCACAAGCGATGCCGTTCAGACCATGACTTTCGAGAATGGAGAGAAGCTGACCATCAGGGATGCCTCGGACATGACGGACAGGAAATATTTTGTCACAGCCAAGAGCGAGACAGAGAGAAACAGCCCGACCTTTTTCCTCTCGGACGCATTCTCGGTATCGGGACAATTTGTAAGAAGGAATTCCTCCATATCAAGCGGAGACAATTACTGGGAGCATTATCATCTTCCCTCTCTTAAGGCTGAAAACAGTCTGAAAGCCACGGTAAGACTAAAAGGCAGAAAAGCCCTTGACATTACAAGTGATATCAGATATGCCAGTAATGACCACGATGCCTACTACTCTCATTCCGGCATAACCGCGCAACAGAGCTTGTCAGAGCACAAGTTCACCGCTGACAACAAGGTGTCTTTCACCTCAAGGATACGAAGGTTTTCAATTGAGATATCGACCGGTCTGAGAGCCATGCATTATGCTCCGGAATTCAAGCTGATCGGTATCTCAGAATACACAGGAGGAGACGAGTCGGCAAATGTTTCGGACTACAAGATTTCTCCGGACATAACATCGGTTTCGGCATTCGCATCGGCCAACGGAGGATTATCATTCGGGAGAAGCAGCATAGGCATAAATATCCCTCTGTCCATGAACTTTGACTGGAGTCCTTATGAGAGTCTTGCATATCCCGTACTGTCACCATCGGCATGGATAAGCACATCCCTTGGATCAAGATGGAGTTCCTCTCTGCACGTGCAGAGCAGCAGTTTCCGATCTGCCCCCGAAGCTCTTGCAAAAGGATTTGTAATGACAGGTTACAGGACACTGCAAGGATTCGAGGGCAATGCAAGAAAGAGCAGCTGCTCGGCACACGGACAACTCAAATACAGCGACTATGCCAACATGTTTTTCGGCACGGCAACTGTATCCTGGCGCATATACCAGACAGACAGGACGGCATCGGGACACTACACACAGAGGCTGTCATTAATGTCATACTATGACAGGCCGGCATCAAACGAGACCCTGTCGGCAAGGATAGCTCTTGACAAATATTTCGGGATCAAGACATTCTACATCAGAATAGAGAGCTCGTACAGCAGGACGGCATCGGATGAGTTTGTCCAAGGTAGTATGGAGCATTTTCTGTCACACACTTTTCTCAACGAGGTCTCCATAAGGTTCAATCCCGCCAGATGGCTGAACATCACTGCAAAAGGCCAATATGACATAACGCAGCACATCGGCACTGTTTCTGGCATGACCCACAATTTCTCGACAGAGGGCAGCATCGGGCTATATCCAGTAAAACAACTTGCGGTCAAGGCATCCGGCTACTACAAATACTGGAAGATCCCCGGAATAAGCCTTCAGCTGCAACCAGTCATTAAGACAAGGGCTGAATGGACATTTCGCAAAACTGCCATATTCATAGAATGCCGCAATATTCTCGGGGCTGACAAACTCGAAGAATCTTCAATCAGTTCATACAGGTCATCCACTTCTGTCTCGCGGCTGCGCGGCCGTGAAGTAATTGTCGGCCTCTCGCTCTCACTTTGAATATTAGGAAAGCTGGTTCTAACTTTGCAGCCGGAAAACCTGCACCACCTTGTGCAGCAGAAGAGACTGGTTATGAACGAAGCAACGAAGTTGACTGCAGAGATACCGGCAGAAGAGAATTTTCTTCGTATTTATAACAAAAGTCCTTGCCAGGTCGGAATTTATGACTAACTTTGCAACCGTTTTGTCCGTGAGGGATAAAAGATAAACAATTTAAACAAAATTTTTTGCGAAATGGCTGAGTATTTGGAAGCTGAAAAGAAGCAGGAGATTTTCGCGAAGTACGGGAAGTCTAATAAGGACACCGGCTCTCCTGAGAGTCAAGTAGCTCTATTTTCCTACCGTATCAATCACCTCACAGAGCATGTGAAGAAGAACAAAAAGGACGTTGTAACACGCCGTTCACTTCTCAAACTCGTAGGTAAAAGACGTCAGTTGCTGGATTACCTCCAGAGGATTGATATCGAGAGATACAGAAATATCGTAAAGGAGCTTGGTCTCCGCCGATAACCGATAGGAAACAAACTGGGGCTGTGCCGAAACGCTGATTTCAGGCACAGTCCTTTTTGCTATTTGTATTGGCTGTCAAAAGTCAAAGCTGCCCCGCTTAATTAACTGACCTGCGGCGGTGCAGTCCAATATATGAAACAAAATACACTTCCATAGGGGAAGGCAGGTCCGGAAACCACTAATGAACGTTATCAACAAGAAAATCGAGCTATCCGACGGTCGGGTAATCGAGATCGAGACCGGCAAGTTGGCCAAACAGGCAGACGGGTCGGCCGTCGTGAGATTGGGAGGCACAATGTTGCTTGCCACAGTCACATGTGCAAAAGAAGTAAAGGAAGGCACTGATTTCATGCCTCTCCAGGTAGACTACAAGGAGAAATTCTACTCAGCGGGAAGATTTCCCGGAGGTTTCATGAAGAGGGAGGGAAAGGCGTCTGACTATGAGATCCTCATATCGAGGCTCGTGGACAGGGCTCTCAGGCCTTTGTTCCCAGAGGATTTCCATCTTGAGGTATTTGTAAATGTCAACCTCATCTCAGCAGACGGTGACACTCAGCCCGATGCTCTTGCAGGACTTGCCGCATCTGCAGCCCTTGCTTGCAGCGACATTCCTTTTGAGGGACCTATCTCAGAGGTAAGAGTAGCACGTATAGGCGGTGAATTTAAGATCAACCCTCCTTTCAGCGAGATGGCAAATGCAGACCTTGACCTCATGGTAGCAGCCACTTACGACAATATCATGATGGTAGAGGGCGAGATGAATGAGGTAAGCGAGCAGGATATGCTCGATGCCATCAAGTTTGCCCACGAAGAGATACGCAAGCACTGCGCTGTCCAGATAGAGCTGAACAAGGAGCTCGGCAAGGATGTAAAGAGAGACTATCCCCACGATGAAGAGGACGAGGAGCTAAAGAAAGCCGTACACGATTTCTGCTATGACAAGTGCTATGCCCTTGCCAAATCAGCGAAACCTAAGCACGAGCGTTCTGAAGGCTTCGAAAAGATAAAGGAAGACTTCCTTGCAACCCTGTCCGAAGAAGATCAGGAGGCCAAGGCCGCTATGGTCAACAGGTACTACAACAATGAGGAGAAGGCTGCCATGAGGAACATGATCCTCGATGAAGGAATCCGTCTTGATGGCCGTAGCACCACTCAGGTAAGACCTATATGGTGCGAAGTTGGCTATCTTCCTTGTGCCCACGGCTCAGCCATATTCACGCGTGGAGAGACTCAAGCACTTGCCAGTGTCACTCTGGGTACCAAACTTGACATGAAGGAGATGGATGAAGTACTTATCCAGTCTACTCAGCAATTTGTACTACACTACAACTTCCCTCCTTTCGCAACCGGAGAAGCAAAGGCTCAGAGAGGAGTAGGCAGACGCGAGATCGGACACGGCAACCTTGCGATGAGGGCTCTAAAGCCTGTAATACCAATGGCTCCGGAAAATCCTTACGCCATCCGTGTAGTATCCGATATCCTCGAGTCAAATGGTTCATCTTCGATGGCTTCTGTATGCGGAGGCTGCCTCGCGCTTATGGATGCAGGTGTACAGATACGCAAGCCTGTTGCCGGAGTAGCAATGGGACTTATCACTGATAAGGACAGACCCAATGAGAGATACGCAATCCTCACCGACATTCTTGGAGACGAGGATCATCTCGGGGACATGGACTTCAAAGTGACAGGTACAAAGGACGGCATCACTGCGACTCAGATGGATATCAAGGTTGACGGCTTGTCTTATGATGTACTTGCAAAAGCTCTTGAGCAGGCACGTCAGGGACGTCTCCATATAATGGGTGAGATGATGAAGTGTATTAGCGAACCACGCGCTGACTACAAGCCTTTCGTACCTCGCCTCAGACAGATCGAGATAGCATCAGACTTTATCGGTACTGTCATCGGAAAGGGAGGAGAGACTATCCAGAAAATCCAGAAAGAGACCGGCACCACTATCACAATCACCGAGGACTCCGAGAGGGGCAAGGGTATTGTGGATATATTCAGCACCGACAAGGCTTCCCTCGATAAGGCTCTTGCATGGATAGAAGGCATCTGCGCTGTGCCTGAAGTCGGCAAGACTTACCACGGAAAAGTTGTATCGATCCTTGACTTCGGTGCCTTCGTGGAGATCCTTCCCGGCAAAGAAGGCCTGCTTCACGTATCGGAGATAGCTTGGAACAAGACCGAGAATGTAGCTGACGTGCTCAAAGTCGGTGATGAAGTAGACGTCAAGCTTCTCGAGATAGACGAGAAGACCGGCAAGATGAGGCTGTCAATGAGGGCTCTTCAAGAGAAGCCTGAAGGATATGTAGAGCCGGAGAGACGTCCAAGGCCGCAGAGAGATGATCGTAGAGGGCCAAGGGACGAGCGGAGAGGCGGACGCGATGACCGCAGAGGTCCGAGAGATGACAGGCGTCATGATGACAGAAGAGGATTCAGGGACGACCGCAGAAAACCTTACGGCCCCAAGAAAGAAGAGCAGTCTGCACAGGACAACTCCAACAGTTCCTATGACACTCCTGACTTCAACGTGTCTGAGGACGACACCAACGAGGAGATCTTCTAGTCGGAAATAATATTATTTTAATATGTAGATGGGGAAGGCATTACGCAAGTGTGCCTTCCCCATTTGCATGCATATCAGATTCAATAAATAGTCTTGTGACGCTTAAATATAAGACGCGGGCGGACTTGGCAAGATGAAAGTCGGAACAAATCAAGAAGGGATAAATACCTGCACAATACAAAACAGGGCAGCAAAATAATCTGCCGCCCTGCAATTAACGATGTCCATTCAAACAGATCTTACTTCCAAGGAGTCGCCTCGTCTTCAGTAGAGATGTTCTCATTCCAAACGAAGGACTTGGAGGTAGTCATCGGATGTCCCTTGCCTGTCAGGTCAGCAAACTCCTTTTTCTCTTCATCATAAGTCGACTTGCTTACCCTCCAGTAGCCTTCAAGACCCTTAGTATCAGGCACTACCGACTGCATATTCTTGGCAATCTGGTCTGCTGTCCTGGCCACAGACCAGATACGGCATTCTGTCACCATAATATTGCAGCCTATCCACCAACTGTCACCAGGAGCCCAAGTGCCGTTAGAGCCGCCTATACCACCGTAAGTGAGGTATTTGAAATATCCATCCTTCACGACTTTTGATGTGATGGCCTTATCCCCGGCAAATACACCATTGACATAGATAGCGATCTTGTTCCCGTCATAAGTAACGGCATAGTGCTGCCATTTGTTGACATTGATATGACATCCGGATGAGGGGTTGAGATAGTCTCCTACACCCTGGAATTGCACGAGCGAATGGGCAGGGTCAGTACTGGTACTGCTTTGCGGATCCTCAAAGCGGAACATAAGTTCGCCATCATTCACGGTACAGAAGATGTCCCTGTTCCTGTTGTAAGTATTGGCCACCTGAATGCGCATCTCGATTGTAAACGCACTGAAAGTCTGCTCAAAATCATTTACCCACAATCCTGCCGCACCATTGAACTGTGCGATGTCATTGACCATGGGGGAGGTGATGATGAAGACATAGCACGAGGTCTTGGCTGTAGTCTCGACATCACCGCCAATCTTTTGAAGCCTTACCGGCAATGCAATCGGAAGGCCGGAGAGGGATGCTGGGATCTTGTCGAACGATATCACGATCGCTCCTGCAGAATATTCACCGGCTTTGATGGTTATCTCACCGCCCAAGTCCACAAAATTCTCGTCAAAAATCTGGTATCCCGTACCTTCAGCAGCATTGTATGCATCAAGAACAGTCTCGTCTATTTCGAGTTTGAAAGAGCAGTCAGAGTCAGCCTTGCCAGTCAGAGAAGGAGTCAGTACCACTTTCGCGCCTTCATTCACAGTCAGTTTGATAGTAGAGCTTGCTATTCCGGAGTTGTTGATACTCTCTGCAAAGAAAGCATGTACGCCAAGTTTGTCGCCTTCTTTGCCTCCTTCTCCGTACTCGGCATTGTCACACCCGAAGGCACACAAAGCGGCCGAGGCGAGCAGGAGCATTTCAAATATATTTTTCATATTCATAGTTTCTTGTATTACTGGTGACAGTCTTCTTTTTTAAGTACTGTGTAGCCTGGAGCAGGATTCTGTTGCTGAATTGCCTTGCGCATCCATTTATAGCGAGGATTATTGATTTTCTCGTTGGAGAAACGGAATGCTCCGAAACCTCCTTTGCGGAATCCGTTGTCAGGTTGCCAGCTTGCATATCCGAGAAGACCTGGGAATTTATTCCGGTCAAGAAGCGATCCATCGTCATCTCTCCACAAATAACCTCCAGCAAGACAGTCAAGAGCCGATTCGAGATTTTCCGTAACCACAAGACGGTTGGTAAATTCTTCCAGAGAATATATAGAAGAATAAACATTGTAGTATCTACTGAGACGCCCCTCAAGACTTGAATCCGACATAGTGCTACCCCAACTGTAGGCCTGTGTCACAAAATAGTCGAAATAAACGCCAAGTTTAGCCGGCTCGGGGATACTTTCAAGATATCCGTCAAGTATAAAGAGCCTGTCAGTCCCAGACTTCGGGCCGATGTATTTGCCCATCTCCTCAACAAACCAAGAAAAATACTGGGAGTTACGGCAAAGGCTTCCTCCATATTCACCAGGCTCATAATCTATATCGATACCACAGAAGCCGTTTGCATACAAAGAGTCGGAAACGGCCTTTGTCCACTTGATTATAGAATTGTGGATTGCCTCGGCGTCACCGTCTACCCAACCCCAGTAGGCTTTCTGCTTCTCTCCGCCATCGGCATGCTCCTTGGGAGTAAACAAGCAACCTACCTCAGATACAAATGAGCATAGCAGGACTTTAGTACCCTTGACCTTAGTCACAAACTCAAGGTCAGCCCGCTTCTTGGGAGTAAGCTCAAAACTGTTCCACAATGAGATAATGTCCATTGAGTCAGGAACTGCCTGAAGCATATTTGTCGTGGCAGCATTTCCTTCGTCCCACTCGCTGAACCAGCCGAATGCTATGGAATGATCGCTTTCCTTGTATGCCCTGAGGGCAGCATAGTAGGCGTCATCTTTTGCTATCTCGGTAAGAGGGGTGTCGTGGATTTCAGGCTCCGGCGTCGTCCAGTCGCTACACGAAGGTAGGGCAAGAACTGCCGCCATCACCGAGACACAGACTTTCAATGTATTTATTTTCATATCAAATCTCATAAATAATTAATTCTTCTTTGCCCAGAAAAGGTCAGTTGCCTCATTGTCGGCACCGCCAAGCATCTGTACGGCAGCCGGATAATTGTCCTTATTGAGTCTTGGCTCATTGAACGAATAACGAAGCCTGCGCATGCCGCGACTCATATCAGGGATACTGGACTTGTTGTCTATTGCAGGAGTAAGTTCAGGATAGCCAGTACGCCTCCATTCCGACCATGCCTCGATACCCATAGGGTAGTTGGCAATCCATTTCTGGGTAATGATCTGCTCCCTATGACTTTCATCCGTTGTCTCGGCATCCCAGGATACCTTCACAGTCGTTGCCCTGTCATAATTGGGGAAACCGGCAGGGTCATTCATATGGTCACCTGGTACTGATTGAGAATCGGCTATATAAGCATCGACTCCTGAAGTTACGCCCCACTGCTCCATTGAAAGCCTTATGCCTTCTTTGTAGTAGTCAGCTGCATTCCCTGATATCCATCCGTTGAGAGCAGCCTCAGCGAGCAGGAACTGAGTCTCGGCAGCCACGAATACAGGCAACTTCGATGTCTCTTCGAAATTGGTCATAGAGAATTTGCCGATGACGACAGATTTGTCGAACTCGGCTTTGCCCGAACGCATGCCGATATATTGGCTTCCGACCTGAGAGAAATATTTTGCCCGCCTGGGGTCATTGTACCCGTTCATATAGTCAACGATGGAAGCATTGGCCCTCAAGTCTCCCCAGCTCTCAGAAGCAAGATCATAAGGGTTGCGCTGAGCTTTGGGATCCATCATGGCATTGTCAGCATTTGTATTGATGAATCCATAAGGAGACTCATATGCAAGAAGGAATTGCTCCTTGCTTCCCATACGCATTGCCATTCTCATTATCAGAGAGTTGGCAAATTTTGCCCATTTGAGGTAATCTCCACCGTAAAGAGCATCCTGAGTTCCGAGAGGCTTCTCGGAATTCTCCATAGCATAGGAATACAGTACACCTGCAGCGCTTCTGAGGTCTGCGATGATATTCTTGTACACATCCTCGTTGGTATCGTATGCGACATACATCTTGCCGTCCTGCACCTGGCTATAGGGAATAGGGCCATAACAGTCGGCAACACGAAGCATGGCCGCAGCCCTTACCAGAGTGGCGATTGCATAATAGTGACCCGACCCACTCGTATATTTCTCTATCTCGAAATAATTGGCATATATATCCAGGAACGGAGTCTCGTATGGTATTGCATTCCAGCTGTCGCTCGCATTGAAAGTGTCGAAATTCTGTCCGCCCCAACGGTTGGAAAGTGTGAAATAACCACCGAGAGTACCGACCATCTGATCAATCATCTGAGAATCATTCTGCTGCACATACATAAGAGCCTCTATCATGGTCGGCATCAAAATGGCCGGATCTGCACTCTTGACAGCATAGGGATCGGTATTGTAGTCTTCAAAGTTGCCTGTACATCCTCCGAGTACGGAAAGGAGGACAGTGGCTGAAAGAATTCTGAATCTGTTGTTCATATGATTTTCCTCCTTCTATTAAAACTGCATCTTGACATTGAATCCGAAATTGCGCGTATTCGGAAGCATGAAATAGTCTACACCCTGATAATAGTTGTTGCCGGTAGCGGATGAGAGTTCAGGATCAAAAGGCGCCTTGCAATAAATCATAGCAAGATTCCTTGCGACAAAGCCGACCGTTAGTCCAAGCTTATCATTAAACCATTTTCTCGGTAAGGTATAATTGAGAGTAAGCTCCTGCAGACGGACATTTGTAGCGTCATACATATAGTATGCAGCATATCCTCCCTGTGCAGTACTTATACCGCTATAATATTTCTCGGCAGATAGAAGGCCGTAGTTGACAGGGATACCTCCGGCATCCCTTATATCAGCAGAAGCCTTGGATGCTCCATAATAGTCAAGGATACCCTGGGTTGCAGAATATACAAGGCCTCCGATGCGGGCCGACAACACGACTCCAAGGGAGACTCCGGCGTAGCTGAAAGTATTGCTCCAACCAAGATTGGCCTTGGGAGCCAAAGAACCGAGTTTGAAAGGTTCTACTGACTTCATCTTGATATTGCCGTTGTTGTCGACGTCGACATTGCCGTTCAAGTCATGAGCAATCACATGGTGTCCATACACATCCGAAAGTGAACCACCTTCGCGCAAAATCACGCGCGGAGCCACGTTTGATGCACCGAGCCAGTCCTTGTTGATCTCTGTCACATCTACAGGCTCTCCTGTTGTAGGATCAGGGATTCCGTGGGCAAGTTCCTTGATCTCATTGTTATTGAATGTAAATGTAAATCCGCTGTCCCAGCCGAAACCATCCCACTCGTTGGTATACCCGAGAGCGAGCTCGATTCCTTGGTTCTGTATATTACCTGTCTGTGCAACGAAATTCTTGTATCCTGACGCTGCAGAGAGCGGAGCATAAATAGTCTGGTGGTATGTATTCGAACGATAGTATGTCACGTCCAGACTAAGAGAATTGAAGAATTTCATATTGAGACCGAGCTCCCATGAACGCGTATCCTCAGGCTTAAGATCGTATGCAGGATAAGTGTCGCTCTTGGTCCAGTTGTGTGTCTGGTCGTTGTACTTATAGCTCGGGTTGGAAAGAAAACGATCGAAGGGTGTTGCCACTTCAGAGAATGAGCCGCGCACTTTAAGGAAAGAGAACCACTGCGGCATATCCACCAGGCTTGAGATCACGGCTGAGACACCTACTGAAGGATAGAAGAAAGACTTGCGCGAGGTATAGGCAAGTTGGGACGCCCAATCATTACGGCCGGTAAGAGTAAGGAAGATAGCATTCTTCCATCCTGCTTCTACAGAGGCGAATATAGACTGGGTCTGGTCGTGCCAGCCTTCCTCATTTCCCTTGTAGTTGACTGAGGTATTGAGATTATTGGCGGCAAAATGATTGGGGAAAATCAAGTCTCCCGCCGCTCTCTGCATATAATAGCGCTGGTCGCTTATGGAAGCACCGATATTGGCTACAAGACTCCAGTCTCCCCATGTCTTGTTGACATTGGCAATTACGTCTCCATAGAAAGAGCGGTCGGTCATATTGTCGAGTTTGTATCCACCGTTCTCACCCGCAAAGGTCGTGAGGGTCCCTGCGTAATATTTGGTCGTCTGCTTGTATGTTGACTCATCAAGACGCACACGCCCCACGATGTTGAGCCACTTGGTAGCGTTGTATGTAAGAGAAGCATTGAGCATATAACGCCTCTTGTTCATGTCACGGTCAATGCGATTCTGCACCCAATAAGGATTCTGTATATTGTGTGCTCCTTCTGAATAAGGCCAATACTGTGTATTGCGTCCATTGATGGGATCCCAACGCTCGTACATACGGACTTCGTCAAAATCACCGCCTCTCGGGAAAAGATAAAGTCCCGGAAGAGGATTGAAATAAGTTCCCTGTGATACTAAGTTGTGGTCTGTCTGGATGATAAAACTAGCTCCAGCATCAAGGATGAGCTTGTCATTGGCAAACTTAGTAGTATTGCGGAAAGTAAAGTTATATCTGTCATAGGTACTTTCAGGAACAACTCCTGTTGTATTGGTAGTCGAGGCCGACATGTAAGTCTGATTCTGCCCGGTACCGGTAGACAGGGACACAGAATTGATCACATTGGTACCGGTATTGAAGAATTTACGCGGGTCATAGCTATATCCTTCAGGAAGTTTCTCTCCCCAGTTGCTGTATCCCGAGCTTGAACCGTAGGTACTCTGCATCTCGGGCAGCATATACACTGTAGAGAAAGTCGTGCTGTTGCTTACAGTCACCGTGGTCTTTCCTTCCTTACCTCTTTTGGTATTGATAATTATGACGCCATTGGCCGCATCAGAGCCGTAAAGAGCAGCGGCTGAAGGTCCCGTAAGCATATTCACAGACTCTATGTCGTCAGGATTTATATCCGCCACTGCCTCGGACCCGACTGCCTCTGCCATTGTGCCGCCGACTCCGCCGAAACTCTTGTTGTACATCGGGACTCCGTCAATCACATAGAGTACGGCATTATTCTTCTCTATGGATTTCATTCCTCGCATCACCACTCGGGTAGAGGCCCCAGGGCCACCTGCGCCGGACTGGATCTGCACGCCTGCAACCTTGCCCACGAGGGAATTCACGAAGTTTGCGTCCTTCACGGCTGTGAGTTTCTCAGCATTGACCTGCTGGATATTGTATGCCAGGGTCTTTTCTTCTCGCTTGATACCGAGCGCTGTAACTACAACTTCATCCAGGAACTCAGACGATACCTTCATGACTCCATTAAGGACGGCCTGCCCATTGTAGGGAAGAAGAAGATCCTCATATCCAAGAAGGGTGACAAGGATCACATCACCGGGTCTCACACCAGTCAATGTATATGAGCCGTTCATGTCTGTAATCACGCCGCCGGTACCTCCCTGTACCATTACGGCAGCACCTGCAACAGGTCCTGTATTGTCAGTAATCGTACCACTGACCCTACCTCCGTCACTTTGGCCGAAAGCCAAAGCAGGGGCAAAGAGATTCAAAGCCGTCAGGGTAAAAAGAACCCAAAACACCTTGAACAGCGAAAGCTTGACTGCCTTTACCATAGAAATAAAATTGATTATTGTTTCATATGTCTGACGGAAAAAGTTACTTAAACTAAAAAGCCTATTACCGTCATGATTGTGATAAAGTTATAAAAATTATTTCAGTCAATGCAATATATTCGCCCTTTAACTTCAGATTTGTCAACTTTTTTCGAGTATACCTAATAATGCGAGTATCATACTCCTACCCTATATCATCAGATGTGTCCGCTTACGTCTGTACCGGGATAATAATGAGACAGAATCTCCCTGTAGCCATATCCTTTCATAGCCATTACGGCAGCCCCTATCTGGCAAAGACCGACACCATGTCCCCAACCTGCACCTCGTATGATGAAGACATCGTCTCCCTTCTCATTGCCAGATGGAAGTATGTCAACCACAAATGCCGAACTTTTCAGATGACTCTTTGAGAGGATCTTCCTTATCATCAACTCCTTGCCGATGATCATGGAAGACTTGTCTCCTCTTATCGACAACAATGATATGCGTCCTGACGCACCACGGCGCAAAGGAGTAAGAGATACGAGCATACCTATATCCTGCCCACTTTCTTCAGTGATTAGCCGCGACAATTCCTTCCTGGTATAACGCTCTTCCCATCTGAAATAATCCTTTGTCTCCAAGTCATATCCGTTAAGGATGTGGGAAAGATCAGCTGAGGTATTGCAGAACGATTCAACTCCGGCACTTTCCAGACAAGCACCTTTTGTCCAGACTCCTTCCAAGATCCATCGGCGTACATTTTCTTCCTTAGTAAGATCCGGCAAAGTCATCGACGCTGGGCTATCGCATCTGCCGATGGAAACTCCGTCATGCAATATATCTCTGACTGGGGCAAGATAAGGTGGATCAATATCCGCCCAGCAGGTAGAGAACCGCTCGGTCATACCTCCGCAACATTTAGAGAAACGTGCGTCACAGATCAAGTCTCCATACCTCAGAACCTTGCCCCATGTATCGTCAATAGCTTTTCTCACATTCTCACCTATTGCAAGGGTAAGTCCCTGATACCTCTGGCAATGGTCATCCGCACACACATCGAAATATTTGTGGTCCTGCGTATCAAACCACTTTACAATCCGTCTTGTCTCCCCTACTCCGCCTGCGTCACTCCTATAACTTCTCCCTCCATGCTCCTCTCTATCAGATATGTCATTATCACCACGTTCACATCTTGCAACTAAACCTCCGCTCCCAGGCTCATCTTCTCCGACCGCTCTGTCACCATCAATCAGAGAGCAGGCAGCATCACTGGAAGTAGTACATATTGCCGAGACTGAACTGCGGGCAGCGATCTTGTTCATGAGCCAGGACCTGGATATCACAGCATGGGCTTTAAGGAACTCCAAAGGGGCATCATGGTTCATCTCGGATGAGATAACACTCAGCAAGTAATCCTCCATCCCCACCACATTGATAGCACATATAAGCCCATCACACACAAGGAATTTTAAGGCTCCTGCAAACTTCTGGTCCTGTCTTCGATCCCAATGGAAGTCAATCCCGATCCTGACGTCATACAATATGAAAGTAGGCTCGGAGAACATGGTCGACATGGTCTTGGAATCGAAATATAGCTCATCATACAAGGCACCGCCATACGATATGAGTCCATCTTGAAGACTAACTTTTTGACGTCCTGCACCGTCTGAGATAATCTCGAATTCTATCTCTTCTGCAGACAAGATGCCGACTTCAACTGTCGGCTGAACTCTCGTAAGACGACTCATTATCCGCTCTTCACCTTCCGCATCGACAGAGACCTCGGCAAGGATTTCGGAGACAACTGTCTCGTCAATACGTGAAAAGTCTTCTTCTGAGGGGAGCACAAGAAGTCCGGCCATGTCAGCACAGCCGGGGCTTATCATGAAATGCTCTGCACCCTCTGCAAAATAATGGTGCGGCCGGTGTTCTCCCCTTGCTATGACTACAGCCCTATATTCCCCAAACTTTCCATGAGAGATTCCTGCGACCTTTTCAGATACTGGCGGGTCATACCATACGAGCAAGTTGAGCCTTGGTTCGCTCTCCCCCTCTCTTATATCCATACAGTCAACAAGACGGTAAAACATCTTTGCCAAAGACTTGGATGTCCGAGCTTTGATTGCAAAGATTCCTCGGGTAAACTTGCGATAATGGTATATGCTTGCATCCTGGACTGAAGATAGGAATTCAAGCGCGGAGCATCCACCTGGATTGGAAAGAAGCCTATCTATATCAGACTCAAGCGGCATCAGTTTACGGGGACAAGCCTGAAAATGCATGTGGTCTGGCGCCGATGCCCCGCACATAGGGCCGTTATAGAATATTGTAAATAAAGGAAAATGTCTTGCAAAGTCCGTCATATCGACTATACGATGCCATATAGATTGAGGAACATGCTTAGTACGTACTATGACAAGATGATCCGGAAAGATCGGATACGGATTGAGCAAAATATCATATCTACGTCCCTTCCTCCCCTCAAATTCAAGAGAGGATTGAACTGCAGGTCGATTGTCGTGACAAAGAAAGCATTTGCGCTCTGAGACATGCCCTGCCGACACATCGGCTGCTGTGGAACGGACCCGCTCGGGATTGAATTGAAGCCTTATACCAAGTCCGGCGATATTCATTTCCCTAATTCTCACCTTCTTCAGCGCACGATAATTGGATGAGGCCAGACTCCATACGGAGAGCTGGTCGCTAATAAATTTGCGTATATCTGCCGGGCCTGCCTGATGTGCTGCCGAAGACAAAGGTTTGTCAGAAGCGTCCATATCCTTTATTTAGTCTCCATTGCCTTATTTATATTGAGTCTCGCTTGCAATTCGCAGGTCCGGACGAAATCCTTATAGGTATTGTGTGCATTCGCCTTTGATACAGAGAGAGATGCATCCGAATTCCCAGTCCATCTGCGGCAGAAATACAGAGACTCGTAGATACGCCCGATCCGATAATCCCGGGAGATCCTCAGGGCTACGGCATAGTCTTCTCCATAGCTGACATCTGGGAATCCTATTTGTCTGAGCAGCGGCACATAGAAAGCCCTCGGAGCTCCAAGACCGTTGATACGAAGCGCATTGTTGCGTCCATTGGCATCGGTCCATTCCTTGTGATCTATAAGTCCCGGAGGAATGGGATTAAGGTCAAAGTCAGTAAGCGTATACGAGCCGACAACCATGCCATAGTTTCCGGACTTAAATGCAGAGACTATCTTTGCAAGTGTATTGCAGTCACTGTAAATGTCATCGCTATCGAGCTGTACGGCATAAAGGCCGCAGTCAGGAGTATTTACAGCCAAGTTCCAGCAGCCACCGATCCCAAGCCCGACATCTTCCGGGACAATTACCTTTAGTCTCGGGTCGGAGAAGGTAGCAAGTACTTCAGAAGTCCCGTCATCGGAATGGTTATCTACCACAATCACATTAAAGTGGAAATCACATTCTTGCGAGAGGGCACTTCTAACGGCATCCCCTACTGTCCTTGCCCTGTTGTATACCGGGATCACAACCGAAGCTGTCACCGGAGTCTGGAAGGCTGGAGGCAATGGCAGGACTCTGCCACCAGCAATATATGCACCGACTCTCTTAAGATAGGCTGTGCAGATCTCCTCCATCTCGGCCTGCACTTCCCTATTGCGTGGGTCAACATAGTCGAACTGACTTTCATTCCGTCCCTTGTCCGTTGCCTTAGGATGCGTATTTATAGCCTCATGATGAGTATCCGCTGCCATAGAATGCCCATCCTCTGCCTTATTCAGTGCATCAGACGCTTCAGAATGAACATCAGCCACTTCATAATATGTGTACAACGGTTCCGGAATATACTGCACCTTATCGGCAGCAAGACGTAGGGCATAGAAAGCCCCGTACTTGTATGACGGAATCTCAGCAAGAACCTTCTTGCAGAATGACGTCCTCACGACCACCACCGGACCGAAATCGAAATCGTCCCTCAAAGCACCCATCTGGCAAGGTATCAGGGAATGAATACCTTTGATAATAGAATTTCTCTCAACTCGGCTCACTACCTCATGATAGTCCGAATACAGCATATCGGCACCGGTATCATGGGCTATTGACAGAATCCTTCTGCATGAATAAGGGCCAAGTTCAACACGACCGTCTCTTCGGCGAAGCATCACAAACTCCTCGTCCACACCACAAAGGGCCCGTTCCAATTCCCTTACAGGGATCAGACCGCAATCTATAGTCTTGAATCCTTTCATATTATCTATAAAACCAAGCAGCATGACAAAAAGAGACAATCACCTTACTGACAGATAGAAGTTCTGATAAAGCTCAAGGCTACAACAAGGCTTCGAGGGAGTGTCTGATCCTAACAAATTCACTCTCGAAATTGGGAGTAAAGACACCCTTGCCAATATTGGCTTCTATCTCAGTTATAGGCCAGTAACGTCCTTCTTCTACCTCGTCATGATCAGGCTTGAGAACAAAATTACCCACTGCAGCAAATATATTCACCATTTCTTTCTCCGTATCGCTCTCATATACATAATTGCCCAACCACACAGGATTGTATTCCACAAATCCGAGTTCCTCACGAGATTCTCTGAACAAAGCCTCTCCTATACATTCACCATAATCCACATGGCCGCCGACAGCCGTATCCCAACGCCCTGGAAGCAAGTCTTTCGTCATCGAGCGTTTCTGTAGATAGATCTCGTCATATCTGTTGATTATATGCAGATGGACAACAGGATGAAGCAACTTCGAACCACCGTGACAATAAGAACGGGATGCCTGAGCATATACCGCCCCATCCTCTCTTATTATAGGGAACATCTCCCCTATACGTAGACTCTCCGCTCCGACCTTGTCTGCCGACAGGGCAGGAAGCACGGGAGCCGGAAAGGGTGGATACACAAGATCGAACATAGCCGTCTATATGGAGAAGAGTATTATCAGTTGTGCCATAAGCACCCTCATAAACATTGTAAGAGGATATACTGTAGCATAGCTTATTGAAGAATAATCTGTCCCATACACTTCTTGAGAGAATGCAAGTACCGGTGGATTGGTCGTACCTCCGGATACAAGACCGCAGATCTGATAGAAATTGAGTTTGAACACCAACCTTGCCATAAGGCAAACACAAACTATAGGGATTAAGGTGATCAGTGCCCCGTAAAGAATCCACCAGTAACCTCCTCCGACAATAGAGCTTACGAAATTCTCTCCGGCACCAAGTCCTACAGATGCCAAGAAGAATGATATACCGATCTCTCTTATCATCATATTGGCACTCAAGGTGGTATATGTAGTTATCTTAAGTTTCGGCCCGAAATATCCGAGAAGGATAGCCACTATAAGAGGGCCACCGGCAAGACCAAGCTTGATAGGTTGAGGAATACCAGGGAATGCTATAGGAATAGAGCCAAAAATCACACCCAATACTATACCGAAGAAAATCGGGATAAGATTCGGATGGCTTAGCAAGGCTGTCTTGTTGCCGAAGAGTCCAGCCACCTTGTCCATCGCTTCCTCTGGCCCCACAACCAACAAGATATCTCCCATATGAAGGTATAAGTTCGGACGAGCAACAAGCTCGACTCCAGAGCGGAATACACGTGTCACTGTGACTCCATATATTGCCCTTACATTGAGATCTCTGAGACTGCGCCCAGTAATTGAGGACTTGGTAATCGTGATTTTCCTAATTGCAATATGCGATTCTGGGGTATCCCAATTGCGGAACGGGATTTCAACCTCCTCTCCGAAAAGTATCTTCACCGCATCTTCTTCGTCCTGAGAAGTGATGACGAGCAATTTGTCTCCTTCCTTAAGGACGGTCTCTGACGTAGGAACTTGCTGTTCATCATCGTGCAATATTCTAGAGATAATGAATTTGTCTCCGTAATCGACCTCCAGATCCCTGATCTTACGCCCGAACAGAGCAGGATTGCTCACCACAAAGCTGGCTCTTATGGCGCCCTTCCCGAGTTTGCCCTCGTTGTCAAGTTCAGCTTTCTCTTTGTTAAGGTCTACCTTGAAGACAGACTTAAAGAAGATGAGCAGGAAAATGACGCCCAAAACACCTATTGGGTAAGATACCGCATAAGCAGAAGCAACGGAGGACGAAGCCTGAGCCGCTTCTTGCGAGGTGGCTCCACCTGCAATCATTGCGTCTGAGAGGGTCTGCTGTGCAGCACCAAGTCCGGGAGTATTGGTTACGGCTCCTGACATGACTCCGGTCATTGTCTTGAGATCTTCACCACTTATTATATGGATTGCATATGTAATGAGAACAGACAACATCACAAGAGTTATGGCTAACATATTCATCGTAAGTCCGCCCTTCTTGAAAGAGTGGAAGAAGCCCGGTCCTACCTGAAGGCCTATTGAGAATACGAATAGGATAAGTCCGAAATCTTTCATGAACGAAAGGATATGCGGGTCACTCGTGATGCCGAAATGACTCAGCAGGATACCTACGAAAAGTATCCACGTCGATCCGATGGATATGCCCCTGAACTTAAACCTCCCGAGATAGAGTCCCAAGGCTATGACTAAGGACAGCACCAATATGGTATGGGCTATACCTGTACCAAGAAACAAGTCTTTCATCTATTTATTACTTTATGGAATCCGTTTTAGAATTTTCTATCATTGTCCTCTTGAAATCTGTTGCCGATATTGACTACTCATTCTGCCGCCTCACAACATCTATCCTGTAGCCCGTTGCTGCCGGCATTTTCTTATCTCAAAGGACTATCTTCGTGCAAAATGCAGAACGTCCGTCAGCAAGTTTCCCTTCTATATAATAAGTCAAGCCGCCATCACTACCCTCTACTCGAAGTCTTTCAAGAATCACTTTGTCTCCGGCATGAGTCTCATGGTTGAATGTAATCGAGACTTCTGCAGCCGGATGAGATATGAGCTCGTCATAATCTATGCAGTCCATGGCCCATACCATGTATCTTGCATTGTTGGTATGGCCGAGAAAGTCGACATCCGAATATTCTACCTGATGAACGGCTACTGTCTCAGGCTCACTGCCTCTAGGCATCACGGTCTTCGCCGCAGGCTCACCTATTGCATCTTCGGTGCAGATTGTCGAGTCAGGTATCCTTTCCATAATGTCACTCACCCTGCACATACGGCGATTGACTACATCTATGATGACCCATGAGCTGGTCCCTACTACGACAACCGATCCGTCAGCACCACTCATGGCGAAATCCCTAAGATAGAATGGGCCGGACGGGCCTTTGTGCCAGGTCGACAAGGTAAATGAATCTCTCCACAGAGGGTGTTCGATAAATTTGAAATGAAGGCGAGAGAGCACCCATGCCGTTCCTTCTTTCTGCAAAGCCTCATATCCGAAGCCAAGACGTGTAGCTGCCTGATATGCTATCTCCTGCGCAAGATCCATGAAAGCGGCAGGCTTCAGTCTCATTGCCGAATCCACTTGATAGCATGTCAGCTCTGAGTGAAGCGAAAATCTGCGCGAGAGATCATCGTATTGTCCCAACATAATATATACAGTACTGAAACACAATCGTATACAGTCTCCAAAGCCAGTTTTCTTCAGCTACTGACCGGAAGTCAGAATACAGTTTGCAAAGATAGTCAAAAGGCCAAAGCAAAACAAAAACAAAAATTTCAATGTGTACGTACACTACCATTGGAAATTATTTGCACTATTGCATTTGCAAATCTGGAGACAGAACATATTCTCCCAACGTCTGAATCAATGAGACTGCTCCACAGCAGGCAGAATGCAGCGCAATGGAATGCCTAAATCAAGATCAAAATATTTAAAAAAATTTGCAGTTTTGATTATTTTGCGTAATTTTGTAGTCCCGATTGAGACATTTCTCACGTTATGCGGATGTGGTGAAATGGTAGACACGCTACTTTGAGGGGGTAGTGGGCGTAAGCCTGTATGAGTTCGACTCTCATCATCCGCACTAAAGAAGCTCCGAGCAATAAGTGCTCGGAGCTTTCTTGTTTTTCGGTACAATTAGGGATAATAGATATATGGTAGGATAATATCCTTATAACAAGTTTATATTCATATATTTGCAAAGATTATTACTAATATAGCTTAAAATGCTTTTCTGCGGGCCTCCCTATGTGGTTAGGAACGGACTGAGAGGCAGGAAACAACAATATAAAACAGGATTGCGGCCACCAATTTATAGGCGGTATCCAGCGCAACAAGTCACATGCCATCTCGTAACAGATCGATGGCAAGCAGAAAAAGGCGGATAAAACTCAGCGATACATATAGGCTTGCCCAGCTGACTTACACGGCCCGGAGGATTTGCACAAGGATCGGTCGGAGACCACTGAAAAAGCACTCTACAGCAATCACCATAAGGATAAGTCCCATCAGACGCATCAATACATTATTGCCAGTCTCCCCGAGAATCTTAAGCAGGCGCGATGAAGCACTCAATATTATATATGATACAGCACAGGTCAAGGCTATGACCCCAATAAGGACAGCCTTGTAGCCCCAGTTCGGGGCGTCTGCTACAAGAGAGATACCGCTGGCAATGGCACCAGGACCGCACAGCATCGGAATTGCCAGAGGAGAGATCGTTATATTGTCGGCATATCTCTTCTGTTCGTCAGCATTTAGCTTAACATGGGTGAATTGAGCCTGCAGCATGTCATATCCTATCTTGAAAATGATGATACCGCCTACGATCCTGAACCCGTTAATCGAAATCCCAAAAAAGTCAAAAAGATACTTTCCTCCCATCGTGAACAGGACAAGGATAACGAACGTGACAATACATGCCTTTAGCGCAATCGCTCTTCTCTGCTCCGCTGTCTGACCGCTTGTCATGTCAAGGAACAAGGGCATCACTCCCAATGGATCAATGAGGGTGAAAAGCGATGTGAAGCAGAGTATCGCGTATGACACAATATCCGGCATAATATATTAGTTCAGAAGCATATAAGCTCTATCTGGATACATTTCCCGATGAGGCCTCTACGACTTTTGTAAAGGATAGCTGAGCTATCTGACTGAGATCCTTGATTTTCAAGTGTAGATTTTCCAGATGAAGGAGCGTACTGGAGATACCGGGCTGATGACAAAGATGAAAAGAAATCAACTTATTGCTCAATATTTACCGAGGCTATGAAGTTGTCCACACAGACATCATGCGGCAAGTCATCTCTGTTGGACACAAAGGAAATCTCTATATTGGTAAAAGAGCCTATCTTAGTCAGATCGACTGTCTTCCAGCCTCGCAGAAGAGTAAGTCCGCTTCCTGTACATTCGGCAAGTTTCTCCTCAACAGAGCCTGTTACCGAAGTCCCGAGATAGCCTGTGAATTTGACAGTCAGATAATCTCCAACCTCAAACTTAGGCACTCCTCCTGCACCAAACATTATAATGTTGGCAAGCTTGTTCGTATTGCAGACTTGCACTCCCCTCGCTGTACATTGCCCTATATCGGAATAAATAAAACTTATGCTATGTGCAGGCATATAATTCTTATCGAGATTTTCCGAATACACGGCAAAACCATTATCCTTTAATGTCGCCTTGGAAGTGTCGGCAACGCTATATGCTGACTTAAAATATCCAGCTTTGAAGGTTGTATCCCGAAGAGCTGACAGCAAAAATCCACCTCCGAACCCGTTGATCTCGTTAAGCTTGTTATTGAATGTCATGGAACCTGAAGGATCAGGAATCACTGACTCAAAGTATAGACTATCAGGGCCATATGTACTCTCGACATCTGTATAGTTGAAATTGCACAGAGAGATAAAATTTGACTTGTATGAACCTTTAATGTTGCATCCAGCTGTTGCAAGAGCAAGTCCCACAATACAGGACAATACCATAACTTTCCTTAACATGTTATCTTCAAATGTTTTATTTACAATATTATATAATCTATCGTGCAAATCCGACACCTTAGATAAATGCAATATTAATCTATTCTTGCACGATTAACAAACAAATTTCATTAAATTCGCTCCGATAGGCAGATAAGGGCTGAATGTCCAGGCGCGGTCTGGCAAAGGAGAAAGTGCAGATACTGGCAGAGCATGCTGCAGGCTTAGTCAACTGACATAGAAAGGGAAGAACCGGCCGCTGGACATGACGGATGGCTCAGCTGCTGTGACGGGAACGTAAGGAGTATGGAAAACACCGGATATATAGAGATTCGTGGAGCAAGAGCGCACAACCTCAAAGATATCAGCATAGACATCCCGAGGGGAAAGTTTGTCGTCGTGACAGGTTTGAGTGGAAGCGGTAAGTCGTCGTTGGCATTCGATACCATCTATGCTGAAGGACAGAGACGTTATATGGACACACTGTCGGCTTATGCAAAGCACTTCATAGGAGTCCTGGAGAAGCCTGAAGTAGATGAAGTCAGCGGACTAAGTCCAATAATAGCAATTGAACAGAAGACAACGGGCAACAATCCGCGCTCCACGGTAGGAACCATCACGGAGATCTTTGATTTCCTAAGGTTGCTATACGCAAGGGCTTCAAGGGCATATTCTCCGGTCAGCGGGAAAGAAATGGTCCGCTATACCGACGACCAGATCGTAGCACTTGTTCTTAAAGACTATAACGGGCGCAAATGCTGTCTCCTCGCGCCTTTGGTACGCGGACGCAAAGGCCATTACAGAGAGCTCTTCGACCAGCTCAGACGCAAGGGATTCAACGAGGTGAGAATCGACGGGGAGATACGAGACCTTACTACAGTCACGGCTCTTGACCGATATAAGGCTCATTTCATAGAACTCGTAGTAGACAAACTTATACCAAGGGAAGGCGATGAGAAAAGAGTGAGGGATTCAATGACAGTTGCATTGGAAAGGGGAAAAGGCTCTATAGCCATACTTGACATTGCAAGTGGTGAGGTAAGACATTATTCCAAGCATCTTATAGATCCTGACTCGGGCATTTCTCTGCAGGAACCGGCACCGCATTCATTTTCTTTCAATTCTCCTGAAGGCTATTGTCCTCACTGCAAGGGACTTGGCCAGATAGTAGATGTAAACATAGACTCGATCATTCCGGATAGAAGCGTATCGATAGCAGACGGAGGAATTATTCCTCTCGGCAAGATTAGAGAGACCCGGAAGTTTGACATAATAAGATCGATAGCAAGACGTTACAATTTTTCCCTATATGATCCTATCTCGGAGATTCCAGAAGAGGCTGTCTCCCTGATAATTTTCGGCTCAGACGAGTTGTTCAGAGTTGGCGACGGCAATATGTCGGAGATGGTCTCATTTCCTGGTATTGTTGAAGACATTGACGAGAAGATAACCTGCCCAGTCTGCCATGGCACAAGACTCAACGAGCAGACCAATTGCTTCAAGATAGACGGCAAGACCATATCCGAAGTTGCAGCCATGGAAATGTCCAACCTCGCACAGTGGCTGAAGCAACTGCCTTCCAAGCTGAGCGACAGGGAGAATAAGATAGCATCAGACATACTTAAAGAGCTTGATGAGAGGACAGGATTCATGCTCGATGTAGGATTGGAGTATCTGTCACTTGACAGGGCGACTTCTTCATTGTCTGGAGGCGAGAGCCAGAGGATAAGATTGGCCACACAGATAGGGTCCAAGCTTGTCAATGTCCTTTATATCCTTGATGAACCAAGCATCGGGCTTCATCAGAGGGACAATCGCAAGCTGATCGCCTCTCTTAAGGAACTTCGTGACGAGGGCAATTCCGTAATGGTAGTGGAGCACGATGCGGAGACCATGTTCAGTGCCGACTGGCTCGTTGATGTAGGACCCGGAGCAGGAGAAAACGGTGGACGTATATGTCTGAATGCACCAATTCCCGTGCTGCTTGGTGGTAGACAACCGGACGAAGAAGAGGCAAGACACTGTATAGTAGGCCCTTCGATAACTTTGGATTACCTCAAAGGAACTCGGAGTATCAAGATTCCTCTTTTCCGAAGAAGCGGCAATGGGGAGGTACTGAGCATACGTGGTGCAAGCGGCAACAACCTCAAGAACATAGATATCGACTTTCCGCTTGGCATGTTTATCGGCATAAGCGGAGTCAGCGGCAGTGGGAAGTCATCTCTTATCAACGAGACTCTCATGCCTATCCTCAAGAATAGATTCTACAATTCCAGACTCCGCCCTCTTCCTTATACCTCCATCGAAGGTATACAGAATATAGACAAGCTTATTGAAGTAGACCAAAGCCCCATTGGACGCACTCCAAGAAGCAATCCAGCCACATTTACAGGCGTTTTCAACGATATACGAAGCCTGTTTGCAGAGACGGTTGACGCAAAAGTACGCGGTTTTGGCCCAGGAAGATTCTCTTTCAATGTCCCCGGAGGAAGATGCGAGGCTTGCAAGGGGGCTGGTATTAAGGTCATCGAGATGAATTTTCTGCCTTCGGTCAATGTTGTGTGCGATGAATGTCGCGGTCGCAGGTATAAGGAAGATACTCTTGCAGTCAAATATAAGGGCAAGAGCATCAACGATGTATTGGAGATGTCGATAGAAGAAGCTTACGGTTTCTTCAGCGGCATTCCAAAAATCACCCAGAAGCTGAAGGCTCTTGTTGATGTCGGGCTTGGATATATCCGTCTCGGACAGTCAGCAGTAACTCTTTCTGGAGGAGAAAGCCAGAGGATGAAACTCGCCTCCGAGCTTTACCGTAAGGATACAGGGAATACGCTGTATATACTGGACGAACCTACAACCGGACTGCATTTCGAGGACATAAAAATTCTGCTCGGTGTTCTCGAAAGGCTCGTAGACAGCGGCAATACTGTGATAGTCATAGAACACAACCTTGACGTGCTCAAATGCGCTGACTATATATTCGACATGGGGCCGGAAGGTGGATACAAAGGCGGCTATATAGTTGCACAAGGGACGCCCGAGAGACTCGCCTGTGACCCACATTCTGTAACAGGGCCTTACCTAAAGGAGATTTTCAACAACGAGATACAATATGGCAGAGAGAGATAAATTCAATATATATCTTGTAAATGACGGTAAATATCACGAAGTGCAGTTCTGGGAGAGGCTCAAGGATTTCTCCGACAAGGTGTGCAGCACTGTGACAGACAGCCGCACCGGCAAGACTTATCCGGTATTGGCGGCTCTTGTCGACCACAAGCTCAAAGAGTTGGACTACAAGATCGCTATGTCCCACGAAGTTGAATTCATCGGCTACAACCATCCGGACGGAAGGCGTACTTACCTTCGTTCTCTATGCTTTGTACTGCAGAAAGCAGCAAGGGATCTGTTTCCTGACAAAGTGCTTGTGATTGACCATTCTCTTCCGAGCGGACTATACTGTGCCATTTGCGAGACAGAGACCTATGATGACGGTAGACGGAAGGTCATCAAGCTCTCAGACAAGGATCTTGCTGACTTGAAGGCAAGAATGCAGGCCTTAATAGATGCAGATCTGCCATTCAGTAAGGTAAAGATGGGCGCAGCCGAAGCGGAGGCCCTGTACATGAAAAACAACCAACCGGACAAGGCAGAGCTTCTCAAGAGCCTCGGAAGATTTATCTGCAATGTATATTACCTTGACGGATTGGGAGATACATTCTACGGCCCTTTACTTCCCTCTACAGGATACTTAAAGGTATTTGACCTACTCCCTTTTGGAGAGGGATTCTGCCTTCAGTTCCCTTCATACTCTGACAACAGCAAGGTTATCCCGGTGAAGCGACAGTCTTTGATCGCAGCATCACTAAGCGAATATTCCGACTGGTGCTCTATAGTCGGTATCGAGGGAATCGGAACTCTTAACGGGAAGATAAATTCGGGAAAGGCTATCGACATAATCAATCTGTCCGAAGCCCTTCATGAGCGCAAATATGCAGCAATTGCAGACCTTATAAATGCCAGGAAAGGCCAGGTCAAGGCTGTATTCATAGCCGGTCCGTCGTCAAGCGGCAAGACATCATCTTCTCTAAGATTAGCCCTCCAGTGCCGTGTTCTCGGACTCAAGCCGAAGGTAATAGAGCTTGACAACTATTTTGTCGACAGGGAAAGAACTCCTAAGGACCAGTATGGCAACTATGACTTCGAGTCTCTTCAGGCAATGGACTTGGAATTACTTGGAAATCAGCTCAATGCTCTATTTGCCGGAAAGCCTGTAGAGTTGCCGAGATATGATTTCAAAGCCGGAAAGAGCGTTCCTTCAGGCAAAGTGATTTCCCTTGGAGAGAAAGAGATTCTCATAATGGAGGGGATACATGCTCTTGACCCCAATATGGTTCCGGATGTCGATGGTTCAAGGATTTTCAGGCTATATGCATCTGCCTTGACTTCGCTGAATGTTGACGAGAACAACAATATCTCGACATCGGATAACAGGTTGCTTCGCCGCATGGTAAGAGACAACCGCGTAAGGGGCATCACCCCAGAGGAGACAATCATGAGATGGGCGAGTGTCCGCCGAGGAGAGAACCGCAACATCTTCCCATTTCAAGAAAATGCTGATGCGGTATTCAACTCCGCTCTTATCTATGAGCTGCCGCTACTGAAGTATTATGCCGAACCGCTGCTAAGGCGGATAGCTCCATCCTCCCCAGCTTATACAGAGGCAATACGACTACTCAAATTCCTTGGGTTTATCGTAGCTCTGTCTCCAGACGAAATCTCAGCCATTCCACCGACTTCAATAATGCGTGAATTCATCGGAGGCCAAACCCTATAAAACTAAGAAGCTGTTTTGAAATAATCGGAAACCATTTCAAAACAGCTTCTTAGAGAGATGATATGACTACAACAGGGTAATTGTCTTGCTTGTCCTTATGTCCTTTGAGGACGCACCTACAGCAATGACAAACGAACCTGGCTCGAATACCCTTTCCTTGTCCACATTGTACAGGGCAAAATCTTCTTCACTGAGGTCAAAGACCACTGTCTCGGATGCATCTGCCTTGACATTGACCCTGCGGAATGCCCTGAGCTGCTTCTGAGGCCTTGATACTGACGCCTGAAGGTCAGTGACATACAGTTGCACTACTTCATCTCCGTCACGGCCACCCGTATTGGATACCTTTACCGCTACCTTAACAGAATAACCGCTACCAGGAGCAGAAACCTCCCTTCCTGCGGGAGAATATGGCTGTATGGCAGGTGACGGAGCTTCAGACACATCATCCCTCCCCATGAAATCCTTCTCGGAAAGCGGCTTACCGTCTCTTGTCACACTGATTTGCAGAGTGTCATAGGCAAATGTCGTATAGCTCAGACCATAGCCGAACGCATACAGAGGCTCAGACGACATCTCAACATAGTCGTGTCCTTTGGGGAATTTCTTGTTGTAATATACGGGAAGCTGACCGACTTCCAAGGGGACGGATACAGGAAGACGCCCAGCGGGATTGTAGTCTCCGAAAAGCACGTCCGCCAAGGCATTGCCGCCCTCTGCTCCCGGATACCACATCGTAAGCAGGGCATCGGCATTGGACTTTGCCCATCTCTTGTCGAGAGGCCTGCCTTCAATATATACCACAACCATTGGCTTCCCTGTCTTCTTCACAGCCTTAAGCAGTTCATTCTGCCGTCCAAGCAGAGTGAGAGTAGCCCTGTCGAAACCTTCTCCGGACTCCATGTCACTTACAGACCCAGCATCAACGACTGCCGCTCCAGTGTCAATATACTTGGTCTTGAAATCACGCGCACTCGACCCACCAACTACAACTACTGCGACATCTGCAGACTTTGCTGCCTTGACAGCCTCTTCTATGTTGACATTTAGAGTATCCCTTATGGCACAACCCTTTGCATAAATCACATTTTCATCACCTATCCGAGAACGGATTCCGTCCAATACGGTCACGACATTCTCACGAGGTTGCGGCGCAGTATAATCTCCGAGCTGATTGTAGATATTATCCGCATTAGGACCTATTACAGCGACTTTAAGATTGCTTGACAAAGGAAGCACACCATCATTTTCCAATAGGATGACACCCTCCCGTGCTACACTACGGGCAAGAGACACATTTTCCTGTGTGCGGGCAGTCTCTGAGGGAAGAGTCTCGTCAATATAAGGATTATCGAACAGACCAAGTTCAAATTTAAGAGTCAAGACTCTTAGGACAGCCTCGTTTACAACTCTCTCGTCAACCCTTCCGTTACGTACTGACGCAACAAGGGAAGGAAAACAATTGGCTCCAAGGTCAACATCGACGCCGGCTTTCAGTGCAATCTCTCCTGCTTCGGCCTTACTTCCGGCTATATGATGGCTTCCATACAGGCCGTCAACGCTCTCAAGGTCTGATACCACGAAACCCTCAAAGCCCCACTGGCCTCGGAGGATGTCTCGAAGCAAATGAGGATTGGCAGTAGTAGGCACACCGTCTATGGCATTGTATGATGTCATCACGGAGAGCGCTCCCTCATCTATGGCCGCCTTGAACGGAGGAAGGAAATTATCCATAAGCTCTCTTTCTCCGACAAATGAAGGATTACCATTGTGGCCACCCTCGGGGATGCCGTATGCCGCAAAATGCTTGAGAGTGGATACCACCCCTTTGTCCCAACCGTTGTGCTTGGGGCTCATGCCGCTTACCATGGCAACTGCCATGCTTGAGGTTAGATAGACGTCTTCACCGTATGTCTCTTCAACCCTCGACCATCTCGGTTCTCGTGCCAAGTCTATAACGGGTCCGTAGGCTATCATGCCACCCTGAGACCTAAGCTCAGAGGAGATTGAATGGCCTACTGAAGTAATAAGAGAAGGATCCCATGTCGACGCGAGCCCTATACTCGTGGGAAATACCGTTGTGCCAATGGCCATATGACCGTGAGGAGCCTCTTCTGCAAGAAGGATGGGGATACCAAGACGACTATTTTCTATGGCATATCGTTGTAGAGCATTGTATGCTTTGGCTGCAAGAGTCGGATTCAGGCCGTTCTCCAGCGTCTTTCGTGTCCATGGATCCGCCCGGAAAGTTGCCCAAAGCATACCGCCTTTCCGGTTGGTTATGAAGTCCTTGAATGCCTGTGAGACCGCAACTGAATCAGTATCGACTTTCTCGTACATAGGCCAACCCAGAGGACATACAAGCTGTCCGACCTTCTCCTCGAGAGTCATCTCCGAGAGCAACGCCATAGCTCTCTTGTCGGCAGGCAATGACTTGTCTCTGTAGTCGTCCGAAGTCGAGCAAGAGACAAGGATAGCGGCAACAGAAAGAGCCGCAAGCAGCATTCTATTCATAACTTTCCAAATAAAGACAAGATACATCGGAATCGTCATTCACAAGACTCTAAGAGCCTTACTCAACAATTCCGATGCAAAGATAATAAAAGAATGCCGCGTTGGCTTGCAAACATGAATGTGAGCTATATCGCACCCGTATATTTGCGGAACGGGTCCATGAACCACTATACAGCTTTGTCTGCAAGACGCTTTGCCACTTCAGGCCGGTATCTGCGGATCATGGTAGAGCCCTATCTCACATGCTAATCCACGAACTTTATCTTGGAGTTATCACGAGGACGTGCCTTAGGACTTTCATCCGGGTATCCGAGGGCTATTGCAAATGTCAGCTCATACCCTGGGGATAGCCTGAGCCTATTGAGGAAGAACTCTCCGTCAGGTGAATTGATGAAACGGACAGGACCGCCCAGGCAGCATGAACCTATGCCAAGTGACCAGGCAGAGAGCATTATATTCTCTCCGAGAAGGCCACAGTCTATAGCTGACATGGCAGATGTCGTATCTCTTGCAACAAATACCACTGTAGGGGCATTGCGGAACATATTCACAAATCCTGGGGTCTTACCCATTTCAGGATTCTTAGCCACAAAAGCCCTTGTGACAGCATCGATCTCAGTCTTGCTGTCCATCACCCTGACTTCCCAACTCTGACGGTTCATGGCATTAGGGGCATTGATACCGCATTGCAAGATAACGTTCACTGTGTCTCGTGACACAGGCTCGCTCTTGTAAGCACGGATGCTCCTACGGCTCATTATGGTCTCTATCACCTCATTGGTAATAGACTGCTGCTGATCTGACTCAGCAACTACATCCGAGCCATTTCCGCTCTTGCATGACAACACTGCAAAGGCAGCAGCCATAAGTATTACTCTTTTGATTTTCATATGTCTTAACTTCGTTTACAATCACTTCGATTATATTGATGCCCCTTTAAACACAAAAGCATCGTCAAACGGCACAATCTTGCCCGATAGCGTAATCCTGTCAGAGTTGAAATTTGGCAGAATCACAGCCGACGCTTCAGGCGAATTCTTGGGGAGAGTTATGGTTATCACTGCCGATATGGCAGCTCCCTGAACATTCATATTATAAGTGATATTACCCCTTTTGTCTGTGGCCATGGTTATATTGGATACTCTTCCGTCCAAGGTTATACCACCCACACCGTTGGGGCCACCCCCGTTATACGGGGCAACCTGAACTACAGCTTTGTCATCCTTGACCGAGATAAAATTGGTGGTACTCGTCACATATACAAATTCCCCGTACTTGAATGTCAGTTTGTCAGCTTGAAGTATAAAGTCCAGATGTTCAAGAGAAGTCACGGCATTGGCATAGTCAGCCGAGTCCTTTCTTTCCTGAAGCATATTTCTTATGGCTTTCAACGCTTTGGCGTCATTCTTTGCCTGCGCGGAAAGGACAGAATCAGCCTTGATACGGGCTTTTTCCATTGCAACTTTCTCGCTTGTAGTATAAATGCGCTTCTGAGTCTGCCCTGCAGCTCCGATACACATCAGAACCACAGCTAATACTGTCAAAAATCTTTTCATAATCTAATAAATTTGCACACACCGCATCTCTCTTTACCAGATATCCGTTTTTGTCGGTCATCGGATAAATAGAAATCACGGCTACAATTATTAACCTCAAATAAATAAAACAAATTGCAGGCCAAATGATATATAATCAATTCTCAATGCACCTTATGACGCTCTCTCTATTTGGGGTAAATTACTATTTCTTGCACTATCTTTGCAGTGAATAGCGTTCGGGACTTCTGCATAGATTCCCTCCTACAATGAAACAGTGGATCAAATATGTCATATCAGCAGCAATTGCCGTCCTGCTGCTGTATTATTCCTTCAAGGGTGTCAAATGGGACAGTTTCATCGATGGCATAAGAAGCTGCAGATGGGAATGGGTCATAGTCTCAATGATTGCCGGAGTCTTCGTATTCTGGCTTAGGGCCGTAAGATGGAGGCTTCTCCTTCTCCCTGTAGACAAGACAGTAAGCTGCAAGACTACATTCAACGCCATCAACATCGGTTACCTCACCAATCTTGCCTTGCCTCGTATCGGAGAGTTTGTCAGATGCGGCTTCATCACCAGACATTCTACTGATGGGGCGGCTTCCTACGACAAGGTTCTCGGAACAGTGATCATTGAGAGATCATGGGATGTCATCACCATGTTCTTGCTCGTGATACTGCTAAGTATATGTATGTGGAGCCGATTCGGTTCATTCTTTATGGACAAGATCTTCAGACCTATGTCCGGCTCGGTCGATATAAGCCTTTTCTGGATTCTGCTTACTACAGCGGTTCTATTGGCGGCAGCGATTCTGTTGATATTCAAGTTTAGGGACAGCAATAAGATCCTCCGTAGCGTATACAGGTTTATTGCAGGGATCTGGCAGGGCGCAATCAGCTGTTTCAAGATGAAAGACACATGGAAATTCCTTGCTACTACAGCCGCAATTTGGGGTACATACTGGATTATGAGTTGTTGCATACTATGGGCTGTCCAAGGCATAGATACCGCCTCGGCAGACAGCGGACTCGCTACAGCTATAGGACAACTACCTAGTCTCGGCATCCTTGACGCACTGTTCCTCATGCTGGCAGGCAGCCTTAGCTCGCTTGTTCCGGTTCCAGGCGGCTTTGGTGCCTTTCACTATGTGGTAGCATCAGCACTTGCCGCAGTATACGGCATTCCATGGGAGGCAGGCATCATTTTCGCCACTCTTTCACACGAATCACAGACCGTCACCATGCTTATATGCGGAGGCTGCTCCTATGCCGCTGAAGTCACCAAATGACATGAGAACGCGACTATTCACACGATACTCAAGCGCATTTTGCAATTACGGCCAAATAAGAGTATATTTGCACTGCTTTGCATATATCCATTATGAAGACTGTCGGAATCATCATGGGTTCGACAAGTGACTATGAAGTCATGTCAGGAGCTATCCTGATGCTTGAAGAACTCGGAATACCCTATGAGAAGAGAGTTGTGAGCGCACACCGCACGCCTGACCTTATGTACGACTACGCCAAGACCGCAAAGGAGCGAGGAATAGGGGTGATTATAGCAGGTGCAGGAGGTGCAGCACATCTTCCCGGAATGGTAGCTGCGATGACGACACTTCCCGTGATAGGAGTGCCTGTTAAGACAAAGACCCTGAACGGACTTGATTCCCTCCTTTCCATAGTGCAGATGCCGGGTGGAGTACCAGTTGCCACTGTAGCAATCAACGGGGCGAAGAATGCGGCACTTATCGCGGCATCCATACTTGCATTATCGGACAAGGAGATAGAAGCCAAGTTGGAGGCATTCCGACAAAACCAGACCCGGCAAGTGCTTGAGGCAGAGATCTAATAAGAATTATCATCTTAATGAATAAAAGAATCGGGATAATAGGCGGCGGACAACTCGGACTGATGATAGCCGAGGAAGCTCATCGCCAAGGTTTGTCCGTTTCGGTCCTCGACCCTTCCGCTGATGCTCCTGCATTTGCAGAGGCCGATGCTCATATAACAGCCTCATTTGATGACATAGAGGCTCTTGAGAGATTAGGGGACATGTCTGACGTGCTTACCTACGAGTTCGAAAACGTGCGGGGAGACATCCTCAGACACATCGAAGGCAAGTACAACATCCCTCAAGGCATTGCCCCCCTATTTGACTCTCAAGACAGACTTCGGGAGAAGAACAACGCAGCCCGCGGAGGACTTCCGGTGCCTAAATACATACCGCTGCCAGCAAGTTCTGCTGATGAGGACTGCGCTGAAGTACCGCCTGTCTGTGACAACGGATCACTACGGCAGATGACTGAAGAGCAGAGGATTGCAGAGTTGAGGAGAGCCGTCACCAAAATAGGCATGCCCTGCGTACTCAAGACAAGGCGCTCCGGATATGACGGACACGGACAGGCAGTGATACGAGACGAGGACTCTCTTCTGAATGCAGCCTCTCTGCTTGAAGTCCCGTGTATACTCGAGCAGTTCATCCCTTTCGACTACGAATGCAGCGTCATCATGGTAAGGGACACTGACAAGACCATACATTTCCCTGTAGGACACAATATCCACAGCCACGGCATATTGGACCTGTGCGAGATCCCTTCAAGAGGACTTTACGATGCAGACGGCAGGGAGACGCCACTATGCAAGAGGATTATCAGTGCCTGCGAGGGCTTCATGAAGAAATGCGGATATAAGGGAATCCTTGCCATAGAGCTTTTTGTCAAAGGAGACACGTTTATATTCAACGAGATGGCTCCGCGTCCACACAACAGCGGACATTACACAATAGAAGGCTGCACTACATCCCAGTACAGGGAACTGTGCAGATTCCTCACAGGGAAGCCCCTGCAGGAACCCAAGCTCAAGGCTTCGACAGTGATGAAGAACATCCTTGGACGCGATCTTGACAATGCATGGTCAATAGTAAGGAAAGCCCATGAATCGGGGGCAGATGTCTCCGACAACTCAAAAAGAGACTGCGCATACAACGGTGAGGCAGGGAAAGGCGTATATGTCCACATCTACGGCAAGACAGTATCGCGGCCACTACGCAAGATGGGGCACATCACTTTCACGCCAATGGATATGGACGAATACAAGGCACGCTGGCAGCAGCGCTTCACCGACAACATCTAGACTTCAAACAACGGTTAATAAATGGCAAACTTTCGGATTTTTGTTGAGAAATACCCCGAATTCCAAGTAGAGGCGGAGAGCCTTCGCAAAGAATTGAACGAGAACCTGCAGATAGATCTCAAGTCGCTGCGTCTTCTGAATGTGTATGACCTGTTCGGATTTACACCCGAGTTGCTCGAAGAGAGCCGCTACAAGGTATTCGGAGAGACTGTCACCGACATGGTGTCTGACAGCTGCGACCTCGACGGGACAAAATATATCGCTGTAGAGTACCTTCCCGGGCAGTTTGACCAGAGGGCAGCTTCAGCTGTTGACTGTGTACACCTTATTGACCCTGCAGCCAATGTAAGGATCAAGAGTTCCAAGCTTATAATTTTGGAAGAGAGTGTGACCGATGAAGAACTCGCCAAGATCCGCCACTATTACATCAATCCAGTAGAATCGAGGATGAAAGACTTGTCAGTGCTTTCTGATTCTGAAAATGCAGGTGTAAAACCTGTCCCTGTTCTCGAAGGATTTACCGAGATGCAGGACAGCGAGCTTGAGGAGTACTGCCACAAGATGGGACTTGCCATGAACGCCGATGACCTCAGGGAGGTAGTCCTTTATTTCCGCAAGGAAGAAAGGAATCCTAATGAGACGGAGCTCAGGATTCTCGATACATATTGGAGCGACCATTGCCGCCACACCACATTTACCACCGAGCTTGAGAGCACTGGAGTGGAAGAATCTTTCCTAAAGGAAGAGCTTGACGGAAGTCTCAGACTTTATCTGAAGCTGCGCAAAGAATTGGAGCGCGAGGACAAGGGGCTCAATCTCATGGACATAGCCACCATAGGAGGCCGGTATCTCCGCAAAGTGGGCAAGCTTGACGACATGGAAGTCAGCGAAGAGAATAATGCTTGCAGCATCTATGTGGACGTGGATGTAGATGGCAAGATTGAGAAGTGGCTGCTTATGTTCAAGAACGAGACTCACAATCATCCCACAGAGATAGAGCCTTTTGGAGGTGCTGCTACATGCCTTGGAGGCGCCATCAGAGATCCTTTGTCCGGCAGGTCATATGTATATCAGGCAATGAGGGTGACTGGAGCCGGAGACATATACAAGCCTGTATCCGAGACCATGCCCGGCAAGCTTCCACAGAGGGTGATCACCAAGAAAGCCGCACATGGATATTCCAGCTATGGCAACCAGATTGGACTTGCCACTACCCATGTAAGGGAGATCTATGACTACGGCTATGTCGCCAAGCGCCTTGAAGTGGGCGCAGTTGTAGGAGCTGTAAAGGCCGAGAAGGTAAGGAGAGAATCCCCAAAGCCTGGAGACGTCATTCTGCTTCTCGGAGGAAGGACTGGAAGAGACGGAATAGGCGGAGCGACAGGGTCTTCCAAAGAGCATACGGAAGAGTCGCTTGAGACATGCGGCAGCGAAGTTCAGAAAGGAAATGCTCCCGAAGAGAGAAAGCTCCAGAGGTTATTCCGCAGAGCCGAGGTAACACGGCTTATCAAGAAATCCAACGATTTCGGAGCAGGCGGAGTAAGCGTAGCCATAGGAGAACTTGCCGATGGGCTTGACATCTATCTTGACAGGATACCGGTAAAATACAACGGCCTCAACGCCACTGAGCTTGCAATCAGCGAATCTCAGGAGAGAATGGCTGTCGTTGTGGAAAGCAAGGATGAGCAGGAGTTCATGAAATACTGCCACAGCGAGAATGTAGAAGTCACCCATGTCGCTGATGTCACTGACTCGGAGAAGATGAGGATGCTTTACAAGGATAAAGTAGTAGCAGAGCTCGATAGAAGCTTCATCAACAGTGCGGGAGCAAAGCATTTCGCCAAGGCCACTATAGGGGCTGTAGAAGAGAAAGATCCTTTTGCAAGGGAAATTGCTGGAGAAAGCCTCAAGGAGAAATTGATCAACAACCTCAAGGATCCAAATGTCGTGAGTCAGAAAGGTCTTATAGAAATGTTTGACTCTACTATAGGAAGGTCCACAGTCCTGATGCCTTACGGAGGAGAGTTGCAACTTACTGAGACACAGGTCTCCGTGCAGAAGCTTCCTGCCGATGGCTATACCGACACGGCAAGCGTAATGGCATTTGGGTTCAATCCGTTCATAAGCACCTGGAGCCCATATCACGGGGCTGCTTACTCTATGGTCGAGGCCTGCAGCAAGGTTGTTGCGTCAGGAGGTAGATACGAGAAGATGAGATTTTCCTGTCAGGAGTATTTCGAAAGGATGACCCACGATCCCAAGTCATGGGGCAAGCCGCTTGCAGCTCTTCTCGGTTCACTCAAGATGCAAATTGAATTCGGACTTCCGTCAATAGGCGGCAAGGATTCCATGAGTGGCACCTTCGAGCACATAAACGTACCTCCGACTCTCATATCATTCGGTATCACTACAGTAAATGCCAGCAAGGTAATCTCTCCAGAACTCAAATGGGAAGGCAACAAACTCTATCTCGTGCACCACAAGCCGCTTTCCAACCATATGCCAGATGTGGATCAGCTCAAGAAGAACTGGAAATTCGTTGAAGAAGGCATAGAGAACGGTGATATAGTATCAGCCTGGGCCGTGGGCTTCGGTGGTGTAGCCGAGGGACTGTGCAAGATGACATTCGGCAATTCCTTCGGTATCGATGTCAAGATACCAGAAGACATTTTATTCGACTACAGTTACGGCTCCATCATCATCGAAAGCGAGAAAGAGCTTGACGCGCCGGAGGCAATATTCCTCGGCACTGTAACTGCAGGTGCAGACGGCAATTTAAGGATCAACAAGAAGAATATTCCCATTGATGACCTTGTCAAGGCCGCATTTGATGGATACGAGAGGGTATACCCGGCTACGAGCAAGCCCGACATGAAGAGGACTCTTCCTAAGGGCATGGAAGGCGTGAAGCCAAAGAAGGTCAAGAAAGTGGATCTCCGGTACAAAGGAGAGAAAATCGCTGAGCCCGTAGCTTACCTGCCTGTATTCCCAGGAACCAACTGTGACTACGACACTGCAAAGGCTTTCCGCAAGGCTGGGGCAAAAGTGGAGATGAGCGTTTTCCGCAATCTCACTGACAAGGACGTGCTTGAATCCATAGCTGAGATGAAAGAGCATATCGACCATTGCCAGATTCTTGCTTTCTGCGGAGGATTCTCTGCTGGAGACGAACCCGATGGAAGCGGAAAATTCATCGCAAACGTACTGTGCAACAAGATTATTTCAGACGCTATCAATGGTCTGATTGCCCGCGGAGGCCTTATACTCGGTATCTGCAACGGATTCCAGGCCCTTGTGAAGTCAGGACTTCTGCCTTATGGCAAGATAGGAGAGGTAACCAAAGATTCCCCTACCCTATTTCGCAACGACATCAACCGTCACGTCTCACAGATGACATTTACCCGCGTAGCATCGGCCAATTCGCCTTGGCTCTCCGGTATGACTATCGGTGACACTTATGCGATACCTGTTAGCCACGGTGAAGGCAAGTTTGTTGTCAGAGAGGAGATGGCTAGGGAGCTATTTGAGAATGGGCAGGTTGCATTTCAGTATGCAGACCCGATAGATGAATGCGTCACAATGCACTCTCCGTACAATCCTAACGGCTCATACTATGCGATAGAAGGCATAATAAGCCCGGACGGACGGATTCTCGGCAAAATGGGGCACTCGGAAAGATATGAGAAAAACCTGTTCAAGAACATCGCGGCCAATCTCGAGCAGCCACTGTTCGATAACGCTGTAAGATATTTTAGGGGAGAATAATGCAAAACGGTAATTTGATATACGACGGGGTCTCAATCAAGATATACGGCACGGAAGACCCTGGGGCAGTGAGGATATATTTCACCGATGAGATCACCGCCTACTACAAGATCAAGAAGGCAGTCATAAAAGACAAGGGCATCTATTGCAACAACATATCCTGCATGATCTCAAATCTCCTTAAGGCGGAAGGCATACCCGTACACTTCATAGCCAAGCTATCCGAAAGAGAGCAGCTATGCAGGAAAGCCGAGGTAATCCCTATGGAAGTCATAATACGTAATGTGATAGCAGGTTCGCTGGCCCAACGCCTCGGACTTGAAGAGGGACTTATACCCAAAGAGACAATATACGATCTCTGCTACAAATGTGAAGAGCTCTCCGACCCTGTCATCAATGACTACCATGCTATAGCCTTAGGCCTGGTAAACAAGGCCGAGCTTGAAGAGATCTACAGCATCACACACAGGATCAATAACATACTCGTTCCAGTATTCAACACCATAGGCATCACCCTTGTAGACTACAAGATAGAATTCGGGAGGCTGCCGGACGGCTCACTCGTGATGTCTGACGAGATAACTCCGGACAGCGCGAGATTCTGGGATATCGAGACAGGCATGAGACTAGACAAGGACAGGTTCAGGCATGATAGCGGAAAGGTAGGCACTGCCTACAGGACAGTATACGAGAGGTTACTGTCGATACTAACCGATTAGACGATGGAAATTTCAGGCAACAATCATAATGGCGGTGGGCTCCATGAAGAATGTGGAGTCTTCGGAGTTTGGGGTGTGCCCAATGCCGCTGAAGTCACATACTACGGACTCCATTCCCTCCAACACAGAGGACAGGAAGGCTCCGGTATCGTGGCCGTGGATGAGAACTCACAGCTTCATCGCATAAAGGGACTCGGTCTGGTGACCGAAGTATTCAACAACGACAATCTCGCCACACTCAAGGGCAATATTGCCATAGGACATGTAAGATACTCCACGACAGGAGGAGGAGGCATTGAGAATGTGCAGCCATTCTTGTTCCGCCACAACACAGGAGACTTTGCCTTGGCACACAACGGCAATCTTGTCAACTCTGCACCTCTTCGCAAATATCTCGAGGATCGGGGTAGTCTCTTCCAATCTACTTCCGACAGCGAAGTACTTGCCCACCTTATCAAGAAAGACCCTTTGGACAGGAAAAGTCCTAGAATCATCCCCATAATCGAGGCTCTCAACATGATAGAAGGTGCCTTTGCCTTCCTTATAATGACAAAGAACCGCATCTACGCATGCAGGGACAAATACGGACTCCGTCCTATCTCGATAGGCAGGCTTGGAGACGGCTATGTAGTCAGCAGTGAGTCCTGTGCATTCAGTGTCATAGGAGCGGAATTCATACGAGACATAGAACCTGGAGAGATCGTGACAATCGACCACCACGGACTCCGTTCGAGAAAATATTCCGAATACCAGAGACACGCTCTATGCGCCATGGAGTACATATATTTCTCCAGACCTGACAGTGACCTTGAGGGAATAAACGTACATACATTCCGCAAAGAATCCGGACGGCTTCTATATAAGGAAGCCCCAGCAGACGCTGACATTGTGGTCGGTGTCCCAGATTCGAGCTTGAGTGCAGCCATGGGCTATGCAGAGGCAAGCGGTCTGCCATACGAGATGGGGCTTATCAAGAACCGCTACATAGGTAGGACATTCATCCAGCCATCTCAGGCCATGCGTGACAAGGGTGTCAAGATGAAGCTTTCTCCCGTACGGAGCATTGTCGGTGGCAAGAGAGTAGTGCTGATTGACGACTCTATAGTCAGGGGTACGACATCACGGCGTATAGTCAGGATGCTGCGCGAAGCCGGTGCAAAGGAAGTGCACGTCAGGATAGCCAGCCCGATGATCAAGTTCCCGTGCTTCTATGGTGTTGACATTTCGACTTACGATGAGCTTCTTTGCGCAAGGAGGACACTTGAGGAAGCAAGAGAGGCAATTGAGGCGGATTCCCTCGCATTTCTCTCAGAGAAAGCCCTTTTCGAGGCCGGCAAGAGAAATGACCTCTGCCTTGCATGCTTCTCTGGGAAATATCCTACCTCACTGTACACCAGCATAGAAGACGCCAATAAGGACGGGAAATTCTGAGAAGGTGTTTGGAATTTTGCTTAAGAAACATAAAAAATAATCCAGTTTTGACAATTATCTTCGAATATAGATTTCTCTTGAAAGAAAGAGTGTACTGGATGTACACGACTGATGAGAAAATAAATATAGAGAAAGACGATGCTGATTATTTTTTGAATGTTTCTAAAATTAAACAGTTTGATCGTACATACTATAAAAATAACACACATACAGTCATATGGCAGTAGATTATGAGAAAGCAGGCGTAAGCCTCGAAGCCGGGTACGATGTAGTACGCCGCATCAAGAAACATGTCGCCTCCACAAACCGCACTGGGGTGATGGGCGGCATCGGATCATTCGGAGGGATGTTCGACCTCTCGGCCCTCGGGATCAGGGAACCGGTACTTGTAAGCGGAACGGACGGAGTCGGGACTAAGCTTAAGATAGCATTTGCCATGGACAAGCATGATACAATCGGCATAGACGCTGTGGCGATGTGCGTCAACGATGTTCTAGCTCAGGGCGCGGAACCGCTTTTCTTTCTTGACTATGTTGCGGTTGGAAAAAATATACCCGAGAAGATAGAGGCCATAGTATCTGGGGTTGCTGAAGGCTGCCGCCAGGCAGGCTGTGCCCTTATCGGTGGCGAGACGGCAGAAATGCCAGGCATGTATAGTGACGGGGAATACGACATAGCCGGATATACAACCGGTGTCGTTGAGAAATCACGCCTGATTGACGGGACTAAAGTGAAAAGCGGAGACGTACTTGTCGGCATTGCCTCGACCGGAGTTCATTCCAACGGATTCAGCCTAGTAAGGAAAATCTTCAGCGATGCTGCATTGGATCTGCACAAGGTCTACCCCGAACTCGGAGACAAACCGCTCGGAGAAGTGGCACTCACTCCCACCCGCATATACGTTAAGCAGGTTCTTGACGTAATACATAACTGCAATGTGCACGGAGTGGCTCACATAACAGGTGGAGGCTTTGACGAGAATATCCCTCGCATCCTTCATGAAGGACAAGGAATCCGCATAATGGAAGGCAGTTGGGAGATTCTCCCTATATTCAATTTTCTCGAAAGTCACGGACATATCGACCACAGGGAGATGTTCAACATCTTCAACATGGGTATCGGGATGGTACTTGCCATTGACAAGTCCGAGGCAGAGAAGGCCATCGGCATCCTCACATCACACGGTGACAAAGCAAGCATAATAGGAGAAGTCACAAAGACTCCAGGAGTCGAGATAGTGTTAAAATAGACGAAGTTTAAAATAAACACAGGAACACAACCATGAGAGCACTTATAAGCGTTAGCGACAAGCGCGGCGTGGCCGCATTTGCCAAGGAACTCAACGGACTCGGATGGGAGATCATTTCCACAAGCGGGACGTTGAAAATGCTGAGGGAAGCAGGTATCCCAGTAACAAGCGTAAGCGATGTCACTGGATTCCCTGAGATCTGCGACGGAAGGGTCAAGACCCTGCATCCCAAAATACATGGAGCACTGCTTGCCAGAAGGGATATTCCCGAGCACATGAAAGAGCTTGCTGACAACTGCATAGAGACAATCGACCTGGTATGTGTCAACCTCTACCCTTTCCGCGAGACCATCGCCAAAGAAGGTGTAACAATGGAAGATGCCGTAGAGCATATCGATATCGGAGGCCCATCGATGCTTAGGAGTGCTGCCAAGAACTGGGAATCCGTAACTGTAGTCTGCAACCCTGATGACTATGCAAGGGTAATAGCAGAGATCCGCGAAAGCGGCAACACTACAAGGCAGACAAGGCTCGAACTCTCGGCCAAAGCATATACGCACACAGCCGAATATGACATGGCTATATCTACATATATGCGTGCCCAGGCCGGCTTGCCCGAGAAACTCTTCCTCGAATACGACCTTAAGCAGCAGCTTCGCTACGGAGAGAATCCGCACCAGAAAGCAGAATTCTTCAGTAGCAGAGAGAAAGAGCCATATTCTCTGGCAACTGCAAAGCAGCTTTGGGGTAAAGAATTATCCTACAACAACATACAGGACGCCAATGCAACACTCAACATTGTAAGGGAATTCGACGAGCCATTCTGCGTGGGCGTCAAGCACATGAATCCGTGCGGAAGCGCTACCGGCAAGACAATAGCAGAAGCATGGAAGAAGGCATACGAGGCGGACAAGACAAGTATCTTCGGTGGTATTGTAGCTGCCAACAGGGAGATTGATGCGGAGACAGCCACGATGCTAAAGGCAATTTTCCTTGAGATTGTGATGGCTCCGTCATTCAGCAAGGAAGCTCTTGAGATACTCAAGACCAAGAAGAATCTCCGCATTCTTGAAGTAGATATGCACAAGGACGACAAGATTCGTCGCCAGTTCGTAAGTGTCAACGGAGGCATACTCGTACAGGACAGGGACAGCTTTACCAAGAACGCGCACGAAGGCCAGATTGTGACTAAGATTGCACCAACCTCAGAACAGTTCGATGACCTTGACTTTGCATGGAAGATTGTAAAGCATGTCAAGTCCAATGCAATAGTAGTAGCCAAGAATGGCATGACTTTCGGAGTCGGTGCCGGGCAGATGAACCGTATAGGTTCAGCCTACATAGCTTTGTCTCAAGCCGCCAAAACTCTCAAAGAGGAGGGCCGGAATATCCTTGAAGAAGGGCTTGTGTTGGCTTCCGACGGATTTTTCCCATTCAATGACTGCGTGGAACTTGCATCTGAATATGGCATCAAGGCTATCGTACAGCCAGGTGGCAGCATAAGGGACGAGGATTCCATAAAGCTTGCCGATGAGAAAGGCATTGCAATGGTATTTACAGGAGAACGTCATTTCAAACACTGAGAAGATGGCTATTGACAACATTATTCCCGAAAGGGCAAAAGTACTTGTAGTCGGAGGAGGCGGAAGGGAGCACGCGATTGTAGATGCTCTCTCACGCTCCTTGCGAGTAGCGAAAATATTCTGCGCTCCAGGCAATGCCGGAATCGCCAGGCAGGCCGAATGCGTGCCTATAGGTGACACTGAAGTTACCCGTCTTGCTGATTTCGCTGAGGCAAACAGTATTGACCTTACTGTAGTAGGGCCTGAGATAGCCCTTGCCGCTGGTATAACTGACGTATTTGTAGCCCGTGGTCTACATATATTCGGCCCTGACAAGGCAGCGGCAAGAATCGAGTCAAGCAAGGAATTCGCCAAAGAAATAATGAGCAAGTACAATGTTCCGACGGCCGGTTATCGCACTTTCAGTGACTTCAACGAGGCATTTGACTATGTACGCTCAGGCAAATTCCCTACTGTACTCAAATACGATGGGCTTGCTGCCGGCAAGGGAGTTGTCGTTGCCCAGGATATCGATGAGGCCAAACATGCGCTCAAGGACATGCTTCTTGACGACAAGTTCGGTGAAGGGAAAGTGATTATAGAAGAATATCTCGAAGGAACAGAATTCTCTTTCATGTGCTTTGTAAATGGCACGGAGGTCGAGCCGCTTGAGCTTGCCCAGGATCACAAAAGAGCATTCGAAGGAGACAAAGGGCCCAATACAGGCGGAATGGGGGCATACTCTCCCCTTCCTTTCATCACGGAGAAAGACGAGGTATTCGCTTTGGAGCGTATCATGAAGCCTGTCGCCACGGCTCTTGTTGAGGCCGGATGCCCTTTCAAGGGGATTCTCTACGGTGGACTTATGAAGACTGAGGACGGAATCAAGGTCATAGAATTCAACTGCCGCTTCGGTGACCCGGAGACAGAAGTGATACTTCCCCGCCTTGAGTCCGATATATTCGAGCTTTTCTGGGATGTCGCCTGCAATATTCCCATGCCTGTTACCAAATGGAGCAATGAGGCTGTTCTCGGCTTCGTAATGGCTTCAGAAGGGTATCCAGGCAGATACACCAAGGGACTTGAGATACGCGGTATAGACAAGGCTCTTGAAGACCCTTCAGTAAAAATATACCATATGGGTACTGCACTTGAGAAATTCGCTGACGGAAAGGATCATGAGGAGTTCGGTAACAGCGGGAAATCTCTTGTTACCGCAGGCGGAAGGGTCATGATGGTACTCGCAAGCGGAGATACCCTGCTTCAGGCACATGATAAGGCACTTGAAGCCGTAGGCAAGATTGACTGCCCCAATCTTTTCTTCCGCAAGGACATTGGCTACAGGGTATTGTAGTATATATCGCAGAAATTGATCCTACTTTAAGTCACCTTCTCTAAAACCACATAAGAAGCTGTTTTGAAATGGTTTCCGAATTTTATTATGAGGATCCTTCGAGATTGCCTCGACTTTGGAAGAAGGAGTGTACTGGATGTACCGGGCTGATGACAAAGATGAAAATGGACGGAAAGGACCATAAGAGAAGAGACGAATCATTTCAAAACAGATTCTAACAATATGGCACGTACAATAAGCGGCAAGGAACTGGCCGCAAGGATTAAGGCTAGACTGGCCGAAGAAGTAAAAGGTCTTGCCACAGCATACGGCAGGACTCCGCATCTTGTAGTGATCCTTGTAGGGGATGACCCGGCAAGCCAGTCATATGTCAGAGGAAAGGCAAAAGCGTCTGCTGAAGTCGGCATAACGAACACTACAGTCCTATTGCCGGCCGATACTTCCGAAAAAGAACTGCTTGAAAGAATCGCAAGTCTGAATGAAGACGATACTGTGGATGGAATTCTCGTGCAACTTCCGCTACCGAGGCATATCAGCGAGGACAAGGTGATCGCGGCCATCTCCAAGGACAAGGATGTGGACGGATTTCACCCGATGAACGTTGCAGCCCTATGGCAGAAACAAAGTTGCACTATCCCCTGCACTCCCAAAGGCATCATACGAATGATAGAGGAGAGCGGAATGGAGATACAGGGAAAGGAGGCTGTCGTCATAGGAAGGAGCCAGATTGTCGGGCTTCCTATAGCAAAACTCCTGCTTGACAGGAACGCCACCGTGACAATCTGCCACAGCCGCACTGCAGACCTCGGGAAAGTGACACGTAGGGCGGACATACTTGTAGTTGCCATCGGACGGCCGAAACTGGTCACAGCCGACATGGTAAAGGAGGGTGCCGTCGTCATAGACGTCGGAGTCAACCGAGATCCTCATAGTGGCAAACTGTGCGGAGATGTTGACTATGACGCTGTCGCACCCAAGGCTTCAGTCATCACCCCAGTACCCGGTGGAGTCGGCCCGATGACTATCACCTGTCTAATGGAGAATACAGTAGAACTCTACCGCAAGAAATTCGGAAAGAGCACACGACAATAACTGGAACATATCTATACACTCCAATGACCCATGTTACGACAGGCCGGACAAAATCGTGAAAAATTGTAAACAAATACAGAATTATGGCTAATCAATTGGACGAAATGACAGGCCCTGTCAATGACAAAGGCCGTGACGTACATGTAATCGAGAGACAACTACCCGTCAAGATAGGCTTCGGCTCAGTACTCTTCGAGATCCTGCTCTGGATAACAATCCCGGTACTAGTACTTTTATACGTTCATTTCTTCGGACAGACCCTCTCCGATCCCACCCTTGTTGCTGGCATAGGATGCGCTGTCGGCATTCTTCCAGGAGTTATCTTCATATTCATGAAAATCTCGGCAAGAAACTATTTCCAACAACTTGAACAGCGGATTCAGGCTGAGGCTTCCAATATAGACAATTTCCTTGAGCAGAGAGTCATTATACTTCAGAATGTGGCAGGCCTTGTCAACAAAGCTGTAGAACTTGACAAAGATGTAATGAAGACTGTAGCAGCACTTCGTGGAGGAAGTGTCACAAGTGAGAACAGAAATGCTGTAAGTCAAAGCCTCAGCAACGCTTTCGGCAGGCTCTTCCCACAAGTTGAAGCGTATCCTGAGCTTAAGGCGCACAATGCAATAGCGGATGCAATGCAGCAGAACGACTATCTCCAGCGCGAGATCACTGCCGCTCGTACTGTATATAACAGCCGTGTAACTCAGTGGAATACAGACATATTTGCATGGCCAACCAAGATGATTGTAGCTGCAAGACAGGGGTATACTACTCGTATTCCGTTCACAGCTTCAGCAGAGACCAGGGAGGCGGCAAGGGCCAAGTTCTTCTAAGCAATGTCAGACACGATATACGATCCGATTTCAGATTATTCCAATATCTTCCGTGACAAGTTTAGGGAAATAGCTGAAAGTACATTCAAGGTATTGGCCGAAGAAGGCCATATAGATGCCACGGCAAACAAAGAGACTTGCACCAGACTTTACAAGGTTCAGGACAGTCTTGTAAACACAAAAAGGCGGATCAAGTGGCGCACCTTCCTATGCGTACTATTGTGGCTATGCGTTGCAGGAGGCATAACAGCATCATGTGTTCTATATGGCAAGATAGAGCAGCAGTTTATATTTGCAATTGGGGCTTCTTCACTCCTAATGCTGATTGTCCTGCTTGCTGCTGTACACCCGTCACTTAAGAAACTTAAGCATATCCGAAAACATCTCTCTGCCATGGCAGCAGACTTGGAACAGACCGCCTGGGAGCAGATGTCAGGAGTCAACAGGCTGTATGACTGGGACATTCTTACCCGGATGATGTCACGGGCTATACCAAAGATTAAATTTGACCCGTATTTCACCGTCCAACGACTTGCAGACCTTCAGATGACCTATGGTTGGGACGGATCATTCAACGATGGGCGTTCTGTAATATATTCGCGTTCAGGTCTTATCAACGGCAATCCCTTCGTCTTCTGCCGCACGAGAAAGATGGAAATGGGAATGAAAACATACTATGGGACAAAAACAATATATTGGACAACTGTCGAGACAGGCTCTGACGGCAAGAGCACGACAGTCAGACATTCGGAGACTCTTACTGCAAGCTATACGGCTCCCTACCCCGAATATTATGAAAAGACACGATTGATCTACGGCAACACTGCCGCTCCTGACCTTGTCTTTAGCCGCAGGAGAAGCGGCCTTGCAGAAAAAAAGCATTCCCTCGCTTTCCGCAAAAAAAGGCGAGCTCTGCGTAAGAAAGCACGCGACCTTAAAGGCTCCGACTTCGCAATGATGACAAATGAGGATTTCGAGGTCTTATTTGACACAAGCGACCGCAACAACAATCAGCAGTTCGCTCTTCTCTTCACACCCCTTGCCCAGGACAATATCATAAAACTTCTAAGTGACAGGCAGACGGGATATGGGGACGATTTTGACTTCATAAAAAACAAGATGATCAACATCATTGTACCGGAGCATCTGCAGAGCCTTAACATCGACTTAGGTCCAAAGGAGTTCAAGAGCCTCGATTTCGAGAAAGCCAAGACCCATTTTATGAATGTTAATGAAGAGTGTTTCAGGGCATTATACTTCTCTTTGGCTCCTCTGTTTTGCGTACCTATGTACCAGCAGATACGACCGAGGAAAGATATTTACGGCATCGATATGCCCATGCACAGTTCATTTTGGGAGCACGAGTCGCTTGCCAATTTCTGGGGAGAAGTTCATTTCAGACATCCACAATGCGTTACACCTTGCATACTGAAGACCCAACCAGAAAAGACCTACGGTGACAGTTCTCTCATCAAAGTAACTGCATACGGTTACAAGGCAACAAGACAGCTTACCTATGTGAGCGTATGGGGCAGCGATGGCCGCAGCCACGATGTGCCTGTATATTGGGATCAGTATGATCCAGTTGTAGGGACTGGAGAGTTACGTATACGGGAAGACAACAACTGGCCTGACGACTCTGCGTCATTCAGTGAAAGAAGCCGGCATGAGATGGAAATGCTATCATCCTCCCAGATGACAGCCTACAGAAGGCATATAGCTTCGTCATTATAAGAGGGAATTATCTTGCAACAGCAGAGGAGCAGCTAAGGGCTTCTACCTTCTCACAGTATTTCGCGCCAGAAATAGACGTGCCACTCGCTTTTTGAGCCGCAGGGCAGACTACGTAGGATCGAAAGCTGCCCTTAGGAATTATTTTAGAAACACAAAAAAGACTGCAAGGATAAGACAGGCAAAAGCCGCAAAATGATTCCAGTGAAATGATTGGCCTTTGAATAAGAACAAAACAATAACGGTAAAAACAGTTAGAGATACAACCTCTTGTATAACCTTAAGCTGCACTATATTGAAAGGCCCACCATTTTCCTCAAACCCTAATCTATTGGCCGGCACTTGCGCGCAATACTCAAAGAAAGCTATTAACCAAGAAAACAGTATGACAACTATCAAAGGCCATGACGTCGATATCTTCATCTCCTGAAGCTTAAGATGACCATACCATGCAAATGTCATAAAGATGTTGGACATGACCAACAACAATACCGTAAAGACTCCCTTCATATCAGTAAACTATAGACATAATCAAAAACCACTGCAAATATAAGCAAGTTGCACCTATATCACCCTACCAGATTACACATAAAAAATGCCCCTTTCCGGCCATTTTCATCTTTGTCATCAGCCCAGTACCTCAGTACCTCGGTACACTCTCTAAAATGCCTTGAATCAACTTATCATGTTCGTCAAGAGACGGGGCTGGAGTGAGCGAAGAGTTGGGAAAGAGGCGTGCCGATCAACGACAGAACAGCGTAAACGGAGGCCTACTTCCCTTGTAGGTAACCGGAGGGGTAATATCAATACGTCAAGAGACGCAGGGGATAAAAAAATATCCC
>ERZ808240.49-NODE-49-length-151147-cov-4.760411_pt1 | contig 151147 bp, 153 predicted proteins | sample MGYA00521084_ERZ808240 | MGnify/ENA primary metagenome ERZ808240 (study PRJEB31516, sample SAMN03275571) | gut metagenome | biome: mammalia-associated habitat; material: feces | host: Papio cynocephalus | place: Kenya | collected 2012-08-06 ...
TGGTTTATTAACCTTCCTTTCGGTACGGGGAAATTATAGCGACCCTAAGGGGAAGGGGAAAGAAAAAGGGGATGCTCCCCTTTCAGTTTCGCGGCAGCTTCTTGCTCCAGTATTCATAGCTCGCCCTCACCGTATCGAGGTACTGGTATTTTTCGACCCATCCGAGCTTTTTGATCTTGTCGCAGTTGCCCGCGTAAAGAGGCTCATCCGCCGGGCGGAAAAGCTTGGGATCGGATTCCAGCAAAAAGTGGATCCCCGTTACTTCCTCCAAGCATTCCACGACATGGGTCATTGGGAAAATATGGCTGGAGCAGATGTTATAAGCCTCCCCCGCGATGCCTTTTTGATCCAAAAGAAGCAAAGCCGAACATAAGTCGCGAACATCCAAAATCGCTCTTTTCGCCGTGAGGTTCCCCACTCGAAGGACGTTCCCTCCGTTTCGAGACAGCTCGACGGCCCTCTTAGCGAAGTCGCCGGTGATGTCCTGGTCTTTGTTCTTGCCGGTGCAATTGAACAGGCGAATGCGGATCGTCTTGATGGCGAAGTTCTTGAAATATTGATAGCAAAGAAGATCTTCCGCGGCTTTGGAAACCCCGTAGGGGTGAAGGGGCAAAAGAGCGCAGCTCTCATCGGGGAGAAGATCGATGGAATACTCCTTCAAAGCATCCCCGTAGATGGCCGAAGAAGAGATGGCGATCACCATCGGATCGTAACTGGGGTGAGCGGATTTCGCCTTTTTCACGGCCTCCAGAAGGCCGATGGTCCCGCCGACGTTGACTTCCATCGTGTAGTAGGGATCGCTCCAAGAAGGGACGGGTCTACTTTGGGCGGCCAAATGGTAAATCACATCGGGCAGATCGCTCTCGATCCACTCTTCCATCTTGCCGTGATCCCTTACGTCGAGCTCGAAAAGGTTCGCGCGGGGATCGATTTCGGAGATGTCGGTCGCCGGGGTGAAGTAGCTGCCGGAGACTTCGTAGCCCTGATTCAAAAGGAATTCGACCAAATGGCTGCCGACGACTCCGCCGGCGCCCGTGACATAGGCTTTTCTCATAAAGTATTTTCCTCCAATAGGGTTTCAAGGATCCGCCCGATCCGAACGCAGCAGCCCCCGACGTTTTCGCCATATTCCGTTTCCGGGTGGCGGAAATCGCTAATCAAACGCAAAGAGCAAAAAGGAATGTTGTAAACATAGGCCACTTGGGCAAAGCAGGCCGATTCCATATCCACCACAAGGGGGTGGAAGGATGCGATGACCTCCTCTTTCCCGGGACTCCCACTCGCCAGGAACGTGTCTCCGGAGGAAATGAGGCCTTCCGTGCAGGCAACGCCCGCGCCGGCGCAGGCCTTGGCAAGGAGGGCGCGCAACCCAGGATCCGCGGGCAAAAGGACCTTCTCGATGCCGGACAAGAAGCCTTTGGGGTCGCCCAAGATAGACGTGTCCATGTCGTGCTGAACCAAACTCGAAGAGAGGACCGCGCTCATAATAGGGGCCTTCTCCCCGTCAAGGGTTCCAGCCACCCCGGCGTTGATGATCGCGCTGGGAGAATGTTTGAGAATCGCGGCGGTCAATCCAGAGCACGCGAACCCTTTGCCGATTCCAGAGATCAGAACGAGGAACCTTTTCCCCCGGCAGGAGCAAACAAGCATACGGGCGAAGCCGCTTCTTTCCTCTTTTTCGACCTTGGAATCCTTCAGGAGGGGTTCCGCTTCCTTTTCCATCGCAAAGCAAAAGCAAATCATGGTGATATTTTATTCTTTTTCTCCCATCGGGAAAAAGGAGAGATGCGAAGGGACTACCTCCCTTTGGGCCGCTTGCTCTTTTTGAATCGGAGAAGCTGAGAAGAAGGGTTGGACAGGGACACGGACGCATAATGGGTCACGCCTTTCCCATTTTCGAAAATCACGCAAAACGCCGCCCCTTGGGGGCAGCGGAAATCCACGGGGATCAAGAAGTCGATCACCGCGCCGTATTCTTTTCCCCTTTCGAGGAAAAAGGAGTATTCGCCATCGCTTCCTTTGACGAAGTTCGGATCGAAGCCCCTTGCAAGGGGAGCGTAGGCCATCGGGGCGAGGAAGTGAGTGACTCCGTTCTTCACCCATCCCAAACGCAGCGATCTCATTTCCTTGTCCGATTTCGATTGGTTTTCAAAAGCGATCGCAAATCGGGCTTCCCGATAATCCAGCAGGCCGATGCGCTTCAAGGAAACGTCGAACCTCCCCCCCTGCTTCAGCACCGTCGCGACCCGCACGAGAATCAAAACGATCCCCGTGGCCAACAAGGCCGCGACGGTGACGATGATCCCTTTTCCGGAAGCGCTCAAAAACATAGCGAGAAGAAGATAGCATCTTTTGGAGGAAAGCTCCCCTGCAAAGTGCTTTCAAATCAATAATGGAGGGAATTTCTTCCGCGGGCGTTCCTCTTTCGGGTGTAGTAACGCTCTTCCCGAACGTCGTTTTTCGCTTCATACCAAGCGGTGATTTTACAGGCGAGCCCCTCACTCTTCCCGATAAGGCCAATAAAGGGCCATGCCCACCGCCGAGCCACGGGATAGAAGAAAGCGGGAATTAAGAAAACCAGCTCGCTCAAGAGGGTGAGCAAAGAAAGCTCGCTGCTCCTTTGGGCAAGGGGCAGGAAAACCGACACAGCGAATATGGCCGAATAAGCAACCCCAACATAGAGGGCGAGCCAAAGATAATGGGCGAGGCTTTCTTGCCTGGCGAGGGCGACAATCAAGGGGATGATCAAGAAAAGGCAGAGGCAAGCAAAGCAAAGCACCGAGCCTACGACAGGAAAATCAAAAGCCCGAGAAAAGGCCGGAATCACTGCTCCGATGCTTAAGGCTGGGGCTAGGAGAAGATAGCAAAGAAAGCAAGAAGAAGATCCGCGCACGTCCTTTTCAGCAAGCGGATTCTGGGCGAGGGAACCGTTTTTCTCGGTGATGAGCAAAGGAAGAATCAGCCCAAGCGTTCCAACGACCCCCTTGGTATCGATTTCCAAAAACGATGTCGTTTCCGTCAAACCATGACCCAAGAAAATGAGCATCCCCAACAGCAGCGAAAGCGCGCCGCGGTGACGGTTCGCGATCGCTGTGACATAGGCATAAATCAAATACCCTATCAAGAAGAAATAAACGCCCAAACGAAGAAAGCCACCGGTCACGTACTGAAGGACGATCCCATTATGGACGAATCCGTAGAATGGGCCGGCGCCGTCCAAAGACCCAAGGAACCATTGGGCATTCCCTTCGCCGAGGCCAAAAGCAATTTTCAAAGGAGTGTCCACCTTCGCGATGATGCCATTCCAGATTTCGACGCGTGCCAATAAAGTTCCTCCGAAACGAATCTCGAACAAGGACAGCACGCTGGCCAAGCTCTTCCCAAGGAAACCATTGGGGAAGCGCGTCCCGAAATAGTGCCAAAGCCCCAAACAAGCGCCGATGGCGCAAAGAACCAAACCAAGGGTGATCGGGGTCCGAACCGGATGAACTTTGATGGTGGCGAAAAAGCGGTAAAAGCCATAAATAAGCCAATAGAGTGCGAGCAAAAACATACTGGTTTTTGAGAAGGTCAGAAAAATCTCAAAGGAGAAGGCAAGCATGAGGAAGTAATTGAACCAAGAGTGGCGTCTGGCCTGGAGATAACCAAGAGCAATAATCCCGAAAAGAAGGTTCGCCGCAAACGTATTGGGGTTGCCCACATAGCTCGTTAAGCAATGATTCATAGGGGATGCCTCTCCCTCTGTGAAACAAGATTGGTAAAAGCCCCATTCCGCCACGAGGGAATAAACGATGAGGGAAACGCCGAAAACGACGCCACCCACGAAAATCACGCTGCACGATTTGGCGCTGCGAAGGGATTTGGGAGCTACCGCCCACACGATGTAGAAATAAAGACAAACCAAAGCAAAGCCCAACGTATCGCGGATCCGGGAGATGTCATCGAGATGGTAAACCGTCGAAAAAGCACTTTCGCCATTTCCATGCAAATTTTCCACTACGGATGGAAAAGTCCACAAAGCCACGGTGTTCCCGATGCATAAGGTCAAAAAAAGAAACGCAAAAAACCAATTAATTTTGATCTTGAACCAGCATTTCGCAAAAAGCAAATAACCCACGCAGCAAAGCGAGGCAACCGATAGAAGCAAGAAATAGGACCAATCGCTAAGCCAAACCCCATAGCCTTCCAAAAAGGCGATTCCTTCTCCTAAAGAAGCAACGAAAAAGGAAGCCAGGATAAGCCACCAGAATGAGAGGGTAAAAAAGCGGGGGGCAACATTAATTCGCATTTCCTTCTCCTCTGTAGCTGGACACATACCGGGTAAGTATAGACATATAAATTGAAAAGGCAATTTTGCCTAGGCGATTAGATTTGCACGTTTTTGAGACGATAAACTTTGTCTTTCGCGTCGTAGTCGAGCTCAAGTTCCGGATGAAGATCCTGCAAAAAGGTCGGAATATCGGAAATATAGCGTTCAAAAATCGGGCTTGAAATTTGGTATTCCTCGCAAAACCTGGCTTTTACCCCGGTCTTTTTTCTCCATAATTCGTCCAAGAGGACGAGAATTCCAATTGATTTTTTATGCTTGCCATAGTACGCCCCCTAACGGCTCAAAGAATTCTGCCAAAGGGCAATATCAGTTCCTGATGATGGGGCTAAACTTGGCGTTTTTTTGGCATGAAAAGCAGATTTGAAGAAAGAAGAACGAAATGAAAAATCAACATTACAAATTGACGAGAATCGTCTTGCCGTAGGAGTTTTTGGAAAGTCTTTCCCCCGCTTTTTCCGCATCTTCCCTGCTGATCCAGCCTTTTCGATAGGCGACGAGTTCCGGATAAGCGACTGGTTCTTTCTCCTGTTGACGCTTGACCTCAAAGGAAGCTTCCAAAAGGGAATCGAAAGTGCCGGCATCGAGCCACATCGTCTCTTTTCCCATTTTCTCAACTTTGACGCGTCCCGTCTTGAGATAGAGGTTGTTCAAATCGGTGATTTCGTATTCCCCACGGGCACTCGGCCGAACCTGCTTTGCCATCGTCACCACGTCTTTCGGATAGAAATAAAGCCCCGTGACCGCGTAATTCGATTTCGGGTGGACCGGTTTCTCTTCAATGGATAATGCGTTGTTATCCCCATCGAGCTCAACGATGCCGAATCGCTGAGGATCATCGACTTCATACCCGTATAAAGTGGCAACGCCTTCTTGGGCCCTTTTCAAAGAAGCGGGCAAAGACTCGTTGAACTTCTTGCCGTGGAACACGTTGTCGCCAAGAATCAACGCGCATGGTTCTTCGCCGATGAACTCCTCGCCGATCAAGAAAGCGGAGACGATGCCGGTTGGAACTTCTTGCACGCCATAGGACACGCGGATGCCGAATTCGCGCCCATCGCCGAAAAGCATTTTGAAACGCTCTTGGTCGCGCTGGTTGGAAATGATCATGATGTCATCGATCCCCGCTTCCATCAACGTCGATAAGGGATAGTAAACCAAAGGCTTATCATAAACGGGAATCAAAAGTTTGTTGGTGACGGACGTGATGGGATATAGGCGAGAGCCGTTGCCCCCTCCGAGAATGATGCCTTTCATAGGTTCTCCTTCGTTGTTGTTCTTTAATGATATCGTTTTCGCAACGAAAAGAACAATTTGATTCGGAAAACCCATCTTTTGAAGGAGAAAAGGAAAAACAGCATCTCCCCAAAAAGAGAAAACAAACGGATAATGGGGAGGAAATGATTTCCTATTTGGTTTTTTGCCACACAAAAGAAAAGGAAGAGGAAACGATTTCCTTTTCGGGGAAGGCCTCGGGCTTCGTCGTTGTCCCCGAGGTTTTCCGCAACATCTTCTTGGGAGGAGGACAAGCCTTTCTTGGGGAAGCGGTAATCAACGATGCCGATGAGCTCGGGCAAGGCAAAAAGGGAAGCAAAATCAAAATCGTCGGGGAATCCTTGATCCTGATCGCCAGCAACGCGCCATCCGCCATGCCAAATTCCGTTTCCGTCGTAGAAAAATTCGGCCTTTTCTTAGAGGCGCATCCCTTGCCCGTGAAGCAAGAGCTTTTGGCTAGGAAAGTCCTTTTGGCCGTATTCCGCGAAAAAGAAGCGAACGCCCCCTTTATTTACTTAGATTTAACAGAGAGCGAGGAAGCTCCTTTGCTATTAAGCGTCCTTAGTTTCGTCTTCCCGGAGTCGGACTTTCTGCTTTCTGTCCCAGAAAACTTGTCCTTCCTGCTGCCAAAACTTGGGCAACCCGTCCAGCCAAACATCAATCTCCTGAATCCCATAAGCCAAAAAGAGGGGTACGTGAATCTGTTTTCGGACATCATCGGAATAAAATCCGCCGATCCGAACAACCCCATTCGCGAAAAAGAGGAAAATCAGCCACGAAAAAAGCAAAAAGAGGAAAAGACTCCAAAAAAAGAATCCCCGGCCAAAGAAAAAATAAAAGGCGGTCCGAAAAAGACATTCACCCCTGAGGAAAACCGCAAAGACGCGAAGTGGAATTACTTCTTCGGCCTTTTGTTTTCCGTTTTGGCAATCATCGCCCCCTATTTCTTCTTCCTGTTCAAAAACGAAAAGGAAGATTTGTATTTCGTGGTTTATTTCGTCCTGCAGCTTTTCTTCCTTTTCATGAGTTTTCTTCCGATTTGCTACAACACAATCGTTGAAAGCGACCTTACGAAAGGCTTCCGGCGATTCACTAAGATCAGCATTCCTACCATCGCGGTTGCCGCTTCTTTTGCCCTTTATTTCATCGGCAAATCCAAAGGGTGGGTCGGGCCTCATCTATATTGCTTTGGGATTGCCTATTTATGTTTGCCCCCAATCGCCCCCATCATGCTCAAACTGTTCCGGTTTTATTTCGCGAAAAAACAAGCGTCGAAAAAATAGATCGCCAAAAAGCAAAACCCCACCAAAAAAGGGCCGAAGCCCTTTTTTGTTAGTCGAGGATCTCCGTGGCGATGTCTTCCCAAACCATCTTCCGATCCGTCTCGTTATGAATTTCATGGCGCATTTTGGGATAAATTTTGAGTTTGACCTCTTTCAACCCTAGCTCTTGGTACTTTTTCGCGAGCCACCGAGGGCCTGCCCCGTTCTGGCCGACCGGATCTTCCGCCCCGGCGGTAATATAGACCCTCTCGTCTTTAGAGATTTTGTTTAGATTCTTTTTCGTCCAAAGCCCAGAAACCCCACGGAGGAACTCCCTCCAGAACCCTCCGGAATTTTTGTGCCCGCAATAAGGGTCCTCGCGATAGTTTTTGAGGTTTTCCTCATCATAGGAAAGCCAATCCAAATCGCTGTTGCGGTTTTTGACCGACTTGGAATAGGAATCGAGGCTCAGGCGATCCAACAGCGGAGAAGGCTTGTTCCAATTGGATTTGTGAACAAGGACCTTAGAGAGGAAATAACCGAGTTTCATAAGGTTTTTCTGCCCACCATTGGTTCCGATTAAAATCGTTTTCTCGCTGTCGAGAGGATAAGTCTCGAGCCTTCCTTGGGTCAGAAAAGACCCCATCGAATGCCCACCTTGAACCGTCGGCAAGCCGTTTTCTTTGGCCAGTAAAATCGCTTTGTGAATTCCTTCTACATTTTTGAAGAACCCGCCCTCGGGCCACTGTTCTTGTTCTTCCACGGAAGAGGCGTTTCTGCCTTGCCCAATCGCATCCAGGCCCCAAACGTTGATCCCAAGGGAATTGAAATAGGTGAACATCTCATCGTAACGGGAAACATGTTCATCCATCCCTGTGATGAAAACAAAATTCTTCCTCGCATCTTTGGCGGGCCAATAATGCCCTTTCATCTGCGTTCCGTCGTTTAAAGTAACTTCGAATTCTTCCATCGCTTTTTTCCTCCGATTACTTTTATTTTACAAAGGTTGGCAGAAAGCTCAAATGGACAGCGGACGCGCTTTGTCCTTTTTGGGATAGAATGGGAGCATGATGAAAGACCTACTTGTTTTCGATTGCTTCGGCGTTCTCTACGAGGAAATCGCCCCGCGGTTGCTATCCTCCTTCTTGTCAAAAGAAAAAGCCAAAGAGGTGAAAGAACGCGATTTCCCGGCCGTGGACCTAGGACGGAGGAGCTTGAACGAAGTTTTCAGTGGGTGGGAAAGCGAATTCGGAATCCCAAAAAGCGAGATCGCCGAAAGATGGGAGAAGCTCATCGCCCCAAAAGAAGATAGCTTCGCCCGCGTTGCCAGGCTCGCCGAAAAATATGATTTGGTTTTGCTTTCCAACGCGCCGACAGGGTTTGTTGAGAGGCTATTCAAGGAAAACGGCCAAGAAAAGTATTTCAAAAAGCTTTACGTCAGCTCCGCGTTAAGGATGGCCAAGCCAAACCGCGACATTTACGAATTCGTGCAAAAAGAACAAGGCGATCGTTATGGGAGGATTTGGATGATCGATGACCACAAAGAGAATCTAAAAGTTCCGGCCGAGCTTGGTTGGAACACCATTCTCTTCACCGGAATCAATAGTCTCAACGGTTTATAATTAACCCTGCAAAAACCGGATTAAAATTCGTCGCTTGTCTTCCCGTCGAAATCCACGAAAAGGACAACGGAACCTTTTTTCCGGCTTGAAGGAACATCGATGACCCTTTGGTTGGAGGATCCGCGGTAACGGAGGCGATTGAACCCGACATTGAGCGAATCGATGTAAGGCCCGTCCACGCAGACATCAACGTATTTCATCATAGGCAGGTCTTTGATTTCCTCATAAAGATAGCCGGTCCACATCCATATGTCCTTTTGGGGGAATTTATCTTTGATATAGGCCATGATTTCCTGACAAGCCTCCCGATTGTCGGGAAAGGTTGCCTCGCCGCCAGAAAAAGTGACGCCTTCGCAATGGGGATTGGAAAGCGCTTTGTCGATTTGATCATAGACCCACTGCCCCATCGGCTTGCCGAAAGAAGGATCCTGAGCTTCTTTGTTTTGGCAGTTGGGGCAATGGTGGTTGCATCCCGCCACCCATATGACGCAGCGAAGCCCTTTGCCGTTGTTAAAGTCCAAGGGGTCAATGCGGATGACGTTCATCACATGGCCTTCCTTTCTTTGATTTCCTGCAGCTTTTTATCCGCGATGCGGGACTTTTGACGGGGGTTGTTGCTGGCTTGCCGGGTGAATCCCAAATACCCGCAAACGCGGGAAATGGAGGTGATGTTGGAGGAGTGGCAATGCGGGCATTCGTCCAATTTGTCGTCGTCCCACTGCTCGCCGCAGTCGTTGCAATAGCTCTTCGCGATGTTGACCCCGAAATAAAGGCCAAGCTTCATCGCGTATTTGATTTCCTGATCCACCGCTTCCAGATTCTTTCCAGTCGGGATGCGGGTATAGCAGATATGGCCGCCGTTAGCGATGTGGAAGAAGGTGGACTCGCGGTCCATTTTCTCGAAATGATCGATGTCGACCCAAACAGGATTATGGAAGGAGTTGGAGAAATACTGGTGGTCGCCCACGTGATTCACGATTCCGTATTTGCGGACGAACTGATCCCGTTGGGTGTAGCAAAGGGACTCCGCGGGGGTTCCGTAAATCGCCCAAAGAATGTGATCTTCTTCTTTGTGGGCGTTAGCGAAATCGTTGATGTGCTGCAAAACGCGATAAGCGAAGTCGTTGTCCTCGTCTAGATACTTCCCGTTGTAAAGCATCTGGGTCTCATTGAGCGCGGTGAACCCAAACGAGAAGGTAACGTAGTCCAGCAAAGGACGGATTTCTTCATCCGGTTGGAGATGCCCTTTATAGAAGCCGCCTTGGGTGAACATCAAGGGGTTGCAGCTGGCCTTTATTTTAGCCAAGTACTCATAGGTTCTCTTATGGATCCCGCGAATCATCTCCAAGTAATGGTCAAGAAGCTCGAAGAAAGGAAGCTTTTCCACTTGGGATTTGCGGAGAATCATGGGGAGGTTCAAGGAAATGGCCCCGCCGTTCCACCTTCCCGTGAATACCGGAAGATCGTTTTCGTCCGCGGGGTGGAAGCCGCCTTTGCGGTAATAAAGGGAAAGATAGGCGCGGCAACCCATCGGCGAGATGACGTCGTCATGCCAATTGGGATCTTCTTTCACAAACCCGTCTTCCCCCAAATACCAACGCATCACGTTGTTTTTGTACTTCTTGTAGACGGAGGCGACATAGCCCTCGCCCGTCAAAGACAGGTAATCCGGATATTGGGCTTTGGAAGAGCAAATGACAGCCTGCTTATAGAGATCTTCCAACTCGCCGCCTTTGCCATGCTTTTCTTCATCGTAAAGGAAAACGAGCTTCGGGAAGACCGCGGGGATCTTCTTGTCTTTGGCCCCTTCCCCATTCCCTCGGACACGGAGGATCGTGGAAGAGATCCTTTTGGCCATGGGGCGGGGATCCAAGCCGAAGGTGAAGGTCGTGAAGATGAAATCGCCGCGGCTAGAGGCAACCGTATTGAGGTTGTATTCCAAGGCCTGGAAACCCTGCTCCAATTCGCGGTCCAACCGAGCGTAGGCGTATTTCTCCGCTTTGTCCGATTCGACTTCGTGGCCGATTTCCTTCATGAGGCCGGCATATTCATCGAGATATTTCCGGAAGGATTTCTCAGCATATGGCGCAAGGACAGTATCCACTTCAGGGACCGTGAAACCGCCATATTGCTGCGACCCCGCCATCTGCATGACGTCGCACATCACGTTGATGGCAGCCCCAACGCTGGTGGGCTCGGTATAATGCATGTTTTCCATGTCGAATCCGCCTTGGAGGATGGAACCCATGTCGCAAAGGGAGCAATTCATCGTATCGAGGCGATCGGAAATGTCATGGACGTAAAAATAGCCATCCTCCACGGCCTGGCGCTCGGAAGGAGTGAGGAAGAAGCGTTTATAAACGCCCTTTGAAAAAGCTTTGTACTTCAAGGAGCGTTTGGTGGAAATGAGTTCAGAATCGCTGTTGGCGTTGCTGTGATCGGCATGGTAGGAAAGGGAGGAAGCCGTGGCCAAAGCGTCGGCGGAGATGGCCTGCATGTCGGCTTTGTAGTTCCGCCAGCTGCGATACTGGGCCGCAGTCGCGGGATCGACCTCGTCCAAAGCGTTCTCCACATAAATGTGGATCGTGGAAACGGGGATCTTTTCCTCCCCAGCCATTTGGATCTGCCGTTTCACTTTGGAGACGATGGAACGAATCTCATCCGAAGTGAATTTTTGATCAAGGCGGGCTTTGGAAGCCTGAACGGCGCGCTCAATTTTCGCAGGGTCAAAACCTTCTTCTTTTCCGTTCTTTTTGATGACCCTCATAAGGGTGAAAGAAAAATCCGTCGCCATATCTTCAATCCTCCTCGGCAGCGTTCGTGAGCGGGGCACCCCGCTCATCGTGCGAAGAACATTTTAGCCGATTGACTAGCCTAGTAAAGAGGAACGCTTCGCAAATTTTTCCGATCTAGGAACGAGCAAAAAACGTGCACCAAAAAAGAAGGTTTTCTTCAAAGAAGAAAGGGAATCACTTTTTTCCGGTGGAGCCGAAGCCCCCTTCGCGTTGGCTTTCCAAAGGAGAGTCACCATCGATGGTGTAATAGTCTTCGAAGATTCCTTGGGCGAAACGTTCTCCCCGGGCGATGGAGACGTCCTTCTCCGTGCGATTGTAAAGGGAGATGCCGATGCACCAAACGTAATCGCTGTCGATGATGCCGGTACCGTTGCTGAGGCAAAGCCCTTTTTTGATGCCCAAAGAGGAACGGATGAACACTTTCAAAACCTTATCCTGAGGCATGTCGAGGCATTTGACCCAAGTGGGAACGAAAACGGTTCCATGGGCGGGGACGAGGACATCGTAGGGACAATAAAAGTCATATCCGGCGGAATGGGGGGTTCCCCTGCGGGGCAAAACGATTTCCTCCGGGGTTTCGAATTTCGGGTCCATTTCCTCCCGAGAGCATGCAACGAAGCGAGCGCTGATCCTATTCATAAAACCATTATCCTCCCTCCGGGGATACGAAAAAAGGAGAACCCTGCTTGGTTCTCCTTTGCGCGCGCTGAATAAGGGGAAAGGGACCTTACTCAATCGCGATCGTGCTGACGGGTTGGGATTTCTTGACCGAAGCCTTCGGGAAGGAGATCTCCAACACGCCGTCTTTGTAAGAGGCTTTAATTTCCTTCTCCTCGACCTCGCCGACATAATAGGAACGGGTGGCCACGCCAGAGAAACGTTCGCGATGCAGGAAATTGCCTTTCTTGCCCTTGACGGTTTCCGTGCGATGAGCCTTGGCCTTGACGGTGAGGTATTTGTCCTTCAAAGAAAGGCTGATATCTTGTTTGTTGAGGCCAGGCAATTCAATCGAAAGGACATAATTGTCGCCCTCATCGGTGATATCGGTCTTCATGTTCAGAACGCCGTAATCTTCGCTTTCGGTCTCATCTCCGAACAAAGCATCGAAGAAGGGATCCAAGAAGCCTCCATTGTAACGAGTGACATTGTTTTCCATAGTTCCAAACCTCCAGGTTCTCTAGCACTCATTATTCTTGAGTGCTAACCATAGAATAGCCTCCTTTTTAGCACTGTCAAGTTTTGAGTGCTAATTTTTGCCAAATTTTTCGATTCAAAAACCGCCCTCCTTTAGAAGGGCGGCTCTCCAAAGGCATGCCTTTATTTATATTCTCCCGTCTTCCATAGATAAATCCCGCCTCTGAGGTTTTTCGCAAGGCGGATGGAAATATCGCCCTTCACGTATACCGTCGCGCCGGGGAGAGAGGCGATTGGAGTATCCGAAACCGCGAAGCCGGCAGCCAGAAGGGCTTTCTCGTATTTGGAATAAAAGCTCGCCGCATCCGCGGTGCCGGAATTGGAGAAAATCTCCAATTCGCTGGTGGAATCCGTTATATCCCATAGGCGGTATAAATCAGCATCGTACACATAAGGAACGTTCTTGGCCTCATCGCCAAAGTATTTCGTCAGGTAAGCGGAAATGCGGTTCCCTTCTTCTTCCCAAGAGGTCGGCTGAACGAAAGCGGGAAGGCCTTCAATCGCCTTTTGAACCGCCTCTTCCAGGGAAACGTCCTCTCCGTAAGCGAAGCGAATCGTTTCCGATCCGGAGGAAAACATGCCATCGCTATAAGAATAGGAAGCAGAAGAGACTTTTCCTGAGGAAGAATCCAAAGAAAGGGAGAAAGTAGAAGGCAGGAAGTATTCTCCCTGAGAACCGAGGATCATCCCCTCCTTCGCCCCAGAAAGAACATAAGAATCGAAAACGAAGGAGCCATCGCTCTTCTGCCGGAATAGATTCGGGGATAGGTGGAACCCGATTTCGTCTTTGACCTCCCCTTCTTCGGCGAAGCCGTTTGGCAAAACCAACCCTTCCCGGTCGATCAAGAAACGACGATAGGAATTCTCGTTCTCCTTCACATAGCCATAGCTATAACAAGTAACGCCGGCACCAGTCAGGTATTCCTTTTTCCGGAAGAGAATGTCCCCGTTGTAGAAAGTGGTGAATTTTGAATTGCTGTTTTTATCATCTTGGGCGGTAACGCAGAAGGGCGATTCTCCGGAGAAAGCGGAGAAAGCATGCTCCAAAGAAGAGGAAAACGCCTTTTCTCCATACGGCCTCACCTCGGTGATTGCCCGAGGGGAGACAAGGGAAGAAACGATTTTCAAATCATAGAAGAAAGTACTGCCCGCGCTGTCGGTCCCGGTTTGAGTTGGGTAAGAGAAGACGATTTTTTCGAAAGAACCGTTTTCGACGTAAAGGTCGATGGAGGAAATCCCGCTTCGCCCGTTCAAAGAGCAGACCGAGGAAAAATAGGAGGAATGCATCCATCCATAATAATGGTATCGGCCAGGCTCAACCTCGCGAAACGCCTTTATATCCGAATGGAGAAGATCCAAGACATACGGGAAGGAAGAATCAAAAGAATAATATTGGGAAAATTTTTCACGACTCACTTCATTATCCCCATTCAGCCCGATGTAGCTTGGGACGCCATCATCCCCTTCTTCAACCAAGGTAGCCGTTTTCTCGCCTGTTGAAACATCGACCAAAAAACGTTCATAGACGCCTTTTTTCCGGTTAACCTCTTCTTTTGCGATCGCGCCTGAACTCCCATTCGCCAACGTGGCGATGCTTTGGTTGTCGAAGGAAACGACGGTGCTTTCCGAAGAAAGAGCAAGATTAGAAAGCTCGCTTTCGGATAATGTTTTTTCGGGGATTTTGCGGTGATTTTCTATGTATTTCTCCAAGCATGGTATATTGGCCTTTCCAATGGAAGCGAACGATCCGCGAGCAGTTTCGACATCCACAAGATGATAGGAGGCGTCAAAGCCTTGAAGAACGAAGGAAAGGGCGTTGTTTTTGTTGATCGAAAACTTAGCCCGATAGAAGGTCCCATCCTCGGCCTCCGAATCGAATCCGCACATTTTGGCTAGGGCCTTAATCAGCTCCACATTGGTCGAATAAAGGACGTCTTCTCCATCTACCTTGAAGAAAACGTCCGCCCCGACATCGCTTTGGCCAAGGCTTTGCATAAAATCGAACTCAGAAAAATCGACATAAGGGGTCGTGGTCCCAGCATAAAAATCGGTTTTGACCAAAGGAGTCGTGACATCCACGTCCCCTTTCACGGAAAAAGAGCATTGATAAAGGATCCGCTCCGAATTCGTTTTCTCCGAATCGAAGCTCTCCAAAGCCAAATACCCAACCCCATTTAGCTGTGAAGCGAGGTAATCGGGGGTAAAAGTCAGAGGTGTCCCTCCTTTCACCCCGAAAACAAACCTCTTCGTTTGGATAATTCTCAAAAACAAGGACGAGAGATTTTCTTCGTTCAGAGCAAGAGGATCCTCTGAGCTCTCGGAAGCCTCTACACTCGAGGATGGCTCGGAAGAAAATCCGCTTGAACTAGTTTCCGAAGGGTTGGACGCTTGACACGAAAGCAAAGACAAGACGCCCAACAATAAAGTGGGGTAAAGAAAACGCTTTTTCATATTAGAACGTTTTGATCACCTGAATCGACAGGATGATCCCCCCCTCATAATCCGCGTTGTTTTTGTCTTTTGGGGCATAGTATTCCGGAAACTCGGTGGACACGATATCAGCGATTTCCAAAATCAGCCCGGAATCCCCGATCAAAAAGAAGTTCTCCGGCACTTCTGAATTGAAGAAGGTATCGTAATATTCGCTTTCGTACTTCCTGAGTTCTTTCTGCGTTGGATTCTTAAGCCCCGCGTCCAACAGCTTCTGCTTATACGTCGCAATAAGCATCGCGTTTTTGTTCCGGTCTTTTCCCGTTTCGGCGACCAATCCGAAATAAGAAGCCGTAGAAGCGTAATCATAAGACCAACCATCGCCGTCCGGAATCTCCATGAAAGGCAACGCGTCAGTCCCGCCGGCGCGTTCCATGATGGCCTCGAATTTGGAATAGACTTCTCCGCCAATCGATTCCCAGCCCTTCACAGGCGCGGATTCCTTGGATGAAACCTCCGAAACCAAAGAAGAGGAAATTGGAGCCTCCGAAGACGCTTCTGGCTCAACAGAAGAAGAGGCTGGATCGCTGGAGACGTGGCATGCCCCCAGCAAGCAGGGCAAGAGCAAACACAGCATTGTTTTTTTCTTCATGGCGACAGCCTCCTTTTCGTATGAAAAGGAATTTAATTCAATACGGTTTTTTGTCAACTTAAGCGCGAAGATTTCAAAGAGAAAAAATCGGGTCGTTTCCCATTCCGCCGTCCTTTTGTAGCCGCCGGGAAATCGTTTCGACCCGCCCGCGGACATCGGGCAGCAGAAGCCATGGGGCCGTGCATTTTTCCCGCGCCTTTTTCAAAATCAGCTCGTTGATCCTCTCACAGAAGGAGAAAAGGGATCCTTCCAACCCCTTTCCCGTCCAAGTCGAAAACCAATAAAGGGCATCTTGAAGCAATCGTCCAGCATCCCCACCTGCATCCAAAAACAAACCAACCTCGGGCAAAGACGGCTTTTTGTTGTGATAGGCATCGAAAAGCAGAAAGGAATAGAAACTGCACAATCTGCGGAATTCATCGTCTAAGGGATAGTCTTTTTTCAACGGGAAGAAAATCGAAACCTCCCGGTGGATCAAATCATTCACGAAAGAGGTGAAGCTTTCGCGCCTCTCCTCGAAGCTTAATGTGTCTTTCATGGTTCCCCTCCAATCTTTCCTAAAGGAAAATCGAAGGGATATCCGATTATTTTTCTTTGGTCAGATCCAGGAAGCGGCCATTCAGATAAGCGGATAAGGACAAAGGATTGACGCCGACTTGAAACCCTCTTTTCCCGCCAGAAAGAAAAACGACATCGAAAAGCTGAGCGGTCTCGTCAATGAAAACGGGAAAGCTTTTCTTCAAGCCAATGGGTGAGCAGCCGCCATGAACGTATCCGGTCAAAGGCAAAAGCTCCTTTTGAGGAATCATTTCGACGGACTTAGCGCCCACTGCCCTCGCGGCTTTCTTCAAATCCAGTTCCAGGGCGACGGGGATGCAGAAGACAAAATGCTCCTTTTTTCCGTCTTGGGTAACGAGCGTTTTGAAAACGCATTCCGGATGTTCGCCCAAGGCAGACGCGACCCCTTCCCCATTCACGATCTCCGGATCATAGGTTTTGATTCGATAAGGAATTTCGGCGGCATCGAGCAGCCTCATGACATTAGTTTTCTCTTGCTGTGCCATGGCATCATTTTAGTGCCTTTCAATAGAAAAAGCCCATCCGCTTTGGGATAGGCCGATGGTCAGAAGAGGGACCCCATCATTTTGAGAGCATCTTCACTGATGGAGAGCTTGCCTTTCGCATCCTTGGGAAGCTTTTGCACAAGCCTAAGCTGATTCGCGACGTCAGCTTTTTTGTTGGAAGCGGGGTAATTCGGATTGTTCAGATTCGCTTTCAGCTTCATCTCGCCTTTCAAAGCCTCCTCAAGGGGATCGCGCTTTTGCGTCCCTTGAACTGCTTTTCCGGTTTTTTTGACCGGCTTTCCCGGTTTGTCCGGCTTTGCGGGAGCAGGTTTATTGGGAGAAGACGCTTTTTTAGGGGCTTTGGGGGATTTTTGAGTTGGTTTTGCGGGATTTTTATCCGCAACCCCTTCCTTTTTCACCACGGATTTTCCTTTTGGAGAATGTTTGGTTTTGGTCTCCTTTTTCAAGGGTTCGGCCTGGGCCTTAGGCTTTTTACCCGAGGTAGGCTTTTCGCTTTTCGGGGTTTTCGCCTTCTTCACGGGTTCGGGCTTGGTTTCCTTGGCAGAAGCGCGCTTTGTGGCTTTCGCTTCCTTTGAAGGAGCTGGCTTCTTCTTGGACGAAGCCTTCTTTTTCTCCGAGGGGATCCCCATCGCATCGCGACGGGCCGAACGCTCGATCCAACCCTTTTTCCGTTCATCCGTAGGAACGCCAATCACAAGGGTGACGCCCACGGGAACAGCCGCGGAAGTATTGGGGACCGCCTTAACGGCGGAGGTCGCATTCTGCTTTGGGGCACCATCTTTTTTGACGATGGTGGAAGGCGTTTCCGGCGCGACTTCTGCCGTCGGATTTTCCGCTTTCTCGACAACCGGAGATTCGGAAGCCTCTATTTGCGGAGCGGGATTAGGCTCAGCCTTTTCGGGAAGAGCCTCCTCCCCCTTGTTCGTGGAGGGATCTACAAGGGAAACAGGATTCAAATCCAAGTATACCTTATAGCCTCTCTCCCCTTTTTCCGCGCTGATGCGGAAGGTAGGGAAATTGGCTTCCGCAGAGTTTCCTTTCCTCAGCTTTTCATCCAGCAAAGCAATGATTTCGCTTTGGTCCTTCGATGTTAAATCCAAAGGACCATGGACGAAGGAGACATAAGGGATGGTCGGGTCGCGGAACAAAACGCCATAGTGCTCGGCGACCATGGAGAGAGCATAGGAAAGGGATTTGCCTTCCCCATACCACAGTTTTTTCGCTGGCGCCTTCATCAAAACCGTAGGGGTTTCTTTGACTGAGGGCTCCACCTTTGGGGAATCCGGGAGCGGTTTTTCCATCTCCTCGGCCTTCGCTTCCTCTTTCGGTTCTTGGTCTCCGCTAAGAAGCGCTAGGCTTTCTTTCAGCTTCTTCTCGCCTTGAAGAAGATGAAGACCGTTTTTCTCGTTCTCGGGGAGGCCCTCTAAAAGGGCGAGTTGCTTTTGGATATCCGCAAGCTTGGATTCGACCGGATAGTTTGGATTCTTCAAATTCGCGTTGAGCCTTTGATCGGCAGCGAGGATGGGGCTAGCGCCCAAATCGCTTTCCAAATCGGGCTTAGGATTCAAAAATGGCTGCTTCTGCGTTGTTTTTTCCGCAAAAAAGGGCTTTTTTTCATAGGAACGTTTTTCATTCCTGTCATGCTTTCTCTGATATTCGAATATCTCTTCACCTTGATTCAGCTCTAATTTCCCGCCTGAAACAACCTTGTAAACAGACACTCTTTTTCCTCTTTGGGAATTCAGGTTGTTGAGGTTTTTCAAATCAGTGGCCAGTTTTTTGTCCTGGGTAATGACAAGGATTTTTTGGGTGAGACGGTCTTCGCAAACTTGGGAGTAAATCGCATTATCCGCAAAATTTTGATTGTGGTTCTTCTTCCCCACGCAAAGGAGCTTCAAACGCTTCGCTTCTTTGAAAATTTTGAGGGCCCTCATCGCGGGAATTCGCTTATCGGGGTTTCTCCGGTCATGCGAATGCTTCTTAAGTTCCGCGATTGCCGCTTCCGGCACCGTAATGACGAAGTTGTCATCCAAATATCCTTTGGCTTGATTGTAAACGTCCAACCATTCCGGAAAGGAATCTTCCATCAGAGAGCAAGTATCCAGGATCACGCTGTCGAAACCCGTGAGGAGCCTCGCCAGAGATGCGGCTTTGTTCTCATCGATAAACATAATTTTTCGTTTGTTTCTAAATCGAAACCTCCTTCCGGGAGATTATACATCAAGTGAAAGGCAAAAAAGGAACGGCTTAATCGTGGAGAGGACCAAACTTCTCGACCAAGAAGGAATGAAACTCCGAGGAAAGCTTTTTGTAATCGATCTTCAGAACGGATGTGTGGTCGAATTTCTCCTTGATGAAGAGGAAATCGGGCCATTCATACTTGTTGTATTCGCGATGAAGCGTATCCAAAATCACCTTTTTCGCCTCTTCCTCATCCACGTTCGGAGCCAATTCGACATAAAGAGCGGTATCGTCATACCCTTTATAGGTTTCCCCTAAATACGCACACTCTTCCACTTCTTTTAAGTTGGAAACGCTCTTCTCAATGGAAAGAGGGTACACGTTCATCCCTTTTTTCTTTATGATGCGCTTGAAACGGGAGATGAAATACAAGAAACCATCTTTGTCCATTTTCCCTAAATCGCCCGTCTTGAGGTAACGCCTTCCCTCGATTTCAATGAAGGGGTTGACGTCTTCTGGGTGGTAATAGCCCACCATAAGAGTGTCGCCCCCAACGGCGATTTCCCCTTCTGCCATGCGCGGGAGTTCCTTCCCGTTCTCGTCGATAATTTTCACATCCACGCCAGGAATGGCTTTCCCGATGGAGTCCTTCCTCCAGTCCGAAAGGCGGTTCACGGCCAAAACATTGACCGCTTCGGTCAGCCCATATCCTTCCATGAGGCGCCCTTCCGAGCCTCCTTCTCTCAGCCGAACGTTGAATCGTTCAATCAAGGAAGGCGAAATGAAGTCACCGCCAACCCAGCAATTGCGGATCGGACGAAGGATCTTTCCTTTGAAATGTTTGTTTTTGAGCAAAGCCTCATAGACCGTTGGAACGCCTAGCAAAGTGGTAAGACGTCCTTTCTTCAAAAGCTGGATTACCTTCTTCGTCCGGAAAGAGCTAAGGAGGCCGATCGCGCCCCCCAAGAAAGGGACCGCCATAACGCCCATTGTGAGTCCATATCCGTGGAACATGGGCAAAGCGGCGAGCATAGACTCCTTTTCCGCCTGTTCCGGAGTGTCGCCCAAAAACCAGCATCCATCGGCGAGGATGGTCAAAAAGGAGAAATCGTTCAAAACAATCGACTTGGAAATCCCGGTGGTCCCGCCGGACGAAAGGATGATATGGCCTTCTTTTACGTCATAAGGAACGAAATCCTTGCAGCTTCCATTCACGTCATTGTAGTTATCCAGCTCTTTGTGCTGGCGATAGGCTTTAAGCCTTCCTCGGCAAGCAAGCGCGAAGCCCGCCCTCTTATACCAAGGCAGCGAAGCCGTGGGATCGATGATGAATACGGGGAAGCGGGAAGACAAAATGCGATCGTAGAAGCGAAGGAACAGAGAAACCGTAACCAAAAGCTTCGACCCCTTATCCTCAAGCTCTCGCAAAATGTTATCTTCCGAGGTCAGGGGATGAAGGATGTGCACGCGGAGCCCAAGCTGAAGAGCGGCGTAGAAGGAAGCCACCGTTTCTGGGGTATTCGGGACGACCAAGGTGATCAAGTCCCCCTCCTTCAGGCCTTTTTCTCGATAATAAAAAGCAACCCGATTGATAATGGCGAGGAAATCGGCGAACGAATAAACCTTATTCTCGTAGTAAATGGAATCGGCGTCACCCCGTCTTAAGCAGACGTCCCGAAAGTTCTCGTAAATCGTCTTTGACCGATCGATAGCCATGATTAACCCCCTTAAACCAAACGGAATCCAAGCGGAAGGAACACCGCTAGAAGAAGCAAAAGCCAGAATGGCTGATGCAGTGCATAGACATAAAGCGACTTCGCTCCGAACCAATCGACGGGCTTATGCCAACGCCCATCGATTTTCGGAAGGAGGGATTTCTTTTCTTTGTAAATCGTTTCGCCAAGGAAAGCGCCGACTAAAGTAAAGCCGATCCAAGGAATCAAGGAAAAATAATCGGACCCGGCTTTCCCAAAGCCAAACATGGAAAGGAAAAACTCGGGGACGGTGAAACCCGTGATGGCGGAGAACCCGTCCGGGGCACCCGAAAACGAGCGGAAGCCGATCCAAGGCGAAGAGTCGAATAGGAAAAGGAAATGGTCCCAAAAGGAGTTCCAATCCGTGATTTCGCCTTTGAAGTTCACAAACGCACCATAGAAAAACCCAAAAAGCAAAATAGCGAGCCCTAGACCCAACTCAATCCACTTAGAACCGGGGATCTTTTGGATGACCGCCACAAGGAGAACGCCCATCCCCAACACATAAAGCACGCCAAACAAAATGCGGATGTCCAACGGATCGCCGAGGGCGTTGGTAATGAAATACAAAGAGTAGGTGAAAATCGTAATCAGGCCAGAGAAAAGAAGGATTTTCCCGCCGTGCCGAAAATTGTTGTGGGAAAAGGAACAGGAAATCCCGGACATCAAGAAAAACAAAAACGCCAAAGAATGGAAGAATTGACGGGTGGGTCCGTAAAAATACTGATTCATCATGGTGACGAAAGAGCCGAGCTTTGGTCCCGCAATTTTATCGAAGTTGACGAAGTAATTCCGAAGGTTCCCCAAATCGAAAATGAAATGGTCAACAACCATCCCCAAAATCGCCGCACCGCGAAGAAAGTCAATTTCCCACACACGCTCCTTTTTCCCTGCCGGAATCGGAGCTTCCGCCTTTGCTTCGATCGGGATTCCGCTATCCATAACTTTTGTATTTTATCCTATTCTTTCCTTTATAGGAAAGGAACAATCCATCCACCCCACCTTATGGGAATCCTCTATAATTCACCCGGCATGGTTTATCTTGATTACGCTGCCAATTTCCCCGTCTCGAGTGAAGTCCTGAAAACGCTCTGCGAAACCGAGCTTTTCCATTTCGGCAACGCCGTTTCGAAGCACCCCGCCGGGGAAAGCTCCTTGGAAGAATACAAACGCCTCAATCAAAAGGCTTTGCGGCTGTTTGGCGTGGACCCCAGCGAATTCGAAATCGTTTATACCTCTTCCGCCAGCGAATCCAACAATCTGGCCATCAAAGGGATTTACGAAAGCTATCAAGGCTTGGGCAAACAGATCCTGACAAGTGAATTCGAACATTCCTCCGTCAATGCCGCCCTCGGCTATTTAAAAGAAAAAGGGGCGGATATCCAAATGGTCTCCACCACCTGCGAAGGAAAAATCGACCTCGACGATTTGAGGGCGAAGCTGACGAAGGAAACAATCCTTTTGTGCCTTTGCCTCGTTGAAAGCGAAACGGGGGCCATAGAGCCTTATCAAGAGGTGGAGGAGATTCTAAAGGACTTCCCAAACTGTCATCTTTTGATTGATGCAACCCAGGCGATCGGAAAAATACCCTTAGATTTGCGGGGAATTGATCTCTTGACCTGCACTCCCCATAAATTTGGTGGTCTCATCGGGACCGGGTTCTTATTGAAGCGAAAGACCACGGTTTTAACCCCTTTGATCCACGGAGGAATGAGCGTTTCCCCCTATCGCAGCGGGACGACCCCCCTCGGTTTGATCGCTTCTTCCGTCAAAGCGCTCGAACTGGCAATGGAAGGCTTGAACGCCCACTACGAATCCGTTTCCGCGTTAAGGAAGCATCTCTTAGAAGGCCTATCCGCCATTCCCTCGGTTCAAATCAATTCGCCCTCGGATTTTCCTTACATTCTCAGCCTCTCTTTGAAAGGAAAGCGAGCGAAGGAGGTCACTTCAAAATTGGCTCAGAAAGGGATCTGCGTCTCTCAAAAGTCGGCATGCTCCATCCCCAACACCCCTTCGAAAACGATCATGGCGATTTACCATGATCGTGCCCGAGCTTTATCAAGCTTCCGGGTTTCCCTTTCCTATCTAACCACCCAAAAGGAAATAGACGCTCTCACCGAAGCACTAAAGGAGATCGCAAATGAGTAAAAAGATATTGACCAGGCCAGAAGAAATCGAGAGAAGCATCACCACCGAATTCCGTTACACCATCTGGTCCAAATTCATCGCCGGAATCAAAAAGTATCAACTCATCAAGCCAGGGGACAAAGTTTGCGTTTGCATCTCCGGGGGGAAAGATTCCAACCTTATGGCGGAATGCTTCAAATTGCTTTCCCGACACAGCGATTTCCCTTTCGAAGTCCGTTACTTAGTGATGGATCCGGGATACAACCCCATCAATCTGCAAAAAATCAAAAGCAATTTAGCCGAAATGGATATCCCGGCGAAAATCGTGAAAACGGATATTTTCGAAATCGCGAATTCCCAAGACCATTCCCCTTGCTATCTTTGCGCCAAAATGAGAAGAGGGGCCTTATACCGTCTCGCGCAGGAAATGGGTTGCAACAAAATCGCTTTAGGCCATCACTACGACGATGTCATAGAAACGATTTTAATGAACCTGTTGCATGCCGGATCCTTCCAAACCATGCTGCCGAAGCTGCACAGCGATCATTTCCAAGGGATGGAAGTCATCCGCCCGCTTTATTTGGTAAGGGAAGAAGACATCAAAGCATGGAGAGATCGAAATAAGCTCCAATTCATCCAATGCGCGTGCCGTTTCACGGAGAATTGCGCCGTCTGCGACAACGGAGGCGGAGGAAGCGCCCGTTATGACACAAAGATGCTGATTCGCAAATTAAAGGAAACGAACCCCCAAGTCGAAAAGAACATCTTCAAATCCGCGGAAAACGTGGTTTTGGACAAAGTGGTGGGCTATAAAGATTCAAAAGGCCACCACACCTTTTTGGATGATTACGACCGACAATCCATCAATAGCCAAGAAGCTTCTTCTTCATCAAAAAATTCGTGAAAGCCTTTGGCAAAGCATACTGTTCACGAAGTTCCTCCTCGCGAACAAAAAGCGCATCGTCCAGCATTGGACGTTGTTTGCAATCAAGGAGATACCAGTCCATATCCCAAACCAAATGCGAAAAAACATGTGTCCCATGTCCTAAAAAGATTTTCTCCCCTTCGATAGAATCCAGAAAAGAAGGCTTTCCTCCATTCGCTGGGATGTTCGGAAACTCAAAAAGCCCAGAAAGAAGTCCGTTTCCTCGCCTTTTCCGAATCGCAACGAATCCCTTCCAACGGATAATGAATACGAAAACCGATACACGCACCTTTTCTTTTTGCGTTTTAGGTAAAGGATAACTGCTTTGATCACCCTTTTTTAATGCTTGGCAATAAGCCGAAAGCGGGCAACGTTCGCAAAGAGGCGCCCCGTTAGGCAAACAAATGGTTTCTCCTACGTCCATAAGAGCTTCATTGAAATCGCCAGGCCTCTCTTGCGGCATCAAGCTTAAAAAGAAAGCGCGCGCCTCTTTTTTGGACAAAGAAGAAAAAGGCTCTTTTTTCCGGTTCAGTCGACAATAGATCCGGAAAAGATTCCCATCCAAGGCAACCTGCTTCTCCTTGAAAGCGATCGAAGCAATGGCGGAAGCGGTATATTCTCCGATTCCCGGGACCTTAAGAAGCTCTTCTCTCGAATTAGGGAAAACGCCTTGGCATTCCGACTGAATGTAGCGAGCGCCTTTCAAAAGATTCCTAGCCCGGGAATAGTACCCCAGCCCTTCCCAAAGTTTTAAAACATCCTTTTCCTCCGCATTTGCTAAGTCATTTATTGATGGGAAAGCTTGCAAAAACCGGACAAAATATCCTTTGACTGTTTCGATTCTCGTTTGCTGCAGCATCACTTCGCTCAGCAAAATACGGTAAGGGTCTTTGCCTTTCCGCCAAGGCAAATCCCGTTTTTGGGCGTCGAAGTAAGAAAGCAGTCGCGCGCTAAAATCATTCACCGTAAAAGGTTACCCCATTTTTCATCTGAAAACCCAATCAATGCTTCCTCTATTTTTTTCCGATCTCATCCATTAAGGCCTCATAAAGTGGCCACTGGAGATTGCCGCTTCCTTCTGGGAAGAAGAAGGATGGTGCTATTTCGGGCTTTACCCATTTCGCTTGATTCACTTCTTTAGAAATCACGAGCGGTCCCTTTTTTGCCCTTCCCAAAAAGCCAAGCATCAAAATGCCCTTTGGTTCGAACCAGTAGGAACGAATATAACGGATGGAATCGAGTTTGATCCCCACTTCTTCTTGGACTTCGCGGATCGCGGCGCGCTCCGCCGTCTCCCCTGGGGTGACATACCCCGAGACGAAATTCCAATATTTGTCGCTCAGATACTTTTGAAGCTCAAGGCAAATTTCATTGTCCTCATTCACCACCATCGTCAAAACGGCAGTCGGAAAACCGTCAAAGTAATAACGCTGGCATTTTTCACAATAAGGGACCAATCCATCATCCCCGGCAGGATGATTCACGAGTTTGCTTCCGCATTCAGGGCAATAGGTATAATGCATGCCTGAATTGTAATACCAATGACGCCGATTTCCTCCCATTTTTCTCGATACGCCGATAAAAAAGAGCCTCCGTTTTAGCGGAGGCCCTTTGAAACGAATTCTTACTTTTTGAGGAGTTTGGAGAAGAGCTCGCGGACTTGGTCGTGAGTCGCTTCGCGCGGATTGCCAGGATAGCAGGCATCCTTAAGAGCGTCGGAAGCAAGGTTATCCAAATCGGCTTCCTGAATCTCTTCGCAGACATGCGGAATGCCAACGTCTTCGCTGAGCTTCTTGACCGCATTGATCGCAGCGGCGCGATATTCTTCTTGGCTCATCTTCTCGACACCTTCAACGCCCATGGCGATGGCGATGTCGCGATACTTGGTGCCCGTGTATTCCGCGTTGAATTCCATGGCGATCGGAAGGAGCATCGCGCAGGCTTTGCCGTGGGGAACGTTGTAATAAGCAGAGAGAGTGTGGGCCATCGCGTGGTCAATACCAAGGCCAACGTTGGAGAAACCCATACCGGCAACATACTGGCCAAGCGCCATTTGCTCACGGCCTTTCGCTTCGTTGTTGACCGCGCCGCGGAGGTTGTGGGAGATGATTTCAATGGCTTTGATGTGGAACATGTCGGAGAGCTCCCAGGCGCCGCGGGTGATGTAGCCCTCAATCGCGTGGGTCAATGCATCCATCCCGGTGAAAGCAGTGAGGGATTTCGGCATGGAGGACATCATATCCGGATCGACGAAAGCAACGACGGGGATGTCATGAGGATCGACGCAGACGAATTTCCTCTTGTTCTGAACATCGGTGATGACATAGTTGATGGTGACTTCCGCCGCGGTGCCAGCCGTGGTCGGGACGGCGAGAATCGGAAGGCAAGGTTTGGTGTCAGCGACAGCCCCCTCGAGAGAGCGGACATCGGCGTGCTGGGGGTTGGTCATGATGATGCCAACGGCCTTAGCGGTGTCCATGGAGGAACCGCCGCCGATCGCGATGATCGCGTCCGCGTGGATTTTCTTCGCAGCTTCAACACCCGCAAGGACGTTTTCGATCGTCGGATTGGGTTTGATATCGGTGAAGAGTTCGTATTTGATGCCGGCCTCGTCCAAAAGGGAAGTGACTTTCTGGGTGACGCCGAACTTCACAAGGGAAGCATCGGAAGCAACCAAAATGTTTTTGAACCCTCTGGTTTTGATTTCGGGGACGATGCTGTTGATCGCTCCAAAGCCGTGGTAAGCAGTTTCGTTTAGAATGAATCGATTGGCCATTTGATTGTGGCTCCTTTCTTATGATCCCATTATAAAAGATAGGGAAAAGTAAGGAATCCGTTACCGATATATTGATTTGAATTGATAAATGAGCGTGCGCGTGCGCGTATGCGGAATCAGCCTTCGATTTTGATCTCTTCCCCGTTCTTGACGATGGCTTTGCCGCTGTCGATATCCTCGATTTCCTTTTTGTATTTTTGCTCTTCCTCGTCATTGCAGAGCACAAAATGCCCGGGGAGGATTTCGCGGAAGGTCGGTTTTTGCTGAGAATAGTCGTGAACCTCATTGGGCTTATAGACCAACCGGGTCCTTCTTTTCTCGGTGAAGGGATTCGGTTGAGGGATCGCGGAAAGAAGGGATTTGGTATAAGGGTGGAGCGGGTGGCGGAACAGCTCATCGCTGTCGGCAAGCTCCACCATATTTCCAAAGTACATAACCCCAATTCGATTGCAGAAATATTTGACGGTGGAAAGATCGTGGGCGATGAAAATCATCGTTAGCCCCATCTCTTCCTTCAGTTCGTTCAAGAGGTTGATGATCTGAGCGCGGATGGACACGTCCAAAGCCGAAATCGGTTCGTCGCAGATTAAAAGTTTCGGGTTCATGATCAAAGCGCGGGCAATGCCGATTCTTTGCCTTTGCCCACCCGAAAACTCATGCGGATAACGGGAAGCGTGTTCCGGAACCAAACCGACTTTTTTCAGGATTTCGACGGTTTTGCGGTGATTTTCGGCCGCATTGTGAAAGCCTTGAATCTTCAGCCCTTCCTGGATGATGTCCTCAACGGTCATCCGGGGATCCAAAGAGTCCACCGGATCCTGGAAGATCATTTGGATCTGATTGCGGAGGGACTTCGGTGAATGCTTGTTATCGTAATGGATCGACTTGATTTTCCATTTTTGGCGGGTGATGAGGACATCATTCCGTTCTTTCAGCTTTCGGATTTTCTCTTCGTCTTTTTTAATCAGTTTCTGCTGATCGTCCGGGGATAGCAACGGAAGATCGTGCTGTTCTTGTTTTTTAATTGCCTTGATCTTCTCTTTGAGATGGATTTTGGAATATTTGATTTCCTTTTGGTTCCACCGATCCCCAGCGGCGATTCGATACCCTTGGAAGTAAATCGAACCACTCGTGATGTCATAAAGGTGGATGATGCATCTTCCCGTCGTGGATTTGCCGCATCCCGATTCGCCGACGATTCCAAAGGTCTCGCCTTCTTTAATGTCGAAGGAAATATCGTGGACGGCTTTCAATTTGACCGTGTTGGGCCATACGCCAAGCTTAAAGAACATGCGGAGGTGACGTACCGCAAGCAGGGTTTTGTTCTTTTCAAGTTCCGGTTTATAGGTAAGGTGGGCCAATTTCACGGCCTGCTTTGCCTTAGCTACTTGTTTTTCGTCTTCTGCGATTCTAGTCTTCAGTTCTTGCGCCGCTCTTGGATCGGCAGCTTTGGAAAGAAGATGGCTTTGATCTTCTTTCCATTTCGACAGCGCTTCATCAAGTTCTGCTTTTGCAGCGCTTTTGCGACCTTTTTTTATTTCTTCCTCTTTTTGATACCTTGCTTTAAGGTCCGATAAAGAGGGTACCTCCTCGTCTTCTTTATGCTGAAGCCTTTCGTAAGCTTCCTCTTGTGCCGCGTTGGCTAAATTGCCTTTGACATCCAAAGGAAGAAGGACGTTCGAATCCGACAATCCATCGGAATCTTTTTCTTTAGCCAAGCTATGCTCTTTTTCGTTTTTCATGGTTCAATGCCTCCTCATCCTTCAAGGCCCGGCGGATTCTCTCTGTTACGATCTTAGGCGGAATGACTTCCGGCGCGTCTTGATATTCAAGCCAACTGGCGACGAAGTGGGTCGGGGAAATCTGAAAGAAAGGCGGTTCGTATTTGAAGTCGACGCCGAGGGCGAATCGGTTCCGAAGAGCAAAGGCGTCCCCTTCGGGCGGATAGATCATATCCGGAGGGGTGCCCGGGATGGCTTCGAGCTTTTCCTTGGAATCGATGTCGGGGACGGAGGCCAAAAGGGCCCACGTGTAAGGATGGCGTGGGTCAAAGAAGATTTCCTTGTCCGTTCCGTATTCGCAGATTTTCCCTGCATACATCACCGCCACACGATCCGCCATATTGGCCACAACGCCCAAATCATGAGTAATGAAGATGACCGACATGTCATGGTCTTTCTTCAGTTTGTTGATCAATTCAAGAATCTGAGCTTGGATGGTTACGTCCAAAGCCGTGGTCGGCTCATCGCAAATCAAAATATCCGGTTCCGAAATCAGGGCGATGGCGATGACGATCCTTTGCCTCATGCCGCCGGAGAATTGGAAAGGATATTGCTTATAACGTTTTTCCGGCTGGGGAATCCCGACTTCCTCCATGACCTTCAAAGCCTTTGCCTTCGCCATTTTCTTGGTGATTTTGACTTGGCTTTGATATTCGTCCAATATCGCGTTCTCTTCTTTTTCCAAAGCCAGGAAATCGGTCAAGATTTCTGCTTTTTCCTTTTCCAAAGGAGAGAGGGATGAGGCCATGTCGGCCAAGGCTTTTTGATGGAGCTTTGGGATGACATACGTCAAAGCCGCCTTGGCGTTCCCGGGGATTTTGATTTTCCAGATCTCGGCTTTCAATTCCTTCAAGCGATTTTGCTGCTCTGGGGTCAAAGAGAGCTTTTCCTTCTTTTGAGCAACTTGTCGAAGCTTTTCGTCCCTTTCTTTTATCAAAGAATCATGACGTTCCTTCGTTTTGATCTTGGCTGCTTTTTTCGCCTTGCAAAGAGACTTCTTCAATCCAGGAGCCTGAGCGGAATATTCCGTTTTTGCGGCCAAAATTTCTTTTTTCGCCGCTTTTTTCGCATTTTTGAGATGGTCCGAATTTTCTTTTTTGTAGGCTTTTTCCTGGCTTTGAACGTTCGAAAGCTCAACCTTAAGGGAGGCGAGGTCTCCCCCGCTTCTCTTTGCTTCGGAAATTTTGTTTTTGATTTCGTTTTCCTTTTCCGCAAAAGCGAATAGCTGGCTCTCGTATCCATTCAAAGGCAAGCAGGCGCGGTTATTGGCGTCTTCGATGCGGTTTTGCTTCTTTGATTTCGCGTTCATCAGGGCCGTCAGTTCCGGTGCGATCAAATCGTCGTAATAACGTTTCAGCATGTCGGAGTTGATCAGCATCGTCTCTGTGATCTGCTTCCCGATTTTCACGATGGGGTTCAAAGACGATAAGGGATCTTGGAAGATCATGCCGATCTTCCTCCCGCGGATTCTTTGGAATTCGGTTTCGCTGGCCTTTGTCAAATCGATTCCGTGGTAAAGAATCTGCCCTCCTTCAATCATCGCATTGGGGGAAAGAATCCCCATGATCGCCTTCGAAGTGACGGACTTCCCAGAGCCCGACTCCCCAACGATGCAGAGGGTCTCTCCTTTATACAAATCGAAAGATACCCCACGGACCGCCTGGACTTTGCCGTTGTCCGTGCGGAAGGAAACGATGAGGTTTTTTACTTCCAATGCTTTCTCGGAAGGAAGTTCGTTCCCTCCTTCGATCAGTTGGCGATCGAGTTTGCTTAATTGAATCGCCATATCATTCCCCTCCTTTCAACGACGGGTTGAACGCATCCCTAAGACCGTTTCCGAACAGGTTGAACGAAATCATGACCAGCGCCATGACAACGCTGGGGAAGATGATCAAATAGGGATAAGTCGTCATATATTTTTGGTTGCTCGTCAGCGTAGCGCCAAACCCATCCATCCCCCGGATAAGCCCCAAATAGGTCAAGGAAGCTTCGGAGAAAATAACCGAAGGGATCATCAAAACCGAAGAAGTGATGAGCGTCCCGATCGCATTGGGGAGAATATGGCGGAAGATGAGCCTGCCATCACTGGCCCCTAAAGTTCTGGCGGCAAGGATATATTCTCGATCCTTATAGCGATAGAACTGGGTTCTGGTGAGGGAGGAAGTCCCAAGCCACCCCGTTGTGCAAAGGGCGATGCCAAGCATCAAAATCGTACTCATATTGTCGGGTTTGTTGATGAGGATCAAAGTCATGACGACGACCCAAGGAATGCCGCCGAGAATATCCGTGAAACGCTCCATTGCCAAATCGACCCAACCGCCGAAATAGCCGGAAATCGCACCCCAAACGAGGCCGATGGCCAAGTTGACCACCGTGGTGACCACGCCCAGGACGACCGAATAACGAAGCCCCTGGAAGACCAGTTTGAACATGTCCCTCCCCTGGTCATCGGTGCCGAAGATGAACCGGGGCATGGAACTATACCCATAAAGGCGGTAACGGGAGATCGTTCCGGAGAAAGTGACCGTGGTGATGCCGGACCCGCGGACGACCTTCACCGACATCGGATGTTCCTCATCAAGGCGAAGGGGGCAATTGACTTTGCCTTCATCCGTCAAGGCGATTCCCGCCAAAAACCGTTTTTGGTTCTCCTCGCTGCGAGGATTGTCATTCACAAAATCATTGAGGGGATATTTCATCGTGATCCAGCCTTTCTTTTCATAAGTGCGAAGGTTGGCTTCCGTAATGCTGTCGCTTTTTTGATCGCCGAACGCCGCTTGGTAAGTGTCGTAGCGGAACTCGCCGGTGACGAAATCGGCGTGATAGATTTTCATTTCGCCCGTGGAAGTGAACCGCGTGGCCGTCGACTGAACCGATTCGTACATTTTCTGAGCCGCGTCGGAGCAAGACATACCGGCGAGTTTTTCCTTCTCTGCGTCGCTAGGCTTCATGGAGCCTTCCGCCGCCGAGAAGACAGCCGACTTCAGCAAGAGGGAAGACTCTTTTCCCTCCAAAGGATTGAGCACGATCTGCAAAGCGGCTTTGATTGCCGAGTTTCCTTTATCCGCGGCGGACAGGAGGGTTTCGTTTGTGGAAAGATCGAAATGCAGCGTTTGGCCATCCGAAAGGTTTTCGGCCAAAGGCAAAACAGAATAATCCCCCTCGGAAGACAATCCCTTGTAAAGCAGATTGATCGAATACTGTCCTTGTTCCCCGTAAGCGAATTCTCCTGGGATATCCGCGGTCACGATATCCAACGAATAATCGTAATATCCAAGGTAAATGGTCCCTTCGGAACTCTCCAAATTCACCGTAGAAGTTGTTCCTTCTGTAGCGGAAAGACGGACATATCCGCCCCGAGCATAGGAAACCGCGCTGTCATCGAGTTTGTTTTCCCCGACTTTGGAGTAGGAAATCGAACCTACGATGGCGCTTTCGTCGAAATTGGCGTTTTTCCCCGTGACAGGTCCGCCGGAATAGGTCCCATCTTTCTCATAAGCATCCCAGTCGAAATCGATCGCGATGTTCTTGAATTGCGTCGTGCCGTCCCAAAATCCGCTGCCGGCGGAGAAAAGGCGCGGCGCCAATTTCGTTTGATAGCTGAGGTAAGCGTTGGTCGTATCCAAAGAATTCTGATCGAAGATTGGAACGAAAATCGTCAAAAGCAGGATAGCGCCCAAAATGACGCCCCCTGCGACGGAAGATTTGTTTTTGACGAAACGATGCAGGGCGTCCTTGAAAAAGGTCGTCGGCTTCGACTTCATCTTGGAGTCATGGATGTCCGCATTGACTTGGGAAAGGGAGAAGTCGCCCTGCTGAAAGGAAACGGTGTGCTCCACGTTTTTGGAGTCTCGATATGTGAAAGTTTTGCTGTTTTCCATAATCACTTCTTAGCCCCCATGCGGATTCTCGGATCGATGAACCCATACGACAAATCAAGGAAGACGCCGGAGATCAGTCCTATTAGGGTATACAAAGACATATCCGCCATCAATACGTTGTAATCGCCCGCATTGATGGAATCGATATAAAGTCTGCCGACGCCCGGAATCCCGTATAAAGATTCCAAAATCATCGAACCCCCCAATAGCCCAATGATTTCGGAAAGAATGGACGGGAGGATAGGCACCATCGCGTTTTTCAAGGCGTGGCGAGTGATTGCCTGCGAACGGGTCAATCCCTTTGTCCTCGCTAAAAGAAGATAGTCGCTGCTCATGACCTCGGTCAGCTCTGCCCTGGTGAAACGGCAATAGCCGCAAATCGAGCCGAAGGAGAGAGCCATGGTCGGGATGAAATACCCAAGGACCCTCGTCTGCAAAGGCGCGCTGACGGAAGGCCACTGGCTGGGGAACCACCCCCATTCATAAGAGAAAAGAAGAAGGAGGAAGTTGATCGTGACGAAGGAAGGAACGGAGATGAATACCATCACCAATGTGGAAATGATGTGGTCCGTGAGCTTGTTTTTCTTCAAAGCCGCCCAAACTCCAAGGCCAAGGCCAAGAGGGACGGAGATCAAAACCGGCCAAATGTTGATTTTCACGGTCGTAAAAAGGCGGGAATTGGTCCAACTGGTCCCCACAATGATTTTCATCGCATCCACGTTGGGGGAAATCGAGCTGGAAACGCCCCAAGACCCATGGAAGAGGCCAGAGACCCAAACGCAGAATTGATCGAAGATCGGCTTTTGGTAGAAATAATGGGAAACGCCGAAAGAATCAACCGCCGAATAAAGGGGCGTCCCCAAATTGGACTGGGCGGAGCGGAACTCAACGACATACCCCAAGGCAACCTGATGGGTGTAGTACGTCAATTGGGCCGTAGTGTCCCCTACCGTCGCTGGGAAAGGTTGCAATTTAACCAAGAAAAAGGTCAGCGTGAGGATGATGACCGTCGTAACTAAGGCCAAGAATATTCTCTGAACCGTGTAACGAAACATAAAAATCCTCCTTTGCCCCGAATATTAAAGTACGTCGAAAAATTGCAAAGTCTTTGTCGAAAACAATTCGGGAGGTTTTCGACGAAGAAGCAGCACCGGATTGCTCCGATGCTGCTTTACAACGAATGGATTGGATTTTATTCAACCGCAGCGGGGAAGTAAACGCTCTTCGTCCCGCAGAAGACCCCTTGGATCGTCTGGGTGAAATCGACACCGAAGAGGGGGATTCCGCCCGCATTGATGACGTTGGCGGCAAGATCTCCGCTTAACGTAAAGGAGAAGTTCCCGTTTTCATCCCAGATAACGTCCTCGATGGTTCCAACCGTCGCGCCCGCGGTGGCATCTGGATAAATTTCGAAGTAATCCGAATAGCCCTCCGCGTCCGTAGTTCCGAATAGATCCTTAACGTCGACCACTAGGCCGTCGTATTGGAGTATTTCAAGTCTTCCTGCAATCGAAACGCGGTCGCCATTCACCTTAAAGGAGGAGAAGACGATATTCACCGGATCGGTGGCCATCCCGTTTTCATCCAGGATGACGCCGCCGTCGGCCGCGTCCCACAAACCGTCGAAGGACCATCTCTTGCCATCATAGACCAGGGCGTCCTCGCCAGAGTCGACGACCGTCGTGTTCGCCCCCCAGTTGAGGGTGAAGCCGCTAGAATTGGAAGATTTCAGGACCTCCAAGAAGTTCAGCGGGTTCAACGAGTTGCCGGAGATTGAACCGAAGGCCAAGTCAAACTGGCCTACGAGCAAGTGCTTGTAATAGACGTCGGACCACACCGCGCCGCCAACGGATTGAACGACATTGAGACGGACCGGGTAACCGAGGTCTTCCGCCGCAGCATCGAAGGCTTTTTTGATGTAGCCCCCGATCGTATTGCCCTCATCGGCGATTTGGTTTTCATACATCCAGAAGATATTGATGGAAATGCTTTCCGTGGAAGCGGTAATCGAACCATCGGCGATAAGCTCATTGATGGCCTTCTTGAAAGCGGCTTCCGACAAGGCGAGGTTGTAGCCATAGCTCTCTACCGTATCGCCCCAGAAGTCTTCCAAGGCCGCCTCGTGTTCGGGCGAGTTGTTGTAAACCTCCCCTGTTTCCGGATTGGAAAGGTAAATGTCCGAGAAGTAATTGATGCTGGGTGAGCCGCCTTGAGCTTTGGCGTAATTCTCACGATCAATGGAATAGAAGAGGCCGCGGATGAAGTTGGAGTTGGACATCCAGGGCTTCACCGCCCAATAGCTGTCCTTTTGCGTGTGGGTGATGCTCCCGTTTTCGCCAAACAGGCTCTCCCAAAGATCTTCGTTGCAAGTGTTGAGATTCAGCTTCCAAACGCTTTCGCCCGGGATGGAAACGGCCCTTGGATCGATCGAATAATCCTGAAGATAATCGGAAGGAATTCCAACCGAGTCTAAGTTTCCCGCGTTGAGGAACTGCTTGATGGCGATGTTCTTGTCCGTGGAATACCCCGGCAAGATGTCCATATGGATGCCGCCGATTTGGTAAAGGTTGGAATTTTCCTTCCTTTCGTACCAGTCGTCGTTCCTTTTGAACGTGATGAGTTTCCCGGTTTCCCACGTTTCGAGGATGTAAGGGCCAACCGATAGGGTGTTGTCGACCGGGGTATAGGACATATCCGTGCTGAAGCCGTTGATCGCGCTGACGCCAACTTCGTTCACGAATTCCGCAGGAAGCGGCTCATACATGTTGTCGTAGATGGAGTACATCGCGTAGAAGCGGTTGACGGGAACCGAATAAGTGACTTCCAAATAATCCCCATCCGCGTCGGTTCCGACTTTGAGACCTACGCCGCTGAAATCAGCCTCCTCATCGCTTAAGACGCCCTCTTTCGCACCGCCGGTGGCGTTGTAGTAAGCGGCGGCGCCGACAATCGCGCCTTGACCCGACTTATTGGCAAGTTCAGCGCCGCGATAGAGCCCGTTTGACTTATTTAAAAGCATTTTGAAGGGGGTCAGATAATCTTCCAATTGGACATAGCGATTATCGTATTTGGCTCGATCGGCTTTGGTCGAAAGGGTGCGATAAGAAACCCCCCCTTCTTCACCCGTGCGAACGTAGATCCTCCATGTTTGATGGAGCTCTTCCGCAGTCGGGGTTTTGTTCACGCCGTCCTCGGTTACGGCGTAGGGTTTATCTTGCTTAGCAAGGACCCCATAGTATTCGTACCCGTCTTTCTTTGCGTTGAGTCTGGTCCCGAACAAAGAGGTAGAGCAATTCGAGAACAAATCAGGGACAACAGAGCCATTGTCGTTCCAAACGTTCAGAGTTTGGGGATCGCTGGAATTCCAGTTATGGTAATAGTTTTGGTACTTATCCAAAGTCTCGCCCGCCAACTTCCCATTGAGCTTGCCGTCACGCAAAATGGAAAAGCCGAAACCGGGAATGTAGGAATCAACGCCTTTGACGACACGCGGGTTATAAAGCGCATAAGAGGAATCCTCATAAAGAGGCAGCCCAGTCAAAGCGTGATCAACCGCGTATTTTTCCAGTTTGCCCAAAATTTCCCGCCGAGCATTGTAGGAAGAATCAAGGAACTGATGGACTCCGGTCGCAATCGGAGCGTCTTCCTTCGGTTCAGAGGAATCCGAAGGGATGGATGAGGGTTGCTCCGAAGACGTTTCCGAGCTGCCAACCGGCCCGCTAGAGGGGGAGCAAGCAGCTAAGCCCATGATGACAGCACCAAGGGCAAGAGCTGGAGCAATGAAATGTTTTTTCATAATTTTTCTCCTTTCGAGATGGCCAAAGTAAAAACTCGCTTCAAAATTGTGCAAGCACTTTTTTACGAATTTTTTGTAAGTAATTTGCTTGTTTTTGCAGATTTTTCGTCAATTTAATGCGATTGCACGAACAATAAAAGAAGAACTTAAAAGAAGAACGGAAAGCGTCAACCAAGGCCAAATAAATGGAAAATTTGTAACTCTTTTTTTCTTCTTTCCTTCGACATAAGCATAGTAATCCGGGTACTCATCCATCGCGTTCGAATAGTTGATGTTCATGTGTTTGAAGATGGATCGAAACCCATAAGCGAGGAAATCAAAGGCGCCAAAATGGCCAAGCAGGAAAAGAAGGCCAACACCCAAAACCAAGATTCCGGAAAAAAACAAGGGGTCTATATAACCATAAAGGGAATAATTGCCCTTCAAGAAGAAGAAAAGGCAAAAAGACCCTACAGCCAGGACGGGATAAAGGACCAACGCAACAAGATGGGACTTCTTCATGCGGCTATCTTGCTTGTTGAGCGAAAAAATGCAAGGGCATTCGTCTTTCCCCATCACCCTTCCGAAAAGAGATAAAATGCGTTCATGGACAAACGTTCCTCGAAAACAATCGTGAAGATCTACGATGGTTTTACCCTTTGCCTTCAATCCATCCCCTATCCCAAATTGAAAATCCGAACCATCATTCAGCAATCGCAGATCTCACCGAATGGGTTCTATTCCCATTTCAAATCAAAAGAAGAGGTCCTGCAAGGCTATATGGCAAGGCTTTTCCTAACGGTGAAAATAAAGGGGAAAGGTCATGAGTTCAACGGGGTTTCATTGCTTTTCGCCCGCATCGAAACACAGCGGGATTCGTTGCAAAGATTCCTTCAAATCAGCGAAAACAGTTGGCTTTTGCGTTCTTCTTTGCTCCCGTGGTGTAGAAACATTCTTCCCCAGGCTTCAACCAAAGAAGGACGGATTTTAGCAATCGACCTCTTCGCCGACGCCATTCTCCGATTCGTTCAAGAGGAAAACGAAAACGACAGGAAGGCTCTATTGGACAAACTGTTGTCCTCGCTCCCCGCTTTGCTTTCTTAACGTTTCTTCCCGGTAAGCAAAAAGAAATGCTCGCCTTCTTCCGCTTTCTCGATTGAGAACTCTTTGCCAAACGCCGGGGCTTCTTCCTCCGGCGAGTTCAAATGACGGGATAAGTTTTGAGGAACCGCTTCATGGTGTGCGTCCAATTCTTTTCTTCCCAGCGAATGGAGAATCGCGAAGCGGCCCCCTGGCTTCAGGACTTGGGCGAATTTTTTGCTGAGCAAGGAAGGATCCGCGAAATGCGGAAAAGCATTGTAAAGAACGACGAAGTCGTAAAGCTCAACCTGCTCACATTCCAAGAAATCGGCGCATTCGAAGCATGCCCATGGGCAAGAGGCATATTTTTTCTGCGCGATCGCGATCATCTCCGGAGAAATATCCATTCCGGTGACTTTCTCTTCGGTATAAGAATGGATCAAGCGCGTCACGGTTCCCGTGCCGCAGGCCAAATCCAAAACAAAATCGCCTTTCCTCAATCCGATCCGATCGAAAAGCGGGCGAATGTCCTCTTCCTTTTTTGTTTGCTTTTGATCCCAAGAAGACGCCAACGAATCAAAGAAATCGCGGACAGGATTCAAGAGAAGAACTCCTTTCCGTTAATTTTTTGATATCCCCCGAAGGAGTTCGCATAGCCTATGATTTGCCCGTATAAAGGGGAACCAAGGAATTCCGTGGTGATCTCATCTGTTTTTTGGGCAATGTCAATATCTTCAAACAAGTTGGGATACACCACTTTCGCGCAATACCAAGTGTTGGCCAAAGCGATTTCCAGATTCGTGTAATACGCGTTGTAGGCCATTTCCAAATAAAGCTCGCCGTCTTGCCAAGCTTTGCAGGACTCGAAGAGCTCTTGGTTCTCAGAATAGCTGGGCCGTATGTTCTTAATCGCCGCTGAATCGAAGATGATTTTGTCCATGCTTCCCGCTAAGGAGGCGAACTTTTCCGCATCGATTTTTTGAATTCCGTCGTTGGCCAAACCGCTGACCGCGTTTTTGATATGGGCAATGTTGAAAGGCTCATAGTTCTGGGCGGTCATGAATTGATTGGTGGTCCCCCAGTTTCCGAGTCCGCAAATATAGACGTTCGGTTTGTCTTCTTCCGCAATATCTTTGGTACGATTGGAAATCTCCTCTTTTTCTTTCTCAATGAACGAAAGGAGGCTTTCTGCCCTCTTTTCTTTCCCAAGGACCTTGCCCATTAAGCGAAGGCTCGTTTGGAATTTTGCATCGAAAACGCCTTTTACGCCGTATCCCAACGTCAAAACCGGAACGCCGAGCATTTCCTGCAAAGCGTTGGCTTTGTCCGCGTCTTCATATTCGGAAAGCACCAAATCCGGGTCGCAGGCAAGGATTTTCTCCGCTTCGGCGGATTGGGCGTTCGGGCCTCCCACCCCACAGGAAGGAAGGGTCGCGAAAGCACTTCCGTTCGCGATAACGTAAGGACGGGCGACGCCATCGAACATCTTGGGCCGATTGGATAGACTTTCATTGTCGATGTCCTCCACCCCGGAAAGCAGGCTGACGTCGCCAATGTAAGAGTAAAGGCGCAACGCCCCGGCCCCAATGCAGACGATCTTCGAATAGGATCCACTCCGAATGGAGACTTTCCTTCCAACAAGATCCTCCACGGTTTCTCCTTCTTCTCCCGGGTTCGACCCCCCACAGGAAACAAGGGAAACAAGGGATAGTGCCGTTAAGGCAAACAAAGCGGCTTTCTTCATTTTGACTCCCCCTCATGATTATGGAAATGTATATGCCGATCCCCACCGAAACCGGAAATGCTAACGGAAACGCCGAAAGTGGAAAGGATATTCTCATGGTTGAAGCACTCCTGGCCACCTTGAGCCAAGAGTTTCCCTTCCCGCAGAAAGAAGAAACGGTCCCCTAAATCAAGGGCCATATTCAAATCGTGCAAAGCGATTAGAATCGAAATCCGCTTGGTTTTTGCGATGTTTTTGCATAGATTCGCGAACAAAACGCAGTTGGATACATCCAAGTTGCTGGTCGGTTCATCGAACAAAAGCAAACTGGGGCTTTGGTTCAACGCGGTCGCGATCGCGACCTTTTGAAGTTCCCCGCCGCTTACCTGGTCGGTCCTTTTCTCCTTCAAAGGAAGCAGGCCGAGTTCGGAAAGGACCTTCTCCGTAGCCTTTTGCTCTTCTTCCCTCGGAGAAAGCCCAAAATAAGGCATCCTCCCCAGCAAAACGGTTTCGAAGACGCTGAGGCCGGAAGGGGTGACCCGTTGGGGGACGTAAGCGATCTTCTGCGCCCATTCCCGGGCGCTGGTTCCGCTCGAGCTTTTCCCATCCAGGAGAATTTCCCCCTTTTTGGGCTTAAGGATGCCTAGGAGGGATTGGAACAATGTGGATTTCCCCGCCCCATTCGGACCCAAAAGGACCCCGATTTCGCCTTCTTCTAAATGGAAAGAGACGTCATTTAGGATTTCCCTTCCCTTCTTGGAATAGGAAGCGGTCAGGCCTTTGACTTCTAGCATGAGCTTTTCCCCCGGGAAAAGAAGACAAGATAGAGGAAGAACGGCGCGCCGAGCAAGGACGTCACCGCGCCGATGGGGAGGGAATTCCCCGGCGCGATCGCCTTAGCGAACACGGAAGAAAGCAAAAGCAGGCTCGACCCGCAAAGGAGGGAGCCGGGGATCAAAAAGGAGTGATTGTCCCCCAAAAGTTTCCGCATAATGTGCGGGCAGACGATCCCCACGAAGCCAATCACGCCCAAATAGGAGACGCAGACGGCCGTCACCAACGAAGCAAGCAAAAGGGAAGCAAACCGCAAAACCCCGACTTTCACCCCGACGCTTCGGGCGAACACATCCCCGGAAAGCAAGGCATTGTACCGATAACGGAGAAGGAAAAAGAAGATGACCGCCACCAAAACGACAATCGCCATGATGAGGTCGGACAGGAAACTGGCCCTGCCCAAATCGCCGAAGCTCCACACCACCGCCGCGCTGAGTCCCACATCGGTCGCGTAGAATTGCAGAACCGTCGTCCCCGCCGTCCAAACCGACCCCAAAGCCACCCCGGCGAGGATGACGCTCGAGGGATTGAAGGAACGGATCCGACACAAGGCGAGAACCAGCAAAACCGAAAGGAAAGCAAAGGCGAACGCAACCAAAGAGGTCGCGAAGGGATTTCCCGAGGAAAAGAACCCGTCCGCATTCTTATCCAAGCTGAGATAGCCACCAGAAGCCAAAATGATCGAGACGTTGGCCCCAAAGACGGCCGCATTGGAAACCCCTAAGGTGCTTGGGGAAGCCATGATATTCCCCAAAACCGTCTGCATGATGAGCCCGGAGATGGATAGCCCGGCCCCGGCGATCAACGCGGCCAAAGCCTCAGGAAGGCGGATTTTCTGCACGATGCGGATCGAAGACCCATTCCCCACGCCGAATAAGGCGAGGAAGGACTCCCCCATCCCGATTTTCGAGCTGCCAAGAAGCAAACAAAGCAAGAAGGAAAGGCAAAGCAACGCGGAAAAAGAGATTAAAGCGATCCATCTTTTTCTGCTTCTAGGTTGCGAAAGCATATTCCGATTATACGCTAATGGGAAAACGAGGATTCTTTCGATGAAATTTTAGAGTACTGTTTTTCTTTTTTGTCTTTTATCTTTCTTTTCCTTTCGATTCCAAAAATCAGGTCCCTCCAACGCGTTTCGCTTTGAATCCAATATTATTTTTTCGCTCGGATCACGTTTTTCACCCAAGAGGCTCTTAAAACAAGAAAAAGCCCCCTTCCGGGAGCTTTGGTTCGGAACGGATGCGTTAGGCGGACCAACGGACCAAGCAGACTTCCGCAGAGTCGCCTTTGCGGAATCCGAGCTTAAGGGCCTTGGTGTAGCCGCCCTGACGGGTGGCGAAGCGGGGGCCGAGTTCGTTGAAGAGCTTCTTGACGGCTTCCTCGTCCATGAGGACGGCGGCGGCCTGACGGCGGGTGTGGAGGGTGTTCCTCTTCGCCAAGGTCACGAGGTGATCAGCGAGGCTCTTGAGCTCTTTGACGACGCCGGAGGTGACCTTGACCTCTTCATTGAGGACGAGGCTGGTGACGACGTTGCGGAGCATCATCTTGTTCTTCGCGGCGGTGTAACCAGCCTTGAAGCGGACGCCGGCTTTGCCGTGGACGTTCTTTCTTCCTTGTGCTGCCATTTTTTATTCTCCTACGTAGTCGCGGAAGTGCAGGCCGATGGCGGCGAGCTTATCCTTGACTTCTTTGAGCGATTTTTTGCCGAGGTTGCGGACCTTCATCATCTCATCCTCGCTCTTTTGGGTGAGTTCCATGACGGTCGTGATCCCAGCGCGCTTGAGGCAGTTATTGCTTCTGACGCTGAGGTCGAGCTCTTCGATGAGCATGTTCTGGTACTTGTTGTCTTCGGCCCTGGCCTCTTCTTTGACCAACTTCACGTCGCCGACCTTTTCGTCAAGCTTGGTGAAGAGGGAGAAATGGGAGATGAGGAGCTGAGCGGCAAGGGCCACCGCATCGGTCGGCTTGGTGGAGCCGTTGGTGGTGACTTCGAGGGTGAGCTCATCGAACTTCGAATCGTGGCCGACGCGGGTCGGTTCGACCGAATAGGCGACTTTCAGGACCGGGGAATAGTTCGAGTCGGTGGCGATGAGGCCGATCGCATCGATTTTCCGCTCGATCTTGTTTTGCTCGGAAGTGACGTATCCGCGGCCATTGGCGGCGTAGATGGTCATATGGAGATGTCCCTTCTCATTGAGGTGGGCGATTTCCAATTCCGGGTTGATGACCGAAACGAGTTCGGGCAGTTCGAGGTCGCCGGCGGTAAGGACGCCGGGGCCTTTTTTGTCGACGGTGACGCGCTTGAGTTCGCCGGAGTCGTCGTCGATCTTCAGGACGAGGTCCTTCAGATTGAGGATGATGGCGGTGACGTCTTCTTCCACGCCGTCGAGGGCGGTGAATTCATGACGGACTTTCACATCGTTGTCTTCGATTTCGACGGCGCAAACGCTGGCGCCGGGCAAAGAGGAGAGCAAGACGCGACGGAGGGCGTTCCCGACCGTGATGCCGAAGCCGCGTTCGAGCGGTTTGACGACGAGCTTGCAGTAATGCTCGTTTTCGTCGTTGACTTCGACTTTTACGGAGACGGGTTCAAACGGGTTGGGGAGACGAAGCTCCTCGTTGTTTTTGGCATTGGCCATTACTTTGATTTCCTCCTGAATGGTTCAATAGTGTAGCGATCGCATTCAAGCGGACTAGCCGCGGGGACGCTTCGGGGGACGGCAGCCATTGTGCGGGATCGGAGTGTTGTCTTCGATGGAAAGCACTTGGAAGCCGAGGGTGGCCAAGGCGCGGACGGCGGATTCCCTGCCGGCGCCGGGCCCTTTGACCTCGACGTCGAGCTGGCGGAGTCCCTGGTCATAAGCGGTCTTGCCGGCCGCTTCAGCAGCGACTTGGGCCGCGAAGGGAGTGCCCTTCTTGGCGCCTTTGTAGCCCAAGGCACCAGCGGAAGACCAAGAGATGACGTTCCCTTGGGGATCGGTGATGGTGACGATGGTGTTGTTGAAAGTGGAATGGATGTGGGCGACGCCTTTGACGAAGGAGCGTTTGATCTTCTTCTTGCGGGCGGTCGTGGATTTGGATTTGGATGCAGTAGCCATGATTCCTTAACCTCCTTAGCGAGTAGCTTCCTTCTTGTTGGCGATGGTCTTCCTCTTCCCTTTGCGGGTACGGGCATTGGTACGAGTCCTCTGCCCGCGGCAAGGAAGTCCGCGTTTGTGGCGGATGCCACGGTAACAGCCGATTTCGGTGAGGCGCTTGATATTGAGCGCGACCTCGCGGCGGAGATCGCCTTCGGTGCGGTACTTGGCGACCTCAGCGCGGAGAGCGGTCAATTGCTCATCGGTGAGGTCTTTGGTGCGGATGTCGACGCTGACGCCGGCATCGGCGCAGATTTTTTCGGCGGTCGTGTCCCCGATACCATAGATGTAGGTAAGGGAGATGACGATCCGCTTTTGATTCGGGATATCAACCCCAGCAATACGTGCCATATTCGCTTACGTTTTCCTTTCTTCGCTCAACCCTGACGCTGCTTGTGCTTCGGGTTGGAGCAGATGACCATGACTTTGCCATGGCGCCGAATGACTTTGCACTTGTCGCAAATCGGCTTGACAGACGGCCTGACTTTCATTGTTTTTGCTCCTTCCAGTCATTTCTCCGCGCCGCTTAGCTGCGGTAGCGGAACGTAATGCGCCCGCGTGTTAAATCGTAAGGTGAGAACTGAACCGTGACTTTATCGCCGGGGAGAATGCGGATGTAGTGCATCCGGATTTTTCCCGAAACGCAGGCTTGAACCACGGCTCCATTGTTGGACAGCTTCACCTTGAAGTTGGCGTTGGGGAGGCATTCCAACACGGTAGCCTCGACCTCAATGCAGTCTTGTTTACTCAATTGCCGGCCTCCTTTCGCGCTTTCTTCTCTGCCTCGCTGTAAGTGAGGACTTCGCAGCCATCCTTGGTGACCACAACCGTATTCTCATAGTGGCTGGTGAGTTTCCCGTCTTTGGAAACGACCGTCCAGCCGTCTTTGAGCACCCGTACCTCCGGCTTCCCTTCCAAAACCATGGGCTCGATGGCGAGGGTCATGCCTTCGCGCAGCAAGGGCCCGGTCCCGGCGGTGCCGTAGCAAGGAATGTAAGGGTCTTCGTGCATATGGGTTCCGATGCCATGCCCCGTGTAATCGCGGGGAACGCTGCAGCCATTGGCCTTGGCGGTCTCCCCGATCGCGTGGCAGATATCGCCCAGATGCACCCCTGGGGCTACCAGGGATATTGCATTATCGAAGCATTGCTTCGCAATTGCAATCATTCGTTTTTGCCTTTCCCCGCAGATGCCCACCGCGAAGGTCCTGGCGGAATCCGCCATGTACCCGTTTTTGAGCACCACGAGGTCCAGCGTCACAATATCCCCATCGCGGAGGATCACCTTCGGGGAAGGGATTCCGTGGAGGATCTGCTCGTTGACGGAGACGCAGACGGAAGCGGGATAGCCATAATAGCCTTTCTCCGCCCCGACCGAACCGTTTTCCGCCATCAGGCGCTCGACCGCGGAATTGATCTCCGCAGTCGAAACGCCGGGGTTGATGATTTCCGGGATCTTCTCCCAGATAAGGCCCACCACTTTCCCGGCCTCACGCATGAGGTCGATTTCGCGGGGAGACTTGATGATGATCACTGATGTTCCTCCAAAAGAGCTTTGATCTCTTCGAAGAGGCGTTCAGGAGAGGAGGTTCCATGGAACCCCTGGTAAATGCCCTGCTTCTCGTAATAGTCGATCAGCGGGGCGGTCTGAGCGTGGTAGTTGGCCAAGCGGATGGCGAAGCTCGCTTCGTTGTCGTCCTTCCTTTGAATGAGGGGGGAATGGCAACGGTCGCAGACGCCTTCCTTCTTCGGGGGAAGGAAGTGGACGTTGTAGGAAGCTCCGCAATTGGGGCAAACCCGCCGCCCGGCGATACGCTTGGTCAGCTCCGCGTCGGGGACGATGATGTCGATGACCAAGTTTGCCGCGCGGCCGATCTCCGGACCCATCTTGGTGAGGGCTTCCGCCTGAGGCAGGGTGCGCGGGAATCCGTCGAGCAGATAGCCGTTGGCGCAATCGGGCTGGGAGAGGCGATCCCGGACCAAGCCGATGGTAATTTCATCGGGGACCAGGCCGCCTTGCTCGATGATGGCTTTCGCCTTCTTGCCAAGCTCCGTTCCGTTCGCGATGGCTTGGCGGAACATGTCGCCGGTGGAGATATGGGGAAGATGGAACGTATCTTCGATCATGGTCGCCTGGGTGCCTTTCCCGGCTCCCGGGGGGCCCATGAGAATGATGTTGAGCATGGTCACATGCCTCCTTGGACTTCTTCGAAGCTCTTTCCGGCGAGCAAGCCGTCAATTTGCGCGTTGATCTCGATGGCGACGCCGACGACGATGATCATGCCCGTCCCCCCTATGGCGAGGGAGGAATCGTTCCCGAACACGCCCGAGAGAGTCAAAGCGAGCGGGATGGCGGCGATCAACGCAAGGGCGAAGGCGCCGATGAAGGTCACGCGGTTGAGGACTTTTCCGACATAGCGTTCGGTTTCCTTCCCCGGGCGGATGCCAGGAATGTAGGACCCGTTCTTCTGGAAGTTATCCGCCAGAGTCTCCGGATCGATCTGCATCTGCGCATAGAAGAAGGTGAACGCGATGACAAGCACGAGATAGATGATCAAGCCCCAAGGCATCTTCCAGGTGTTCCCATCCACGCCAGGCATTTCATACATGGCGGAATAATTGAAGATCTGGAGCCACTTCGCATTGGCCGCATCCGAAGAGATGAAGCTCGCGACGACCGAAGGGGCCATCATGATGGAAGAGGCGAAGATGATGGGGATGACGCCGGCCGAGTTGACCTTGATGGGGAGGAAGGAGGCTTTCGCCATCGAAGGCGTCGCCCCTCCTTTCCCGGCCGACTGGACGGGGATTTTGCGCCGGGCGAGTTCGAAGAAGACGACTCCGGCGGTGATAAGGACGAGGGCAAGGACATACAAGGCGAACTGGAAGGCGCCTTGGATGATGTCGCTGCTGGCGTGCCCGAGGTTGGCCGTAATCCATTTCCCCCATGCGGTGGTGAGCTGGGTCGGCAACGAGCGGACGCATCCGGCGAAGATGATGACGGAGATCCCGTTTCCTAAGCCCTTTTCGGTGATTTGGTCACCGAGCCACATCTCGAGCAAGGAGCCCGCGAGGAGCACGGTGACGATGTAGGCGTAAGTCCAGAAGGAATCATCCATCGTCAGGGTCAAATAGGAATTGTTCTTCATCGTCATGATGATGCCGTACCCTTGGACGGCCCCCAATAGAAGCGCGAGGTAGCGGGTGGCCATCTCGATCTTCTTGCGCCCGTACTGTCCTTGTTTGGAGAGGTCAGTCAGAGCAGGGAGCACGTCTTTGGAGAGCAATTGAACGATGATCTGGGCGGTGATGTAGGGCGATACCCCTAGGGCGAATACCGAGAAGTTCGATAAGGCCCCGCCTCCGAGCAAATCCATCATGGCGATGGCGTTGCCCGAATTCATGGCGCTGCTGAGCTGTTCGCCCACGGCGACGCCAGGAACGGTGATAGCCGCCCCGATCCGGATGACGAAGAGGATCATCACCGTGAAGAAAATACGGCCGACGATTTCTTTGTTTTTGAAGATCGAGACGAACTTTTTCATTACTTGAGCACCTTAGCTTCGCCGCCAGCGGCCTCGATCGCTTCCTTGGCGGAGGCGGAGAAGGCCTTGGCTTCTACGATGAGCTTTTTGGTAAGTTTACCATTCCCCAAGATTTTGAGGCCATCGTATTCTTTCTTGATCATCTTCTTTTCGCGGAGGGCGGACACATTGACGGTGTCCCCGTCTTTGAAAGCGGAGTCGAGTTTGGCAAGGTTGATGGTGACGTAGACCGTCTTGACGCCCCGATGGGTTTTGCGGAAACCGAATTTCGGGAAGCGGCGGGCGATCGGCATCTGCCCACCCTCGAAGCCGTTCTTCTTGGTGTGGGAGTGAGCGCCTTGGCCCTTTGTGCCTTTGCCGGCGGTCTTGCCGTTGCCGGAACCGACGCCACGGCCCTTGCGATAGCCTTTGGTGACGGCGCCTTCAACGTTTTTCAGTGTGGATAGGGAAGACATGATTATTTATCTCCTTTCACTTCGGCTTTGGCGGGGGCCTTGGCCGCTTTTTCGCTGGCGTGCATCGCTTTGATTTGATCTTCGGTCTTCAAGCCGCGGAGAACCATGACCCTATCGTAGCTCTTGAGCTTGCAAAGGGCATCGTGGGTCGCGCGGATGACATTGACCGAGGTGCGGGAGCCATAGACTTTGGAGACCACGTTCTTCGCGCCGGCGAGTTCGAGGATGGCGCGGACCGGGCCACCGGCGACGATTCCGGTGCCGGCCGGAGCCGGTTTGACGACGACTTTGGTCGCGCCGTAAACGCCGACGGTGTCATGGGCGATGGTTCCCTTCTTCAAATCGAGGGTGAACATCTGCTTGCGGGCTTTGGTCAAAGCCTTTTTGATCGCGTCGGGGACTTCGCCGGATTTCGCGGTGGCGAAGGAATATTTCCCTTTGCCGTCGCCGATGACGACGAGAGCGGAGAAGCGCATGTGCTTACCGCCTTGGACGGTTTTGGAGATGCGGTTGATGGCGACGACGCGCTCGAGGTATTCATCCTCGGGGCGGCGGGCGCCGCGGAAGCCACCGCGTCCGCCCCTTCTTTCGCTGGGACGGCCTTTGTGGTCACCGAATTTGCGGTCGCCGGGGCGCGGGGCGCTGGCGGAGCCATGCGGCTCGAAGCCGCGGGGTTGGCGAACGGGCTTGTTCTCAGAGGATTCCTCAGCAGCCACGTTTTCTTGTTTCACTTCTTCAGCCATTGATATTCTCCTTAGAAGTCGAGTCCGCCTTTGCGGGCAGCCTCGGCGAGGGCAGCAACACGGCCGTGGTAGAGGTACCCGGCGCGGTCGAAGGCGACCTTTTTGATGCCTTTGGCCAAGGCCTTGGCGGCGAGGTCTTCACCGACTTTGGCGGCGGCTTCCTGGTTGGAGCCATTGGCCAGCTTCAAGGCGAGCGAGGAGGAGGCAACGAGCGTCACCCCCTTGGTGTCGTCGATAATCTGGGCTTCGATGTGCTTGTTGGAGCGGAAGACGCAGAGGCGGGGTTGTTCGGCCGTCCCTTTGATCTTGGCGCGGACGCGGGCATGCTTGCGGACGCGAACCTTGGTTCTGGATTCTTTTTCGATCATGGTAATCAGTCTCCTTACTTCTTGGATGTCGCGGCGGCGCGCTTGCCTTCCTTGCGGATGATGACCTCACCCTTGTACTTGATCCCCTTGCCGCCATAGGGTTCGGGGCGCTTGGTATCGTGGATGAGAGCCGCGGTTTGTCCGACTTTCTGCTTGTCGATGCCTTCGACGGCGATGTGGGTTTCGTCCTTGGCGGTGATCTTCACCCCATCAAGCGGGGCGACGACGACCTCATGGGAGAAGCCGACGTGGAGGACCAAGGAGGTCCCCCTCATTTCGCAGCGGTAGCCGATGCCGGAGATTTCGAGCTCCTTGACGAAGCCTTCATGGACTCCTTTGACGGCGTTGGCGATGTTGGCGCGGACGGTGCCATGCATCTCGAGGGTGCGAATCTCTTCGTCTTTGCGGTGGCAGACGAGTTCTTTTCCGTCTTTGACCTCGACGCTGACGGTGCTGGGATAAGCAACGCTTAATTCGCCTTTGGGACCTTTGACGGTGACGACGCTTTCGCCGATTTCGACGGAAACGCCTTCGGGAAGAACTACGGGTTTAAATCCGATACGTGACATTCTTTCTTCCTTTCCAGTGGGTTACCACACGTAGCAGAGGACTTCGCCTCCGACGTGGGCCTTCCTAGCTTGAGCATCGGTGAGCATGCCTTTGTTGGTGCTCACGATGGCGATGCCGAGCCCCCTCATGACGCTCGGGATCTTATCGGCCTCGGCGTAGACGCGGAGGCCGGGTTTGGAGATGCGGGTCAAACCGGTGATGACCCTTTCTCCGGAAGAGGAATATTTGAGGGTGATGGTAAGGGTTTTCTTGCCATCTTCCTCTTCCACGGAATAATCGGTGATGAAGCCCTGATCTTTGAGGATCGAAGCAATGGTTTCCTTCTGTTTGGAGGAAGGCATAGAAACTTCCTCGTACCGAAGCGCGTTGGCGTTCCGGATGCGGGTGAGCATATCGGCGATTGGATCTGCGTTCATGTTAGTTTCTCCTTTCTTCCTCACCAAGAGGCCTTCTTCATGCCCGGGATTTCGCCTTTGTGGGCCATTTCCCTGAGGCAGATGCGGCAGAGCCCGAAGCGGCGGATGACGCCGTGGGGGCGGCCGCAGCGTTTGCAGCGGGTGTATTCGCGGACGGCGAATTTCGGGGTCCGCTCGGATTTCGCGATCAAGCTTTTCTTAGCCATGGATCATTTCCTCCTTACTTCCGGAAGGGCATGCCGAGCTTCTCAAGAAGCGCGCAAGCCTCTTTGTCGCTTTGGGCGGTGGTCACCATGACGATGTCCATGCCGCGGACCTTGGCGACTTTATCGTAATCGATCTCCGGGAAGATGAGCTGCTCCTTGACGCCCAAGGTGTAGTTGCCGTGGCCATCGAAGGAGTTCCTGCTGATGCCGCGGAAGTCGCGGACGCGGGGAAGGGCGATCGAAACGAGCTTGTCGAGGAATTCGTACATGCGAACTCCGCGGAGGGTCACTTTGCAGCCGATGGCCTGGCCTTCGCGGACCTTGAAGGTCGCGATGGACTTCTTGGCTTTGGTGACCACGGGGTGCTGGCCGGCGATCAGGGTCAAGTCCGCGACGGCGTCGTCGAGGGCTTTGGAGTTCTGCGTCGCGTCGCCAACGCCCATGTTGATGACGATTTTCACCATCTTCGGAGCCTGCATGACGGAGGTGTAGCCGAACTCTTTGACGAGGGCGGGGACGATCTCCTCACGGTACTTCTTCTGAAGACGGTTTACGTATTTGGCTTCCTTGGCTTCCGCCTTAGGGGCCTCCGCTTTCTTGGCGGCTTTCTTGGGGGCCGCTTTCACGGCTTTCTTGTTTTCTTCTGCCATTTGAGCTTCCTCCTTTATTTGTCGAGGCTCTCGCCGGATTTGGCGAGGCGGACTTTTTTGCCTTTCACCGTCCCGTAATGGACGCGGGTCGGCTTCTTGGTCTTCGGATCGAGCAAAGCGACGTTGCTCGCATCGAAGGGCACGTAGATGTCGACCACACTGCCCTCGGGGGTCTGCTGGGTCGGCTTGCGATGCTTTTTGTGGACGTTGACGCCTTCGACGACGACTTTGTTGAGTTTGGGATAAACCCTTTGAACGGTCCCCTGCTTTCCTTTGTCGGCGCCGGAGATGACGATCACGGTATCACCTTTTTTGATCTTCATATCTTTCTCCTTATAGCACCTCGACGGCGAGCGAGATGATCTTCATGTAGCCCTTGTCGCGGAGTTCCCTGGCAACCGGTCCGAAGACGCGGGTGCCGACGGGGTTGCCGTCGTTGTCGACGATGACGACGGCGTTGTCATCGAAGCTGATGGTCGAGCCATCGGCGCGGAGGACGGGGTGCTTGACCCTGACGATCACGCCTTTGACGACGTCGGACTTCTTGACTTTGCCGTTGGGGATGGCGTCCTTGACGGCGCAGAGGACGATGTCCCCGAGGGTGGAAGTCTTCTTATGGCTTCCGCCGTACTGACGGAAGACGCGAACGCTGCGGGCGCCGGAGTTGTCGGCGACCACGAGGTTAGTTTCCTGCTGGACCATTACTTCTGCTCCTCCGCTTTCGTTTCTTCAGCGCTGCCTTCCTGGGCCTCGAGCTTGGCTTCCGCCTCCTCGATGGTCTCGGCAGTGACGGCGTGCTGGTCGATGGAGACGAGGCGGAAGTGCTTCGTCTTGGACAGCGGCCTGCAGGCCATGATGGTGACGACGTCGCCAAGCTTGGCGGCGTTGTTCTCATCGTGGACGGCGTATTTTTTGGAATAGCCGACCCTTTTGTTGTAGACCGGATCGTTCTTTTCGGTGGAGACGGTGACGACGATCGTCTTGTTCATCTTGATGGACGTGACGACGCCCTGCACGGTGGCGCGATGGTTTCTTTCCATGTTGTCTTCCTCCTTACTTTTCGATGTGAAGCTCTCTTTCGCGCTTCACGGTCTCGCATTTCGCGAGGTCCTTCCTCACGACGCGGATCACTTCGCCATGCTCGAGGTTGCCGACCGCTTTCTTGCGGCGGAGTTCGAACAGCTGGCTCTTGAGCTCGTAAATTTTGGCATCGAGCTCTTCGCCCGAGAGGGCGCGGATGTCTTTGATTTCCATCACTTGGCCTCCTTATTGGCATCATCGGCGGGCTGAGCGGGCGCTTCCGCGGGCTCATTGCCGGTGTCGGAGACGGTGACCTTCTCAATCTGGTCTTCCTTCTCGATTTCTTCGAGGGAGGACTCGTGAGCGGCTTCCATCTTGAGCAAATCGGCTTGGGAGAGGGCTTTCGTCCTCTTGATGACCTTGGTTTTGACCGGAAGCTTGTACCCGGCGAGGCGGAGCGCCTCTTGGGCCATCTTGGGGTCGATGCCGCCGATCTCGAAGATCACGCGGCCTTTTTCAACGACGGCGGCCCATCCTTCCGGAGAGCCTTTCCCGGAACCCATACGAACCTCAGCGGGTTTCTTGGTACGGGCCAAATGTGGGAAGATGCGGATCCAAACCTTGCCGGCGCGGTCGGTATAGCGGGCAAGGACGATACGCGCGGATTCGATCTGATGATCGGTGATGTAGTTCCCCTCGAGGGCGACGAGGCCATATTCGCCGAAGTCGACGTTGGTGCCGGCTTTGGCCTTGCCTTCATAGCTCAAACGATGGGGACGGCGATATTTAACGCGTTTTGGCTGCAGCATTGCCTTCTCCTCCTTTTTCGTTGTTCCCCTGAGGACGCGCGCCGCGGAAGGCGGGGCGGGAGCCGGGGCGACGGTCGAACCTGCGAGCGGATTCGGGGGCGGGTTCATTGACGGTTTCGGTGCCTACCTTGTTCAAGGAGCGGCAGACCCAAACCTTGACGCCGATGCAACCATAGGTGGTGTGGGCGCTAACGGTGGCGAAGTCGATGTCGGCGCGGAGGGTGGTCAAGGGAATGACGCCTTCCTTATAGCCTTCGGATTTCGCGATTTCCGCGCCGCCCAAGCGGCCAGAGCAGAGGATCTTGCATCCTTTGGCGCCGGCTTTTCTCATCCTTTGGATGGCTTTCTTCATAGTGGAGCGGAAGGCAGCGCGGTTTTCGAGCTCACCGACGATCCATTTCGCCATGAGGGTGGCATCGATGTCGGGGTTCTTGATTTCGACGACATCGAGCTTCAGGGAACCGGATTTGACGATTTTGGCAAGCCCGGCGCGAAGCCTTTTGATGTTTTCGCCATCCTGTCCGAGGACATCGCCCGGGCGAGCGACGAAGACGGAGACGATGACGTTGTGGCCGTTGTCGGTTTTGACGCGGCCGATTTCGATGCGGGAGAGCATCGACTTGGCGAGCTCTTTCTCGAGATAGTTGCGGATGGCGATGTCCTCAACGAGGTTTTCGCCATATTCCTTCTTGGGGGCGAACCATTTCGAATTCCAGTCGCGGTTGATCCCCACGCGGAGACCGACGGCGTTAACTTTTTGTCCCATAGATTTGATTTGGTCCTCCTACCTTAGCGAGCCTTCACGACGACGCGCAGGTTCGCGTTGCGCTTGATGATCGGGGAAGCGCTGCCCTTGGCTCTCGGGATGAACCTCTTGATGCGAAGGCCATCGGAGACCTGGATTTCCGCCACGTAGAGGCTGCCGGCTTCCATGTGGAAGTTGTTGACGGCATTGGCGGCGGCGGATTTGATCGCTTTGGCGACCGGCTGGGCGGCGACGCGGTTGGTCCTGGAGAGGATTCCGAGGGCCTCCGAGACGGATTTGCCGCGGACCAAGTCGATGACGAGGCGAACTTTGCGCGGGGTGATGCGGATATCGCGGACGAAGCAGCGGGCTTCGGTCACGGCCGGTTTGGCTTCAACGACTTCCGCTTTTTCCTTCTTGGCTTCCTTTTTGGCTTCCATCTTAGCTTCGGCCTTGACCGGGGTTTCGGCCTTAGCTTCGACTTTCTTGGCAGCCTTCTTCGGGGCGGCGGCTTTCTTCGCAGCCGGCTCTTTCTTGGCGGCCTCTTTCTTGGCGGCCTCTTTCTTGGCGGGAGCCTTCTTCACGGTTTTCTTTTCTTCTGCCATGATCTTTCTCCTTACTTCTTAGCGGCTTGATCGCCCACGTTGTTTCCGTGGTGCCCGGTGAAGGTGCGGGTCGGGGCGAATTCGCCGAGCTTGTGGCCGACCATATCCTCCGTCACGTAGACGGTGATGTGCTCATGGCCGTTGTAGACAGCGAAGGTTTGTTCGACGAAGGCGGGGTAGATCGTCGAGCGGCGAGACCAGGTTTTGATGATCTCTTTTTTGCCGGACTTCTGAAGAGCCTCGACCTTTTTCATAAGGTAGGCATCCACGAACGGTCCTTTTTTGCTTGAACGAGACATGTTGTTCTACTTCTCCTTTCGTTTACTTGCCCGCTCTCCTGACGATCAGGCGAGTGGAATTCTTCTTGAGATGGCGGGTCTTGACGCCCTGAGCTCTCTTGCCCCAAGGGGTGCGAGGAGCATCGCGGCCGACGGGGCATTTGCCCTCGCCGCCGCCGTGGGGGTGGTCGCAGGGGTTCATCGCGGAGCCGCGGACGGTCGGACGAACATTCATCCAGCGCTTCTTCCCGGCTTTGCCGAGATTGATGAGGTTGTAATCCTCATTGCCGACGATCCCGATGGTCGCGCGGCAGTTGGCGAGGACCTTGCGGACTTCGCCGGAAGCCAAGCGGAGGGTGACGTATTTGCCTTCGGAGCCGAGCACCTGGGCGCTGGTTCCGGCGGCGCGGCACATCTGTCCGCCTTTGCCGGGCTGAAGCTCGACGTTGTGGATGAAGGTGCCTTCGGGGATGTTCTTCAAGTCGCAGCAGTTGCCGACTTTGATGTCGGTCGCCTCGCCGGAGACGATCACGTCGCCGACGTGGAGGTTCTGCGGCTCGAGGATGTAGGCCTTGGCGCCATCGGCGTAGAAGACGAGGGCGATGTTGGCGTTGCGGTTGGGATCATACTCGATGGCCTTGACCGTCGCGGGGATGTTGTCCTTCCTTCTGCGGAAGTCGATGATGCGATAGCGGACTTTGTTTCCGCCGCCGATATGGCGGCAAGTGATTTTGCCCTGATTGTTGCGGCCACCGGTGTTCTTCTTCGGGGCGAGCAGCGATTTTTCAGGAGTCGATTTGGTGATGTCCTCGAACGTCGAGTTGGTCATGGACCGACGGGACTTGGTCGTAGGACGGTAGGTTCTGATAGCCATTTCCTGTTTCTCCTATATTGGATGCTTTACTTATATATACGGATATATAAGACGGTGTTTCCTTACTCTTTGAAGAGGTCGACGGCATTGCCTTCGGCCAACGAGACGATGGCTTTCTTGAAGCCTTGGATCTTGCCTTGGTAGCGCCCGCCGCGGGTGGTGAGCTTGGCGCGCTGAGTCGCGACGTTGACGCCGGTGACTTTGACCTGGAAGATGCGTTGGAACGCTTCTTTGATCTCGATCTTGTTGGCGGTCTTGGCGACTTTCATCGTGACCTTGTTCTCATTTTGCATGAGGGCCATGGTCTTCTCGGTGATAAGCGGCTCGATGATGACGCTGTAATCGTGGGCGGTCGCCTTCGGGAAGGTGACTTTCTTTTCTTCAGCCATGTTACTTCAAAGCCTCCTCGATTTTCTTGATGTTGTCTTTGGAGATGACGACCGTGTCGAAGTTGAGCAAGTCGTAGACGGAGACGTTGTTGACTTCGGTGAGGCCGACGTTCGCGATGTTGCGGGCGGAGAGAATGAGGTTCTCATTGTCGCCGTCGACAACGATGAGGGTCTTCCCGGCCGCCTTGATGGCGCCGAGGTTCTTGGTGAATTCCTTAGTGGAGATCGTTCCGAATTCGGTGTTCTCCACGACGATCAAGCCTTTGCGGGCCTTCTCGGACCAAACGGTGCGGAGGGCGAGTTTATGGGCTTTCTTGTTTTGGGAACGCTTGTAGTTCTGCTTCCCATCCGGTCCGAAGACGATGCCGCCGCCGACCCAGATCGGGGATTTGACGTCGCCAGCGCGGGCGCGCCCAGTCCCTTTTTGCCTCCAGGGCTTCTTGTTGGTGCCGTGGACTTCGTGGCGCTTTTTGGTCTTGGCGGTGGCTTGGCGGAGGTTGGCGAGGTAGGTCACGACAGCGTCGTGGACGACCTGCGGGTTTTCCTCTTCGATGCCGAAGACCGAGCCGGAGACCTCAATGGTTCCTTTGCTTTCGCCGTCGAGGGAGACGACGGGAAGGCTAATGTTCTTTTCAGCCATTGTTATTCTCCTTTCTTCTCCTCAGCCGCTTCGGCCTTCGGAGCTTCTTGATTGACGACGAGCAAGGGCTTCACTTCCGGTTTGCGGAACTGAACCTTAACGGGGGAGCGAAGCATGACGATGGCCTTCTTCGGTCCGGGCACGCCGCCCTTGACGAGGATGTAGCCTTTCTCAGCGTTGCTCTCGATGATGGTCACGTTCTGAATGGTGACTTGTTCCGGTCCCCAGTGGCCGGACATCTTCTTGCCGGGAATGACGCGGTTGTTGTCACGTCCGTTGTTGGCGAGGGACCCGATCTGGCGGTGATAGCCGGAGCCGTGGCCCTTAGGCCCGATGTGGTGATGGTATTTCTTGATGGTGCCGGAATATCCGTGGCCTTTGTTGTGGCCGATGACGTCGCAGACTTCGCCAGCCGCGAAGAGGGAAGCGTCGAGGGTCTCGCCGATGTTCTTGGCGTAGATTTCGTCGCCCTTCAATTCGTAGAGATGCTCTTTGGTGGCGACGCCCGCTTTCTTGTAGATGCCTTTGATGGCTTTGTTGACGCGTTTCTCGGGCTTGTCTTCATAGCCGACCTGGATGGCTTCGTAGCCGTTCTTCTCCATGGTCCGCTTCGCAACGACGACGTTCGGCAACACCTCAATGACGGTCACCGGATACATGGTTCCGTCCGGGGCGAAGACCTGAGTCATGCCCATTTTTCTTCCGATGATGGATTTCATGAATGCGGTCCTCCTTAAAGTTTGATGTCAATGTCGACGCCGCTGGGGAGATTCATTCTCCGGAGCTGGTCGATGGTTTCTTTGGTGGGGTTGCTGACATAGATCAACCTCTTGTGGGTGCGGATCTCGAATTGCTCGCGGGCGTCCTTGTATTTGAAGGTCGCGCGGAGAACGGTGTAGACCTGCTTTTCGGTCGGGAGAGGGATGGGCCCCTTCACAACCGCGCCGGTTTTTTTGGCGACGTCCAAGATTTTCTCAACGGAATCGTCGAGGATCTTGTGATCGTAGGCCATTAAGCGAACCCGGATCGCTTTTTCTTTCGCCATGAATGTTCCTCCTTAATCGTTTTTCAGGCTTCTGGCGTTCGTTCCGTGCGAATTCCCTGACCACCCCATCATGACAACGCCTGTGGGTGTGTCAGCAACCTCGCATTTCATCGCAAGCGCCAGCGTGTGTAACAATACGCGCGTGGAACGGGCGAGGCAAGTGCATTTTTCAATTTTTTTCACATCACACCGAAAGTTTTGCCTTTTTCGATGACAATGGTGGCAAAAAAGAAAAGGCCCCATCGAGCCTTTTTGTTCCTTGCCTTATTTTTTGTGCACAATGCACAAACTTTTGTCTTTTTATTCTTTTGTTTTTTGATTTTTTGGGAGGATGGATTCCGGGTCTTTCCCTTCTTGGATAAGGCGCCTTTTCCCCTCCTCCAAGGAATACTCGCAGCCGCAGTAAAGCTGATTGTAGAGGGCGTAATGCTTCCTGAGGTTCTGACTATACAGCTGACCGTTGCTCTTCTTGAAGTCGCTATAGAAATACTTCGTGTGGACGTGGCTTTTTTCCAGCTCCTCCCCAATGCGGTTGAGGGCTTCGGAGTCCTTTTGCCGGGAGATGCTCATGACCGTCGCAAAATAGTCGAAGCCATGGCTGTCCGCGTAGTCGAAGGCCTCTTCCATCCTCTTTCGGTAACAGAGCAGGCAGCGTTTGCCCCCTTCCTTTTCCTGCGCGTAGGCGCGCAAATCCTTCATATAGAGAGAATGGTCATAAGGAGGCTTGATCAGGTGGATTTCGAACCCATAGTCGCTTCGATAAGCGTCCAGCAGCTTTTCCAATTCCCCTCTCCTACGGTAGAACTCTTCCTCCGGGAAGATGTTGGAGTTGTCATAATAAAGGGTCAAATCAAAGTGGGGGCAAAGGAAAAGGAGGGGGAAGGTCGCGCAGGGGCCGCAGCAAACATGCAGAAGGAAAGTCGGCTTCTTGCCCTTCGGCAAAGAAGCGATTTCCTTCAAAGATTCTTGGTAGTAGTTCCTTTTTGGGGGCATTTTAGTCTTCCGCGTTGTGGGAATAATCGTATTTCCCGTAGATGAACATCGCATCCCCGAAGCTGAAGAAACGGTACTTCTCCTTCACCGCTTCCTGGTAGCAATGCAGCGTCCACTTCCTCCCCATGAAGGCCGATACCAACATCACCAAGGTGGATTTGGGCAGATGGAAGTTGGTGATCAAAGCATCCACGGCTTTGTATTCATAGCCCGGGGAAATGAAGATCCCCGTGGAGCCGCTAGTTTCTTCGAAACGGCCGAATTTGGCGTAAACCGACTCCAAAGTGCGGACCGAAGTCGTCCCGACGGCGATGATCCTCCGGCTTTCTTGCTTCGCCTTGTTGAGCGCCTCCGCGGCTTCTTTGCCCATGCGGTAAGTCTCCACGTGCATATGATGGTCTTTGGTATCCTGCACCTCGACCGGACGGAACGTGCCAAGGCCGATATCGAGGGTGACGTCCACCACTTCCACGCCCATGAGGCGGAGCTTTTGGAAAAGGGTCTCGGTGAAATGGAATCCGGCCGTCGGGGCGGCGGCAGACCCAGGGACTTTGGCGTAAACGGTCTGATAGTCGGAATTGTTCTCGCACTGCTTTTTGATGTACGGGGGCAAAGGCATGAGGCCCAGGCGGTCGAGCACTTCCAAGAAAATCCCTTGGTAATGGAATTTCATGTGCCGCAGCCCTTCGGGGAGGACCTTCACGCAGGTGCAGGTCAAAACGCCATCGCCGAAGGAGCAGTTGCTCCCAACGCGGACAGAGTGGGCGTTGCCCACCAAGCATTCCCAGACATCTTCTTCCCCATCGACTGGGTGGAGGAGGAGGACCTCGACCTTCCCTTTCGTTTCGACTTTCACCCCAATCAAACGAGCGGGGAGGACCTTGGTGTTGTTGCGCACCAAAACATCTCCCGGCTTCAGATAAGAGACGATGTCCGCAAAGCGCTTGTTTTCGATGGTTTTATGCTCGCGGTCCACCACCATCAATCGGCATTGGTCGCGATCCGGAAGCGGGCTTTGGGCGATCAGTTCCTTCGGCAAATCATAATCGAAAAGCTCGATGTTCATTTAGAAACCCCTTTTGTCGCCATAGGCGGCATAGACTTGCTCTTTGTACTCAAGGAAGCGGTCCTCTTGGATGGCCTTCCTCGCCCCTTCGACGAGGCGGATGAGGAAACGGATGTTGTGGATCGAGTTCAGCGTTTTGCCGAATTCCTCGTTCGCTTTGTAAAGATGGTGTAGATAGGCTTTCGTGTAATGGGTGCAGGTATAGCAATCGCAATGGGGATCCAAGGGCGTGAAGTCTTCTTTGTACTGGGCCCGTTGGATGTTGATTCTCCCTCGGCTCGTCATCAAGGCTCCATGCCGGGCAAGGCGGGTAGGCAAGACGCAGTCGAACATATCGATGCCGTCTTGGATTCCTTCGAGGATGTAATCGATGGATCCAACGCCCATAAGATAGCGGGGTTTTCCCAAGGGCAGGTAGCGGACCGCGTCCTTCATCATCCGAAAGCAAACGTCTTTGGGCTCGCCGATGGACGTCCCGCCGATGGAGTATCCGGGGAAATCCATTTTGGCGAGCTCTTGGGCGGCATGGTAACGCAGATCCTGGAATTCCCCGCCTTGGACGATGCCGAAAAGGGCTTGATCGGGGCGCGTGTGGGCTTTCAGCCCCCTAGCGGCCCATCGAAGGGTCCTCTCCGTGGATTTAGCGACGTATTCTTTGCTTGCGGGATAGGGGATGCATTCGTCGAAGGACATGATGATGTCCGCGCCCAACGCCTCTTCGATCCGGATCGCCTCTTCAGGGGAAAAAAACTCCCTCCGCCCGTCGATCTCATTTTGGAAAGTCACGCCTTCCTCCGTGATCTTCCTCCGCGAGGAAAGGGAGAAGACTTGGAATCCGCCCGAGTCGGTGAGGATGGGGCCGTGGTAATTCATGAATTCATGCAAGCCCCCCGCTTTTTTCACGATCTCCTCCCCGGGCCGGAGATGAAGGTGATAGGTGTTGGCCAAAACGACCCCGGATCCGCAGGCGGCGACCTGCTCTGGGGACAAAGTCTTCACCGTCGCGTTGGTGCCAACCGGCATAAACATGGGGACCTCCACGTCCCCATGCCAAGTGTGGAGAATCCCATAGCGGGCTCCCGTCTTGGCGTCGATGTGCTTAATCTCTAAAGAAAATCCCTGCATAGCAGGGAAATTCTAATCACATCGGGTCGAAAGGGCAATCTTACCAGCGGACCAGCTCATGGCGAGTGGGCCGGAGGAAAGAGAAAAACCATTTGCCCCGCTTCAAGCCCATCCAAAGGAGATATCCGATCAGAATGATGGTCAATTCGCCCAAAGCCACCCAGCCCATTTCGACCCATAGGGCAATGCTTCCGAAGTCATAGAAATAATAAAGCATGAGGCCCACCAAGATCCCGTTGAACAAAGGGGGGTAGAAGCAAGCGGCCAAAAGCCGGGGCGATAAATAGGAGACGCAGAGGACCGAGAGGATCGTTCCGCCTGTGCCCATCAGCATATCGATGAAGGCCGTTTGCCCCGTCGCGGCTCCGAAGAAATTGGAAAGCAAGCACCCAACCGTCAAGCCGATCCCGAAATCCGGCCTCCAGAAGCAAAGAAGAACCAAAACTTCGCCGATGCGGAAATTGAACATTTGAAAAGAAACGGCGGGAACGAAGATGGTCAAAACGAAGTAGAGGGCCGCGATGAGCCCATTGTCTACGACGGATCGGACCAAACGAGTTGTATCGGTCATAAAGAGACCTCCTGATTTTTTAAAGCTGGGTTCCGAGGCAACAGCTTTTGCGAGCGATATAGTAGGCGGACGGGAGAGAATTGGCAACAAAAAAGGCCTCTCGGCCTCTTTTTCTCACCAATAACGGACGGTTTTTAGAACCAATGCCTTGTTGACTTCCAGTTCGGACAAAGAGGGAAGCCCATCCAGCTTATAGCCCTTGCGGGTGAGCAACGCCCTTCCTTCTTCGCCCAAGAACCAATATCGAAGCCCCGTTTTCTCCAGCGGGTTTTCATCGGTCAGCTTTTCCCATTTCGTGGGGAGGTAGAACATCTGGCTGCCACGGAGCATGAAGTTTTGGGGCTGCCAGTCCAAAGCCACTTTCGAAAAGCGGGCGAAGCGGTACAAAGCGAAGAGGGCTTCGAAGTAACGGTCTTCTATCGGGCCTTTGGAAAGGACGCTGAGACAATCTTCCTCTGGGAAATAGTCGAAGACAATCACGTGGGCCGGATCATCATGGAAGCAGATTTTGGCCATGTTGATCCCCGCGTGTTTCAGGGTTTTGTAGTCGGCCATGGCTTTGTCGAACATCTCCGGCACGAAGAAAACGCGGACCAGATACGTCCTTCCGCTCCACGTGGCGACGAGGGATTCGTGGTCTGGATGGGAAGCGCGAACGCTTTTGACGACAAATTTTTTGTTTTTGATAATCAGAGAACGTTCTTCCATAATCCCGTTTATTTTATCAAATTCGCGTGGGGGTTAAAAGACGGGTCAGCAACGCTTCTCCGCCAGAATCTTAGCCAACCCTCCCAGAGCCGTTTCTTTATACTCTTGGTTCAAGGAATCGCCCGTCAGCTTCATGGCCACGACCACGTCGTCAAAGCGCACCTGATTGGAGCGGATGGGGGCGATGGAACGCGCATAAAGGTAGGAGGTGTAGGCCCGACATGCGCCCATGCCGTTCCTTTCGATGCAAGGGATGATCACATAGCCGTCAACGGGATCGCAGCTGAGCCCCAAAAAATGCTCCATGGCGCATTCGGCCGCATACTCGCATTGGTAAAGGCTCAGCCCGTGGAGGTAGCAAAGCGTTGCGGCGGCCATGGAGGAAGCGGTGCCGATTTCGGCTTGGCATCCCCCAACGGATCCGGCGATCGAGGAATTTTGCTTCACCAAATTCCCAAATACGCCCGCTACATAAAGGCTATCGCGGATTCTCGACAAAGGGACCTTGCGCTGCTTGTGCTCAAAATACAAAACCGCAGGCAAAACCCCGCTCGCCCCGCAGGTTGGGCAAGTCACGATCCGCTCCCCACATGCATTGCTTTCGGCGACCGCATAGGCATAAGAGGTCATCAAAAGAAAGTTCCTCCCGTCTTCGTGGGCCAAAGAAGAAGCCTGGGAGAAAATGTCGCCGGCCACACGGTTCAGCTGAAGCCTCGGATTTGAGTTCGCCGGGATCTTTCCTTCCGCCCGCAAGCCGTTTTCGACGCAACGAAACATCGCCTTCACGCAAGAAAGCAAATAAGAATCGATCGAATGATCCTCAAAACGAAGACAAAAATCCTTGAGATTTGCGAGATTTTCGGCTTTCAAAAAGGCTTTTATTTGTTCAAAAGAGGAAAAGGGATAAATGTCCTTCTCGTTCGCCCCTTCATCCTCCTCGGAACTGATCTCGCCCCCGCCCAAAGAACGGTAAGTAACGCTCTTGATCAGGCATTCGCCATGAAAGGCCTGAAAGTTCATCGTCAAAGGATGGGGGACCTTTGTCTCTTTATCGAGGATGATTTGACAAGGGAAGGGGGCGAAAACATCGGAAACGGCCTTCGAGGACCCATGCCCAATCGCCGTATAAGCAAGGGAGCCATAGAAGGTCGCGATAAAACGATCCGGCCTTTGTTTTTCCACCAAGGCGTAAAATCGCTTGGCCGCCAAATGGGGCGCTATGGTATGGCTGGAGCTAGGCCCAGGTCCTAAGCGAAATAAGGAAGAAAGGGATTTCATCCCTCTTATTATGGGGCAGAGAGGAAAGTGATAGTAATGGAATTCTCAACGCTCTGGCCGTAAGATACCCGCATGGCAACTTTCATCCTCCTCTCAGCGATGCCCGGATCAGGGAAGTCGACGTGGGCGAAAAAATACCAAAACGAGCACTCGAACGTGGAGATCGTCGCAAGCGACGACATCCGCGAAAAGCTGAATGGAGACGCCGGGGACCAGTCGAACCCGAAGCTTATTTGGGAAGAGTTCAAACGTCAGATCCTGGCTCACGAAAAAGGCGAAGACATCACCGTCATCGGCGACTCCACCAACCTTAGCAACTATTTCCGGATTTATTACGCGAACCTCGCCGAAGCCCACTATGACAAATTGGTGTTGGTTTGGTTCGACGTCCCCTACCCCGTCAGCCTTGAACGCAACTTATCCAGAAAAGGAAGGGTGGTTCCCATCGAAGCGATGGAACGCCTCAAAAAAGAATACGAACCGCTCAGCGAAGAAGCCTGTTCTCGTTACGAAGAAATCTATTCGGTCGATGAAAGGGGAATCACGACCCGCATAAAATAAAAGGCGCACCGGTCGATGCGCCTTTTTTCGAATCGATTTCGAATCAGGAAGAAGCTTTGCCGGATTTGCTGGATCGGACGGTGGAGACGATGAGGATCAAGGCGAGAAGGACAACCGCCCCGCCAAGAATCCAAGACATAACCGAGAAATCCATGTAATTCACATCCGGTTTGTTCCAAGAAGAAGAAACGAAGGAGGTCTTCGCGGAGCTCGTTTCTTGAGCGAAGACGTAGGAGAAGACGCCAGCGGAGAGCAAGGCGGCGCCATCCACGAGAAGAGAGCCTTCGAACAAGAAGCCATTGAGCTTGCTGACAAGCCCGGTTTTTTCGCCTTTGCGGTAACGAAGTAAAGCGATAAGCGAGAATAAAGCAGCCGCCGCGGGAGCAAGGGCGAAGGCGTAAAGCTTGGGCATGATGTAGTTGCTCGCGCCCTGGCCGTTGGAGAAGGCAAGGGCAAGGATGCCGGGGAGGGCGATTCCGAAGTTGACGGACAAGGAAACGGAGGACAAAAGAGTCATCTGGGAATTCTGATTGACGTCATCGCCATGCATTTTGACGAAGGGCACGTTGACACCGATGATAAGGATGATGGCCAAGACAAGGAAGAAGGCGATGGCGAATCCGAGTTCGGAATATCCAAAGTTGGTCGTGGTCAAGCGGTAGAGCCAGGCGCCGTTGAGGAAAAGGAACAAAGCGGCGATGAAGCCCAATCCGATGTAGCAGGAGATGGCATCGCGGACGCAGCGATCGTCATTGCCTTTGATGACGCCCTTCAAGGAAAGGACCAAACCGAACAAGCTCATCAGCGCCCCGGCCAAGCCGAATGCGCCGAGCTCCCAAGGCAAAGCCAAGCTCATGTCGGGCAGATCAATCGGGCCATAGCCGCGAATGATGAACGGGGTGACCAAAATACCCGCCCAAATTCCAAGGGCGACGAACCCCGCGAACAAGGCGAGGAACAAAACCAAGTTGAGAATGCGTACTGTCGAAGAATACTTCATGATGCGACCTCTTTCGATACGATGAACACTGCCCTTTAGGGCAAAGAACAGCCTCAATATTAAAATCTATCTCCGCTCGATAGTCAACGAGAAGTCAGTCACGATTCAGTATACTGAATGCGCAAGCAATTCCCCGACTCGCTTCATCCAAAACGGTCTCTTCTTTGCAAGCCGGGGGGAGCGCGGCGCGCAAACCTTTGATGGAAGTGTGGAAATCCTCGTCCTGCCACACGCCGATTGGGGATGTTTTCCCGCACGTAAAGCCCAAAATCAAATCGTCTCCGCTGTTGCAACCAGGAAAGCTTTTGCGGAAATTCGTAACGACCTCATCCAGGTCTTTTTTCAAAAAGGATGGACACGTGGATGCAATATTCAGCAAATAGACGCCGGGTTTATACGTCGGCTTCACCTTCCCAAGCTTAAGGGGCTCGGAAGCGGATAAGAAATCTTTAATCGTTTGAACCGGCGCGTAGAAGGGGTTCGAGGATTGATAAAGGGAACCATAGAAATTCTGAAAGAATCGCAAGGCGTCCGTTCCTTGGAAATGGGCCTTATCCTTTTCATCGACCCGAAGCAAAACGGAGATGAGGACGTTTCGGCTCCCGGAATTCGGGAAGCCTCCTTCGATCAGCATCTCCCCCGGTCTGGAGGAATAGTCCACGGCTTTCCCGCCTGGGAAAAGGCAGAAAATCTTGCTTTTCCTCCCGGTGGAAGTCGTCCCTTCTTTGTTGAAGCGGAACATCGGGAGACCCTCGGGAACATGATCGGAGTGGTAAACCGCCTGGCAAACGTCTTTCAAAGGCAATTCCCCCATCACGCCAAAACAGAAAGGCCTCTCTTCCAACTTGACTTTCGATTCTTTCAAACAGGACAAGAAAGAAGAGGTGGGATTCCCAGAAGCCAAGACGACCATCTTGCTCTTATAGGCGAACTTCTTTCCGGAAGGATCTTCTCCGCGGACCCCGACGGCCTTCCCAAAGGAAGTCAGAATCTGGGTTACTTTTTTATGGAGGAGGATCTCGCCCCCATAAGCGATGATTTGGTTGGAGAGCGCCCGCATCACATTTTGGGCTTCTTTCGCGCTTAAGCACGAGGTGCCATCCAAAGAAAGAGTCTTCGGAGCGCCGAATTCCAAGAAGGTATCCAAAGCAAACTGCCCGAAGGCGGTAAGACGATCGGAGAAAACCACCCCGCCGCAGAAACCGGAAAATCCGCCTAAACCGTTGGCGTAAGAGAAAGAAGTCCCCTTCCCGTTGGCCTCGAATTCGCCGATTTCATGTTCGCGGTCGGAGAAATCCCCGCCTTGCTCCAGTACGATGGGGCGAGCGCCGGCTTTTGCTAGAACATAAGCGCAGAACAGACCCGCGATGCCCGCACCCACGATGATGGGCCTTTCTTTGAAACGAGTCGGCTGGATCACCAAGGAATCAACGGGGCCGAAAAAGCCGATGCGCGTATCGCGGATAAAAGCGCTCGTATCCACGATCGCCTTGATCGAGTAATAAGTTTTCCCATCCACGCAATCGATATTCCGGTTCACGATCTCATAGCGGAAGCTCTCTGGGGTGATCGAAAGGCGGGTCGCTATCTTCCGGCGGATTTCCCTCTCGGAATCCTCGGGCTGCAATATGACATCGTTCACAACGTATTTCATAATTCACTGGCTAAAGCGATGGCGCTGATCAGGCACCATTCTAAATTGAAACCTCCGCAAGGGCCATCAACATTTAAGACCTCGCCCAAAAAGAAGACCCCCTTCTCTTTTTTTGATTCCAACGTCGGCAGCAGGTTTGAAATCTCAATTCCGCCAATGGTGACCTGAGAATCCTCAAATGGATAAACGGCCTTAGGATGGAAGAGGAGGGATTTCAGGGTTTTGGCAAAACGAGCAAAATCCCCCTCCTCCAGTTTGGAAAGACCACTGCGTTTCAAGCAATAATCGAATAAAGGCAAAGACAAGAAGGAGGCGGCAAAAGCAGGATTTGCTTTTTGAAGGGCAAGAAGAAGGCCGCTCAGCTCCTCTGAACGATAATCCGGGAACAGATCAAGAACGATCTCAAAGCTCCCTTCAGAGGAATGCGCGTACATTCTTTCCGTATTGAAGATGACGATTCCGGAAAGCCCGTCTTTTTTGAAAAGGACTTCACCTTCTTCTTCATGCACCAAAGTCCGATTTTCACCAGTCCCCGAGTAAGAATAGACGCAGGCTCGATGACGAAGCCCAGACAAACGGGAAACATCCTCTTTCACCACAATCGGGCAAAGGCCGGGTTTCAAAGGCGAAATGGAATAGCAGTGCTTTTCGAAAACTGGGAATAAGGAACCGTCCGAGCCAAGATTCTTCCCGCTTTTGCCTCCGGTTGCAAAAATGATTTTATCGCATGCAAAATCCCCGCAATTCGTGGTCAATAAATATCCGTTGCCGCGTTTTTTGTAATCGAGTATGCGGACCCCAAGATGAAAACGATTTCCCAACTGTTGCGAAAGGGACGCCAACGCATCCACATACCCATTTGACGAAAAGCTCAACGGATAAACCAAATCGCCCATTTCCATCGTGGCGATTCCCAGCGAATTCAAGGCGTCTATCAGCTTTGCGTATGGGAATTTCAAAAAATACGGAGCGAGGAACTCTGGGCAGTTATAGTCCTCTGGCCTAGCCGAGATATTGAGCAAATTGCAGTGCCCATTTCCGGTAGCCAAAAGCTTTTTCCCGACTTTAAGGTTGTGATCAAAAACGGAAACATTCCAGTCGGGATGCTTCTTTTTTAGGAAGATAGAACACGGCAGTCCAGCGCCGGAAGACCCGATAATCGCAATGTCCATGGAACGTTATTCTATCTTTCTTAAGGCCTTTAGGCCAATCCTTTCACTTATCGAGGTAGGATTGCAATTCCCAATCCGTAATCAAAGTCCGGTAATGGTCCCACTCAATCGACTTGGCTTCCATGTACTTTTCGAACGTATGGTCTCCGAGGGTCTCCTTCATGAGCGGATCGGCTTCCAAGGCTTTCAAAGCGTCTTTCAAGTTTTCCGGGAGGTTCGGAATCCCTTGGGCTTCCCTTTGCTCGCGGGTCAAAGCGAAAATGTTGTCGTAGACGGGTTTGATCAAATCCCCTTCCTTCAAATTCGCGATCCCATCCAAGCCCGAAGCTAGAATAACAGCCAAAGCCAAATACGGATTGGCCGTCCCATCGACATTGCGCAGCTCGGTGCGGGTTCCCTTCCCGCGGCTAGCGGGGATGCGGATCATCGCGGAACGGTTGGCGTCGCTCCAGCAGACATAGCAGGGAGCCTCATACCCAGGGACAAGCCTCTTGTAAGAATTGATCGTCGGATTGGTCACCGCGGCGAAACCCCTCGCATGGGAAATGATGCCGCTGATCCACTTCCGGCAAAGAAGGGAAAGCTTCATAGGATCATTGGCGTCATAAAACAAATTGGCTCCATCTTTATCCGAAAGGGAACAATTCGTGTGCATGCCCGACCCATTGATTCCAAAAATCGGTTTGGGCATAAACGTGGCGAGATAACCGTTTTTCCGGGCGATGAATTTCACAACTTGCTTAAACGTTTGAACGTGATCGCAGGCCTCCACGACATGGTCGAAACGGAAATTGATTTCCTCTTGCCCCGGAGCGACCTCATGATGGGCGGTTTGGATTTCAAACCCAAGTTTCTCCAGCTCCAACGCAATGTCCCTGCGGATATACTCCGCGCCATCCAAAGGGGACAAATCGAAATAAGACCCTCTGTCTACGGGATCCATCGTGGGACGGCCTTTTTCATCGAGCTTGAACAAGAAGAACTCCGGTTCGAAACCAACATCCAAGTTGGCAAACCCCATTTCGTTCATCCGTTTGACCTGACGTTTGAGAATGTAACGCGGGTCGCCGGGGAAAGGCTTTCCATAAGAGGTATAGACATCGCAGATAAGGCGGGCCACTTTTCCGTGCGTATCGTCCTCAAAATCCAAAATCATCCACGTATCGTAATCGGGATGGAGGACCATATCGGCTTCCTTGATGCGGACAAATCCTTCGATGGAGCTACCGTCGAAAATGATTTTGTTGTCCAACGCGTCTTCCAACTGAACGACCGAAATCTCAACGGCTTTGATCGTCCCTAAAATGTCGGTGAATTGGAGCCTAACGTAGGATACGCCCTCCTCTTTCGCCATCCGAAGAATATCGTCCTTGCTATATTTCCTCATAAAGCCTCCTTTTCACGGCTCTATTACGGACGAAAATTATGAAATAGCGGGAGTAAAAATCAAGTTCTTGCTCCTTACAAGATGAAAACATGGGATACTGTCGAATGTTTTTTTGGAGTAAAAATTAGTTTTTGCTCCTTTTTGCTATTCCAATATCAAAAAAGGACGGGGATCCCCCGTCCGGATTTAGCACGAACTTGTTATTTTTTCTCCATGGTCCGTTCCATGGCGTGGAAGGTTTCATCGGAAACGACGTGCTCCATCAGGCAGCAATCGTGCTCGGCCGTTTCTTTCGACACGCCAAGGGAAAGAAGATAAGCCTTCAAGACACGGTGGCGATGCAACGTTGCTTTCGCGATTTCCCTCCCCGCGGGAAGCAAAGTCATGTCCCCGTAATCTTTGCGGGTGATATAGCCGCGATCGATCAGCTCATGCCCCATTTGATGAACGGCGGGTTTGGAGATCTCAAGCATCTCGGCAACCAAAGTGGTCTCAAGGGGCTTGCCCTCTTCTTCAAGCATCAAAAGGGCCTCCAAAAAATCTTCCATGGCCTTCGATGGTTTCTTGTTTGTTATCATGGCCACATTGTAGCAATCTTTTCAAAACAAAAAAGGAAAATAACATGGAACTAGGAGCAACAACGGCTCTTAATAAAGAAATCGAGGGACGTTTATAATTGCCGTGGTATGAAAAAGCTCATTTTCGTTTGCGGACCCGCGGGGATCGGAAAATCCACTTGGTCGAAGAATTATGCCTCCTCGCACCCAAAGGAAACCGTCTTGGTCATGGCCGCGGACGAGGTTCGGAAATCCCTCTACGGAGGATATGACAAATTCCCACCCAATGGGGATATGAAACACGTGTATTCGGAGCTGGTCGCGCGCATCAAGTCCATCGTTGAAAAAACCGAATCCGTCACGGTCCTTCTGGATACCACCATGCTTTACGACAAAAGAAGGCTTTATTTTCGGGATGCGTTGGATGGGGATTTTGACGAATATGACCTCGTTTTGCTAAAACTTCACGATTATCGGACGTGCCTCATCCGCAACAAAAAGAGGATTCGGGAAAAATGGGTTCCGGAAAACGTGATCCTCGATATGGTTTCCCATTACATGGACCCTTCCGAAAGCTGCAAAAAGAGGTTTAATTCGGTACAAGAAATCTACGTTGATTAATAAAATTAGCCTTTTTTGCGGGCTTACTGATTTTTGGGGGCTTTGTAGATGAAGAGCTTTCTAGAAACGTAATTGACGACGAGAGTGACGGCCGTGCGAATCACGAATACGACCAACCATGCCCAAAAAACGGCGATGGAGCCGTTTTCGCCGAACATTTTGTCGAAGGAAAAACCGCTTAAGATATTGATGTTCCAACCGGTCCATTCAAGGCAAGTCATATAGCCGATGAACTGAATCAAGGCGCCGATCAAAAGGGCGACGAAGCTCCAAAAAGCGAAAAGCAGCATGCCGCGAATGGATTTCGCTTTCTTTTCCGATTCCGCATCGACGTTGCGGAACCCCCAAACCGAAGAAAGAGACCAATTGGCCGGAGTCGCCAAGAGAAAGCCGACAAGAGAGAAGAGAAACATCCAAAAGAACGCCCCAATATGATTCGCGCCGGCCGTTTTTCCCGAAAAAGCCGAGGTAACCCAACCTTCGACGGCCATATCCAAAACCGTGGCATACCCCCCGATGATCACGAAGCGGAGCAGCTCCAACCAAACATTGGAATCACGGTCTATTTTCTTTTTGCATTCCATTTTCGAAACACCCTCTTATTCGGCCACCATTCTACCCCGACCTCCTTCTCTTGTCCTCAATGAGGAAGAAGCAAAGGACAAAGTGGTAAGATTCTCCTAGTCAATGAGGAACGCCATGAAATTAAACGAAAAGAAAACAATTATCATTTCCGGGATCCCCCAAAGAATCCATTTATGGGCGAAAGATGAGACGAAACCCGTCATCCTTTTCCTTCACGGCGGACCCGGAATGCCTTTCCGTCACAAAATCAGAAAACACCTCCTCCCTTTAGCCGATGATTTCGTCCTCGCCGCCATTGACGAAAGAGGAGCCGGAGGAAGCTTCTCCCCCACTTTAAAGCCGGAAGATCTTTCCATCGACGATTTTTTGGCGGACATCAAGGAATGGACAGACTATCTTTGCAAGCGATTCCACCACAAAAGAATCTACCTCATCGGCCATTCCTTCGGAAGTTTTTTAGCCAGTCGCGCCATCGTGGAAAATCCAGAATCCTATGCGGCCTACATCGGGGTTGGCCAAATCGTCGACATGCCCGACCTCATGGAGGAACGCTACAAAATGCTGTCCCAAAAAGCTCGTGAAATCGGCGATGCCCTTTTGATTCGGAAATTGGAGGAGATCGGCAGCCCAAATGGCGGGCGATTCTCCACCCAGGAAGCGAACGATTTCTTCTCTTCGCACTACTATGCCGTCATGGAACCCGCGGGATACCCTTCTTTTGAGAAAAGGGAAATCAAACCCGTGATGCGGAGCTTGGAATATACCAGGGAAGAAAAAAAGAATTGGCTCAAAGGAATCGCTTTGTCTCGGGCCGCTACTTCATCGGTGATAGACGCCTTGAGTCTAAAACCCTATGGCAACGTCCGCAAAATCCCCCATTACGTCATTCAAGGAATCGATGACATCAGCGCCCCTTATCCCCTAGCGAAGGAATACGCCGAAAAGATTCGCGCACCGAAGCACGCCTTCTTGACTTACACCCGCTCCGGCCACGAGCCTTGCTTCGAAGAGCCGGAGCGATTCATGATTGACGTCCGGAATCGGTTCAAAGAGGACGTTGATTAATTTCCCGTTTCAATGCCCGCCTCGAAAAAAGATGCCTTTGTCACCACATCGCGATCGTCTTGGTGGGAAAGGACCCGCACCGCATCGGCGGGGGACAGCCAGTAAGCGTCTTGGACCTCTTCTTTTTGCAGAGTCAATGGCCCTTCTTTTGCATAACATGCAAACCAAATGACTTTTTTCAAAATCCCAGGGAAGGGGGAATACGTCGTCGCCGTTTTAAACCCTGGAATGAAAGTGACGTCCAAGCCGAGCTCTTCTTTGATTTCCCGGGCGGCCGTGGCCTCTTCCACCCCACCATCGCAGGTCTCGACGTGCCCTTTGGGTATGGAATAATGTCCCAGCTTCATGTGCTCAACCAAAACCTTCCCATCTTTGAACACGACCGCCCCGCAGCTCTTTTCTTGTTTGCCAAGCAAATTCTGCAAAGAGCAAATCTCGTCCTCGGATAGGCCAATCGCCTCGCAGTAATTCTCAAACGTGTGGTACTTTTCAAGGAAGCGGGTGCGGACTTCCCGCAAATAAGCGATATTGGGAGTCAAGCAAATCTCCGGCAAAAAGCCGGGCCGTTCTTTCCGAATGCGGATCGTCGCCTGTTCCAAAAGAGGGAAAGAGGACATAAAATCCGCGTTGATCGAGGCAAAATCGACTCCGGCAAGCTCTAAAAGCAAGGCCGAGAAGATGCCCGTGCGGTCTTTCCCTGCGTTGCAGTGCATCAAAAGCGGCTTATCCGCATGCAAAATCGTCCGAAGGATCTTCCGAACCGAAACAGGATCGTCCAGCATCTCCAAATAGCTGCCAACCCCATCCTCCCAATCCTCAGGAACGCGTCCTTCGCCGTTTACGGACAAATCGATGATGGTGAAATATGGGTCTTTTTCAACCAAGCCAACTTCTTCTCTTTTCGCGCGTTTTTCCCGCAAATCAAGGATGGTTTTAATGCCAAGCCTTTTTATTTTTCCCACGTCCGCTGGCGTTGCGTCCAACAACGTTGCGGAACGGTAAACGACTCCGAAAGACGTCTCGCCATACCGGCATTCGTACCCCCCTAAATCGCGAAAGTTCTCAATGCCTTCAAATTTATAATTCCTTGCCATACTTCGAAAAGTCTATCGCAACGCGGCAAAAGAAAAAAGCGGGCTGACGCCCGCTTTTCCCATGGAGGTCTTTTTGGTTTTATTCGGCTTTCTTTTCCGTTTCGCCGTTTTGCTTCTTCAGCTCAGCAAGAATCGCGGTGAGAAGTTCTTCCTGGGTCGGCTTCGGCGCATCGGGAGCAACAGGAACCGGGCGCTCTTCGGGGTGCTTTTGATAATAGGCTTCGCGAGCGTCCGCCTCGAATTGAAGGCGCTTGTTGTTCAAAGAAGTAACGACTTTGACGATGATGAACAAGGTCAACGCAATGATAAGGAAGGAGATAACCGCATTGATGAAGGTCCCCCAATCGATTACCGCGGAAAGATTATACGTATAGGTCGTTCCATGAAGGGTGTATTTTCCCAAGATGATGGCTTTCACACTTTCGATCAAGATAGGAGAGGAAGCGACGGTATCTTCGCCATAGATGCTGATGGCCATCGCTTGGGCATGGCTTTGAAGTTCAGCGGCGCTGAAGGACTGGCCAATTCCATCCATGCCTTTTTGGGCGTCGTTGAGCGCCGGAAGCACGGTAACCAAACCCTTAAGGCCACCAGGGACGCCCCAAGTGCAAACGCTGAGGAGGATGTTGGTGAAGGCAGTGACGATCGCGTTGAACGCTCCGCCGATCACGACGCCGACGGCGAGGTTGAAGGCGTTGCCACGATTGATAAAGGCTTTGAAGTCCTTCCAAAGGCCTTTGCGCTTCTCTTTGAATTTGCTCTTTTTCTCTTTTTTCGACATAAAATCGTTCCTTTCTTTTTGGACCTCCAAATGAACGGGAATACTATAGGGCCACCATATTTTGAGTTCAACGCGGAGAATTCCTTTTTTCCTTTTTCGGCGACTCTCGAGCCCTGAACTCCGAGAAGGAAAAATCAAGTTCGTCAAGAAATGAAAATCAAATGAAACAGGAAGGCCCCATCGATGCTATCGGGTTTTTCAACCTGGAAACAGGAATCCAGAAAAAGGTTTTCCACCGATGGGTTGTGGACAAAGTCCATTTTATGTGACAGTGTCTAATGTTTTTCGAAATCTTTTTTCCACATTCTTCGTTTTCTTTCCTAATAAACTACTAGTAGAATCGCCTTTTCCGCGATGGGACCGCACGTTTCGCGTTTTTTCCGGTTTCGACCCAAAAAACAAAAAAGAAAACCGTGAAAAAAGCTCATTTGATATTTTCATAAGTGAACTTATGATTGCTTCCGCAAACCCTAAAAGGGCGGATGCAAGCATAAAACGAAAAATTGCGGAAGCGGTGTTCTTTTTATAGCCTTCGACGCCCATAAGAGTTTTCCAAGGAGTTCTGATTATGCTGCAAGTCCGCAAACGCGATGGTTCGATTGTCCCCTTCGATTTGAAACGCATCGAAAGCGCCCTTTCCCGCGCTTTCTTGGCCGAGCACAAAACGGTCACTGATGAGGTAATCGAGCTTTTGGCTTTGCGCGTCACCGCGGATTTCAACAGCAAAGTCAAAGACGAAACCATCGGGGTCGAAGACATCCAAGACTCCGTGGAAATCGTTTTGATCCAAGCAGGCTACATCGATGTGGCCAAGTCCTATATGGACTATCGGAAGAAAAGGACCGAGATCCGCCAGGTCAAGACCACGGAACTCGACTTCAAAAAAGTCGTCGACAACTATCTCCGCGTCAACGATTGGCGCGTCAAGGAAAACTCCACGGTCACCTATTCCGTCGGCGGCTTGATTCTATCCAACTCCGGCGCCGTCACCGCCAACTATTGGCTGTCGGAGGTCTATGACAAAGAAATCGGCGATGCCCACCGCAATGCCGACATCCATATTCACGACCTCTCCATGCTCACTGGCTATTGCGCGGGCTGGAGCTTGAAGCAGCTCATTCAGCAGGGCCTCGGCGGAGTCCCGGGGAAAATCACTTCCTCCCCCGCCCGCCACTTAATGACCCTTTGCAATCAGATGGTCAACTTCCTCGGCATCATGCAAAACGAATGGGCCGGGGCCCAGGCCTTCTCTTCCTTCGACACTTATTTGGCCCCGTTCGTCAAAGCCGACCATCTTTCGTACAAAGAAGTGAAGCAATGCATCCAATCCTTCATCTATGGGGTCAACACCCCTTCTCGTTGGGGAACCCAAGCCCCCTTCACCAACGTCACTTTGGACTGGACCTGCCCGAACGATTTGGCCAATCTTCCCGCGATCGTCGGCGGCAAGGAAATGCCCTTCACCTATGGCGAATGCAAAAAAGAGATGGACATGGTCAACCGCGCTTTCATCGAGACGATGATCGAAGGGGACGCCAACGGCCGCGGATTCCAATACCCCATCCCAACTTATTCCATCACCAAAGAGTTCGATTGGTCTCCGACGGAAAACAACAAACTTCTTTTCGAGATGACCGCCAAATACGGGACCCCTTACTTCTCCAACTACATCAACTCCGACATGAAGCCCAGCGACGTGCGTTCCATGTGCTGCCGTTTGCGCCTTGATTTGCGCGAGCTCCGAAAAAAGAGCGGCGGTTATTTTGGATCCGGCGAATCGACGGGATCCATCGGCGTCGTTACCATCAACATGCCGCGCATCGCCTATTTGGCGACGGACAAGGCGGATTTCTATTCGCGTTTGGACCGTTTGATGGACCTTTCGGCCCGCTCCTTGAGCATCAAGAGGAAGACCATCACCAAACTGCTCGACGCTGGTCTATATCCTTATACCAAGCATTATCTCGGCTCCTTCAAAAACCACTTTTCCACAATTGGGCTGGTGGGGATGAACGAAGCCTGTTTGAACGCGCGCTGGATCGGAGAAGACCTAACCCATCCCGCTGCCCAGAATTTCACCGAAGAAGTCCTCAACCACATGAGGACTCGCCTCTCCGACTACCAAGAGCAATATGGGGATCTGTTCAATCTGGAGGCGACTCCGGCCGAATCGACCTCCTACCGCCTAGCCAAGCACGATAAGGAACGCTATCCGGACATCATCACGGCCTCCAAAAACGGCGAGACCCCCTTCTATACCAACTCAAGCCATCTCCCCGTTGGCTACACATCCGATATCTTTGAGGCCCTCGACATCGAAGACCGTTTTCAAACCCTTTACACCTCCGGAACCGTTTTCCATGCTTTCTTGGGGCAGAAGCTGCCCAACTGGCAGTCCTGTATGAAGCTGGTCCGCAAAATCGCCGAGAATTACAAACTCCCCTATTACACCATCTCCCCCACCTATTCGGTTTGCGCCGAACACGGATATCTTTCGGGCGAGCAATGGAAATGCCCCATCTGCGGAAAGGAAACCGAAGTCTATTCCCGCATCACGGGTTATTACCGCCCCGTGAAAAACTGGAACGCCGGGAAAAGCGAAGAATTCAAAATGCGCAAAACCTATGACGTGTCCGGAGAATGCGAAGAAAACAAGCAAGAGGAGGCCAAAGCCAAAGTCTCGGAAGAAGAAAAAGGAGAAGAAGCCCTAGCTTTGAAAGAGCCGCTTCTATTCACTTCCCCCACTTGCCCGAACTGCAAAATGGCGAAGATGATTTTGGACAAAGCCGGATTCCATTATCGCAACGTCGACGCCATCGCGAATAAAGACATGGCCATAGCCTATGGGATCAAACAGGCTCCGACGCTTTTGGTCCCAGACGGAAATTCCTACAAAGCCTATGAAAACGCCTCCCTCATCAAAGGGTATCTAGCCAGCCTGCAGTAAAACCATCCATGATTTACGATTCCATCGTCGTCGGCGCCGGCCCGTCCGGCTTAACCGCCGCGCTTTATCTTCTTAGAGCCGGAAGAAGCGTCTTGATTTTGGAAAAGGAAAGCATCGGCGGGCAAATCGCCCTTAGCCCAAGGCTTGAGAATTTTCCTTCCATCGCCTCCATCTCCGGAGAAGAGTTTTCTGACCGCCTCTTTTCCCAAGTGACGGATTTGGGTGCGGATTTCGAGCTGGAGGAAGCCCAATCCCTCAGCAAAGAGGAAGAAACGGGAATCTTCACCGTCGCCACGAACTACTCTTCGCATCAAGGCAAAACCGTGATCCTTGCCACAGGATGCGCTCACCGCTCTCTAGGGGTTCCCGGGGAAAAGGAGCTTACGGGGAAAGGCGTATCCTATTGCGCGGTTTGCGATGGGCCCTTCTACTCCGGGAAAGATGTTTTGCTGATTGGGGACGCCAACACCGCCCTCCAATACGCCATTTCTTTGTCATCCATTTGCCGCAAAGTCACCGTCGTCACGTTATTCGATCGATTTTTCGGCGACGCCGTTTTGCAAACAAGGCTCTTCGCTCTTCCGAACGTTGAAATCCACCATTGCCTTTCCACGCAGCGTTTCGACAAAGAAGGAGACAAGATACAAACAACGTTCCTCAATACGAAGAACAAGGAAGAAACCGCATTCCGTTCCGATGGCGTATTCATCGCGATCGGGCAAATTCCTCATAATGAACCGTTCCTATCCTTCGCCGATTCGGAAAAAGGATTCCTCCTAACCGATGAGCGAATGGCGACGAAAACAAAAGGCCTCTTCGCCTGCGGAGACTGTCGTATGAAAATGGTTCGTCAGGTCGTCACGGCGACGGGGGACGGGGCGGTGGCCGCCACCTCTGCGAATGCCTATCTGCAAAGTTTATAGTTTCCTTGGCAATCACTCATATCCTCGCAATTCGACCATATCCATGGTCTTTGCGAGGATATTTTTATATTCTTCTGCGTTTTCTTTCGTCACTGCGTGAAGCCCATGGCAAATGCAGCTTGGGGAGTCGATGAACATCTGGAGATAATACTTTTTCGCCCCGGAGAGCCAAAAAGAGATTTTCTCAATGTCTTCCCGCGAGTGGAATTCCTGTATCAGCGTGGTCCGGAATTCATAGGAAATCCCGGAATGAATCAGCAAAGAAATCGAGGCTTCGATCTTGGACATATCAAGGGAAGGAAGCCCCACGGTCAATGGGTATTTCTCTTTTGAATTTTTGATATCCATCGCCACATGATCGACAAGGCCTTTTTCAATGAGGGAAGAAAGCACATCGGGATTCGTCCCGTTTGTATCAAGCTTCACCTTGTATCCGAGCTTTTTGATCTGAAGGAGCTTTTCGGGCAAGTCTGGCATCAAAGTAGGCTCGCCTCCAGATACGCAAACGGCATCCAGCTCTTTTGCCCTTTTTTTCGCATACCCATAAATGGTTTCCCAAGGAATGGGGGTTGGCCGGCTGTTTGTAAGAACAAGTCCCCCATTGTGGCAAAATGGGCATCGGAAATTGCATCCGGCGGCGAAAAGGGTCGTGGTCAAACAATCATCGAAATCAACAAGAGAAAGCTTTTCCCAACCGCTGAAATCCATCCACGTCATTATATCAAACCGGCATTAGACCCGATAGAAAAGGGGTAGAATGTTCCCATGAACATCCTTTTCTTCCTGATTCCGAAATCGCAGGTCTGCTATGGAGAGGCTTCTTGGTCCCTCCGGCAAATCGCAGAGAAAATGGTTGCCAACGATTTGACGGCAATCCCCGTGCTGAATCATGAAGGCCAATACGTGTTCACGATTTCGGAAGGCGATCTTTTCCGTTTTATCAAATTGAAAGCCAATCTCAACTACAAAGAAGCGGAAAGCACCCCGATTTCGGAATTGCCGCATGAAAGGCAGGTCAGCTCCATTCGGTTCGATGCCGAAATGAAGGATCTTGTTTTGCTGGCCGGCAGCCAAAACTTCGTCCCGGTCGTCGATGGGCAGGGAGTATTCATGGGCATCATCACCCGGCAGACCATCATCCGTTACCTCAACGATAAGATTAAGGATATCCCCGATCCCAAAATCCCCGATAATCTCCGCTGATTATGACCTCCATCATCGAAAAATTCATTCCTTTGGAAAAAGGGCATGGCGTATATGTCCGCATCGCAAACCCAAACGGAAAAAACACCCCGCTTCTTGTTTGCCATGGCGGGCCCGGATCCACTCATAACAGCCTAGAGCTTCTCGATCCCCTTTCCGCGATCGGCGATCGCCCGATTTATTATTACGACCAATTCGGGTGCGGGCTTTCTTCCTTTGCCGAGAACGCCACCGCCTATACCCCGGATGCATGGGTTAAGGAGTTGGAAGCCATTCGTTCTTATTTCCATTTGGACAGGGTCTTCCTCCTCGGCCACAGTTGGGGCGGCATGCTGGTGCAGCTCTACCTTCAAAAATTCGGTCAAATAGGAATCGACGGGATTGTCCTTTCCTCCACTTTGTGCAGCGCGAAACAATGGAGTGAGGAAACCCATCGCCTTTGCCAAGAACTGTCTTCCGCCGATCAAAAGGCCATCGCGGAGGCCGAAGCGACGAAGGATTACTCTTCGCCTTCTTTTCAAAAAGCGAGCGAGCATTATCTTAAGATGACGGTTTCCGGCATCGATTTCGATGCCGCAAACATCCCGGAATGCCTGGCCCGGGAAAAGAAAACGGGGCAGCAATCCTATCTTCACGCTTGGGGCGCCAGCGAATTCACCCCGACAGGGCTTTTGAAGGATTACGATACGCGAGCCTTCCTACCGAAAGTTACTTGCCCCTGTTTGGTTTTGTACGGAGGAAAGGACGAATCGACGGCTTTGCAAAACAACACAATGTTCCGCTTAATCCGCAGCGAAAAGAAAGAAATCCATTGTTTTGGAGGCAGTAGGCACATGACTTACTTCGAGAAAAACAGCGAATACATTAACGTGGTTTCTGCGTTCTTAAGTTCCTTGGATTCCGATTGAAAATTTTACAAGTTCGGTTTCCTTACGTATAATGACCTTTGGCCTGATTTCGTCTTTTGCCGATAAGGATTTTTTATGACCGTCCATCTAGAAGAGCATCTCGACTACAGAAAAATATTCCACGCTGCATATGCGCCAATCTTGATGATGGTTTTCGCCTCCCTTTACACAATCGTAGATGGTGTATTCGTGTCCGGATTCGCGGGAGCCGATGCTTTTGCAGGTTTGAACCTCGTATTCCCCTTCTATTCGGTTTTAGGATCCGTCGGCTTTATGTTCGGGGCAGGGGGAAGCGCTTTGGTCTCAAAAACGCTTGGAGAAAAAAATAAAGACAGGGCGAACGGCCTATTCTCCATGTTGATTTATTTCAGCATCCTATTGGGGATTGTTTTAGGTATTGCGGGTTTTTTCTCCGTTGAGCCCTTCGTCTATTGGATGGCGTCCCTCAGCAAAGATGGGGCCAACGAAGGCATGGTGAGCCAAGGGATCCTTTACGGAAGGATCGTTTGCAGCGGCATTGTTCTGATGATGCTCCAATATGTTTTCCAATCCTTCTTTTTGACCAACGAAAAGCCGAAATTGGGGTTCTTGGCCATCGTTGGGGCCGGATTGACCAACATCGTCTTAGATGCCTTGTTCGTTGCGGTTTTCAAATGGGGGATCGCCGGAGCGGCCATCGCTTCTTTGATCGGCCAAGGATTCGCGACGGTCTTCCCTCTGATCTACTTTGCCGCGACGAAAAACAACATCCTCGTTCTTGGCAAACCGATTTGGGACTTCAAAGCCCTCGGCCAGATGGCTTGGAATGGAGCAAGCGAATTCGTCTCCAACATCTCCTCTGCCATCGTGGGTTTTTGCTATAACGCGCAGCTTTTGCTCTACTTAGGGCAAGACGGGGTCGCAGCCTATGGAATCGTGATGTACGTATCCTTTATCTTCATGGCAATTTTCATTGGCTATTCCACTTCCATGGCTCCTTTCATCGGCTACCAATTCGGCGCCGGAAACAAAAACGAGCTTCGTAGCATCCTTCGGAAAAGCTTCCTGCTTATCGGCGTTGCTGGCCTGGTGATGTTCGGCCTGTGCCAAGCCCTCGCAGAGCCCCTCTCCGGTCTTCTTTCCAGCGGATCGCAAGAGCTGAAAGAAATCGCGACCAACGCCAATCGCATCTATGCCTTTGTTTATCTAACCGCGGGGTTCACGATCTTCATGTCGAGTTATTTCACTTCGCTCAACAACGGGACCACATCCGCGGTGATTTCCTTCTTCCGTTCCGCGGCTGAGTTAGCGTGCGTATTTCTGATTCCCCTTTGGCTAGAGGTAAACGGCATCTGGAGCTCTGCCTGCTTCGCCGAAATCGCATCCACCGCGATGATGCTGTTCTTCCTGTTCTTCGAGAAGAAGCGCTACGGATATTAAAGAGCTTTCTTATTTCGGTTTTCGTAACGGCAAAATTGGATGATGTGCCCGTTGTCTTCTTCCTTTTCGGACGCAAAGTGCAACGACCAATCGGGGGATTCGTCCAGGTTCTCCACGAACACCTCGGCCCCACCATCATCTTCGACCCTCGTAACGAGGGCTTCATCGCAATAAGGGAGCATTTGACGGTAGATCGAAGCGCCGCCGATCACAAAAACATCCCCGTTTTGCAGCTGTTTTCGAATTTGAAAGAGGAAATCTTCGAAAGAATGCACCGTAATGGTGCCCGGATATTCGTGGCTGGGGTCTTGAGCCAGAACAAGATTGATCCGATTTTTCAATGGAGCCGAATGGGGGAAAGACAAAAGGGTATTCTCGCCCATCGCCACCGCATGTCCTTCAGTGGTTTTCCGAAAGAAGGCCATGTCTTTTGGAAGGCGGAACAAAAGGCCGTTTCTTTTGCCGATCCCCCAGTGGCGATCGCAGTTAAAAATCTCGATGAGCTTGTTCATATCGCAACGGGGATTTTCTTTCCCAATTTTTCAAATTCGTAGTTCTCCAATTCAAAATCGGAAAGCTTGAAGTCGTAGAAATTATGGACGTTCGGATTCATCTTCAGCCTTGGCGCCGGATGCTCGGGTTTGGCCAAAACTTCTTTCACCAAAGGAACGTGCCGATCATAGATGTGGGCGTCGGCGATGACGTGGATGAGCTTTCCCGGCTTCAGCCCAGAAACTTGGGCGAACATCAAGATCAGCAACGCATATTGCAGCGTGTTCCAGTTGTTTGCCGTCAGCATATCGTTGGAGCGTTGGTTCAAAATCCCGTTGAGCGTATCCCCCGAAACATTGAACGTCATGGAATAGGCGCAGGGGTAGAGATTCATCTCATGAAGGTCTTCAAAATTATAGATGTTGGTGAGAATCCGACGAGAATGAGGATTGTTTTTCAAGTCGAATAAGACGCGGTCGACTTGGTCGAATTCCCCTTCGGGATAAAGGGATTTCTTCGCAAGCTGATAGCCATAAGCCTTCCCGATGGAGCCGTTTTCGTCGGCCCACGAATCCCAAATATGGGAACGGAGGTCGTGGACGTTATTAGACTTTTTCTGCCAAATCCAAAGAAGCTCATCAAGGCAATTCTCGAAATTGGTCTTCCGAATCGTCAAGATGGGAAGCTCTTTTTGGAGATCGTAAGTATTGACGATCCCGAATTTTTTGATGGTATGGGCCGGGGTTCCATCCTCCCAATGGGGGCGAACCGGATAGTCGGTGTCCCACACCCCATTTTGAAGGATATCCTCAACGTTCTGCTTAAAGACTTTATCCGCGTAAGACATAGCGGAAACCATTATAAAGGAAAGGCCGCCTTCGAAGGCGGCCAAATTGCGAATCGCTCCCCTTGATCAGTTGTCAGAACGGGAATATCCGCATTTCATCGCGTTGGAGGCGACGCCCAGAACTTCCTTCAAAACGAAGTCGGTGTCCCTTTTCGCCGAATCGGCAATATCTTGATTGGCCGTTTCCAAAACGGACGGATCTTTGGCTTCTAGGTATTTTTGATCCGTTTTCAAAATGTGCTCACGGTTCGTTTCCTGCATCTTGTTCTGATAACGCTCAATGAAGATCGCGGTGGAATGGAAATGGGAGTCGGCCAAAGCGCCGATGAGACGGTTCGCCCAATAGAAGGAGGAAGTATCCACCGTTTTCTTGGTTCCGGAGAAATAAGCCGGGATTTTGCTGACGTTGGGATAGATCGCCACGAAAGCATTGAAGGGATTTGCCCCCATGCACAGCCATTCGATCGTGGAGATCTCGCGTGGAAGGTTCGGACGGGCCTGCAAGCAAGTCATAAATGAGGTCCTGCTGATCCCGATTGGACGGTAAATGCCGTGCAAAGAAGGATCCCCGGATTTGGAATAGGGATCGTAGGGAGTCCCTTGATAGTAGGAGGAAAGGATGTATTTCACGTCCTCCACCGTGATCTTCGACTCCGGGACCATGGACCATGGGATGTCGTCGGACATCGGGGTGTAGCGAGCGTTCACCCCGTCATAAACGAAGGTCCTGGGATTGAAATAACGCATCATGTACCAAGCGCGCGGGGTATTGTAAACGTGATCGGAGTCGGCTTTCGACCCGAACGCTAAACGAGGGTTGAACGCCCCTTTTTGTTCCAAAGCCAAATGGTTCTTTTCCACGAATTCCCGCAAATCGGGGGAACACATATTCTCTTTTTTCGCCCCGTAGGCGTCTTCGAAATCGAAGTTATCGAGCCCGAATTGGTTCGGCATCATGACATAGGAATCATCGGGAACCCTACGGGCAATCCAATGATGGCCCCCAATGGTTTCCAGCCACCAAATCTCATCCGGATCGTTGAAGGCGATGCCATTGGGCTCATAGGTTCCGTATTTTTCAAGCAAAGCACCGAGACGTTCCACGCCTTCCCGCGCAGAACGGATATAAGGGAGGACCAGCAAAACCAAATCCTCTTCACCCAAACCACCCGGCATTTGCTTGCCGTTTTCTTCGTGGGGGACGACGTAAGGATCGGCGCCTTTCACCCTGGGGTTGCTGGTGATGGTCTCCGTCGCCGTCATTCCGACGCCATAGGAATTGACGCCTGCAGCAGGCCAAACCCCATTCGAAGTATCGACATTTGGGATCATCGTGTAGCGAAGCGGATTCTCTGGAAGATCCTCGACCGTGAGCTTTCCGATCTTCGAACGGTATTTCTTCGGTTGATCCTTGGGGTCCACCACGATGAGCTTTTTCACGTCGAAATGCCCATCGTCGTTCCTGGCGATCATCGTAGAGCCATCGTTGCTGGCGTTCTTCCCAACCAATAGTGTCGTGCAAGCCATGTAAGTTAATTCTCCTTAATGAAGATATTTTACCACCCCGCTTTCTAATGCGAAACCATCGACCCAAGACATGCTCCGCGGTAAAATGGTCGAAAGGGAAATGCCATGCAAAAGGGGACGACTTTCACATTTGAAAAATCGAATTCTGCGATTCCTTTCTTGACGATTTCCGAAAAAGTCACCAAACACGCCACAATATTTTCCTTGGGGGAAGGAACGTCCATCACCAAGGAAAGTTATCCGGTAGATTGCTTGCTAATCGGCTTGGGGTCCGGGGATGGTTTTTTGGAAAAGGAGAATCGAGATTTGGCGCTTCATTTTGGGGGAGCCTACTTGTCGACGGCCAATGAGCTTTTAGGCAAAAAGGCCAAGAAAGACCCCTTCCTTTATTTTGAATGGCGTTTGGAAAAGGAGAACTTTATGAATCCATTGATCAAAAAAGGCGAGGTTTTTGCGTTGAAAAACCTTCTTCCCTATCAACAAGGAAAGGTTATCAACCTCACCGTTGCCGACACCCCCAGCGCACAACTCGCCGTTTTGTCTTTGGGAGAGGGCTGCGAACTCGCCCCCCACAAAGCTCCAGGGGAAGCTTTGCTGATCATCTTGGACGGGGAAGGCGTAATCTTCTATGAAGGCTTTGATCACCCTGTCAAAGCGGGCGATTCTTTCTGCTTCGCCAAAGGCGGGCTCCACGGGGTCAAAGCGACCACGGACTTCAAATTCGCTCTTTTCCTGGAAAAAGGGAACTAAGAAGGAAATCGGAATCACTTGGCGGAGCGGTTCTTTTTATCCCGAAGCCCCAAAGAGTATATTTGTCCTATGCAGTTATCCACCATCGCGGCCTCCGCCATCGGCAGCAACACCGTCGCATTGATGCTAGCGGTCGTTTGCTATTTGGCTTGCTACCGAAGGTTCCATAAAAAAACCGCCACCAGCGCTTGTTTGTTTTTAATGCTTCTCCTCACCGGATTATCCGCCGTCTCCGACACCATCTCCAGCATCCTTGACGGGCAACCCGGTAACGCCGTCCGCATCATCCTTTACATTGTGAACACCTGCTCCTTCATCACCACGGTGATGCTTCTGACGGCTTGGCTGCTCTTCCTCTTCGCTTTCTTCGACGGTAAATTGAAGAAGCCGCATTTTCTGCTCACCCACATACCGATGCTAGTCGGAATCATCCTCATCCTCGCGAATCCTTTCCTTCCCTTGTTTTTCACCATCACCCCGGAAAACACCTATCTCAGGCTCCCCGGATACTACGTTCTCGTCGTGGTGGAATTGGTGATTCTGGCTTCCTCTATCCTTTATCATTTCATCGACAAACGCCATGCAGAGCCTTTCCAATTCTATTCCATGGTCATCTTCTTGGCCCCCATCCTCATCGGGGTCATCCTTCAGGCCTGCTTCTACGGGGTTTCCCTGCAATGGCCTTCCGTGGCCATCGGCATCGTCGGTTTGTTCCTGACGATTCAAAACCAATCCATCTATCGCGACTCTCTCACCGGTTTGTACAACCGCGCCTATCTCATCTACCTTCAACAACGTTATCGGCTCAAAAACGTCAGCCTCGCCGCGATTATGATCGACTTGAATGATTTCAAGAACATCAATGACCAATTCGGCCACCAAATGGGGGATAAGGCTTTGATTGAAGCCGCGCGGACCTTCGTTTCAATCGTCGGAAAAAAAGGAAATGTCATCCGATACGCCGGGGACGAATTCCTGATTTTCATCCGCTCCCCGGAAAATGAAATCGGCGAAACCTTCATCCGGCAAATCAACGAAGCGTTCGCAAAGCAAAAGCAAACCGAAGAACGCCCCTATTTCCTCAGCGTTTCCATGGGATTCCTCGAATATCGCCTCAATAGCAGCAACTCCTTGGACGATCTTCTCTTCCGCATCGACGAGAAAATGTACGAAGCGAAGAAACGTTTCCACGAGTCCCACCACCTCTCCCGCCAGTATGAATAAGAAATACATTTCCAACGCCCAAAAACCCATCGGCGAAATGGGCCGTAAAAGGATTCAGGAGATGAACATCCACCACGCGCCCCTCATCGATTGGGGATTTTCTTTGCTCGGCGATTCAAGATTCCCCCGCTGCCTGGATTTAGGATGCGGAGGAGGCGAGACGACCCACAGGCTCTTGCTCCGGGAAGGGACCGAGTTTGTTACGGGCATCGATTATTCGAAAGTCGCCGTGGAAGAAGCCGCCAAAAGGAATCAAAAAGAAATCGATGGAGGCCGCTGCCGGATAATCCGCGGAGACGTCTCTTCCCTCCCTGTTGAGACAAGCTCCTACTCTTTCGCCTTGGCGGTGGAAACCGTCTATTTTTGGCCTCGCATCGAGAAAACCTTTCAAGAAATCGCCCGCGTCTTAATTTCAGGAGCGTCTTTTATGATTCTCAACGAGGACGATGGCAAAAACATCGCCTGCCAAGAAAGGCTCCGCCCCATCATGCCCAACATGAATTTTTACACCGCGGAAGACTTGGAATCCCTTTTGCTCAAAGCAGGCTTTTCTTCCGTTTTCGTCCACGCAAAAAGCCCTTGGATTTGCCTAATTGGTAAAAAATAAAGCCCACAGCATGTGGGCTTTTCGCTATTTATCTTTCTCGCTTAAGCTTGATGATCGCCTTGGGGATCATCTTCGTCTTTTTGGACGGCGACGACCGTGACCATCGGAAGTGAGACGAAGGTCGCCAAGATCGAAAAGCAGGCATAGATGAGGAGAATAACGCCGAAGATGATGAGCTGGACATTGGACGGGATGATGGTGTCTCCCCCTTCGTTAGTAGCGATGCAGAGGGCCCCAAGAACGATCGAGGCAATCGCGACCAAAGCGCCGATGATGGCGGCGGGAAGAGCCTGCTTCAGCGCCTTATTGCGAATCCCATTCACAATGAGGAAAGCGGCATCGGCGAACAAAACCGCGCCAACGACGATCATCACGTACGGAACGAATCCAATCAGAACGAACATCAGCTTGCCAGCCTCTTGACGCACGACAAGCCAAATGCCGATGGCTAGGGTAAGCCCAGCGGTAATCGCGGCGGAAGCAAATCCCGCTTTCGACAAAACGGTGCTGAGCAGCCCCGCGACGATGCCGATGGATCCGATGACAATCAAGGACCAACCCAAAACGAGGGAGATGCTTTTGATCGTCTCCGCCGACCCATTCCCGTTGAGGAGCGCATCCATGCTCGTGTTTCCCATCTGAGCACCCGCGACGATGGTGAGGATGCCAACGACCAGAATCAGGATCGCCTGCACCCATTTAGACAAAGATTTTTTGACAAATTCCATATTTGTCTCCTTTCGACGCCCATTGTAACACCGAAAAGAGAAATTGAGCATTTGCCCAAAAACTTTGTGTTTTATCGGCGATTTGCCATTGAAAAACAAAAAGGACGGCGATCAACAAGCAGACCCGCGATAATGAAAAGGATTGTTGGCTATCAACTGCGCCAACGGAGAATGTCTTTTGCAGGTTTTACCGCTTTTTACTTCTAGGAGCGTTCCCGTATTGCATTTTCTAGCATAAATTCACTTCGATTTTGCGTTTTTTCAACTTAAGAAGCGGAAATAACTCATCGAAAAAGATGCCAAATCACAAAATACATTCGGATTGGGAATACCAAAAACAAAAAACGGTTCCATAACGGAACCAACGGCAATCTTAAGCCGAAGACATTTCGGCGAACAATCAATTTGGTGGACCTTACCGGATTCGAACCGGCGACCTCTTCCTTGCGAAGGAAGCGCTCTCCCAACTGAGCTAAAGGCCCAACGCGGAATTATTATATCCATCCCGCCCTCCATTACAAGAAAAGAAAGCCCCAAAGCGAAAGGCGCCAACGGAAAGTCGAAAAAGAAGAGATGAGCGCACAAGAAAACGAAAATGAAAATGCTTTTCTCCTGCTTTCTTCCCTTTTTTTCGTACAAAGTCCGAAGCCTTCGAAAAAGAGCAGCTGCGATGGGCAGATGCTTTTCGGGAAAATGTTTCCAAAAATCAAAGCACAAAATTCAAGCCTAAAAGTGAAATTGTTTTCTCCTATCATGAACGATATGGATGAAGTCTACGCGGTCATCGACATGAAAAGTTTCTACGCCAGCTGCGAATGCGCCGCGCGAGGTTTGGACATCTTTTCAACGCCTTTGGCCGTTTGCGATCCCGAGCGTACCGAGAACACCATCGTCATGTCCGTCACCCCATATCTAAAAAAGAAATACGGGGCAAAAAACGTCGAGCGGATGAAGGACTTGCCAAAAGTCGATGGGATGATCTATGCAAAGCCAAGGATGGCATATTACGTCAAAACATCCGCAAAAGTCGTATCGATCTTTTTGGATTTCGTCTCCGAAGAAGACCTGCACGTTTATTCCATCGATGAATCCTTCCTTCGTCTTACCCCTTATTTGGAAATGTATCGTTGCACCGCAGAAGAACTTGTTTCCCGCATACAAAGCCGCATCAAAACTGAGCTCGGCTTAATCGCGACCGCCGGGCTTGCCCCCAATATGTTCTTGGCGAAAGTCTGCTTGGACCAGGAAGGGAAAAAGAAGCCTCCATTCATCGCGCGCTGGTCGATGGAAGACGTGTCCACAAAACTTTGGAAAACCCCTTTGATGGACGTTTGGGGGATCTCCTACGGCACTGCAACCCGCCTGAGAAAAATGGGGATTTCCACTTTGGAGGGCATAGCAAAAACCGATGTCGGATTTCTTCGGGAAGAATTTGGGATCATGGGCAATCAGCTCCATGATTTAGCCAACGGGATCGATCGGACCGACATCCGCAAAAAGTATGTTCCGAAAGAAAGGAGCCTTTCCATCGGTCAAACCTTGATCCGCGACTATCGTTTGGAAGAAGCCAAACTGATTCTCCGTGAAATGGTGGATGACGTCTGCTACCGGCTTCGTTTGACAAGGCAAAAGGCAAGAGTCGTTTCTTTATACGTCGGTTACTCCGCCTCTTCCGGGGGAGGCTTCTCCGCGCAGTCGCGGCTCAATTGGCCAAGTGATTCCAACGAGAAGATCTATCAAACCATCCTGGGGATCTTAGCCTGCAAATACGAAGCGAACCCCATTCGCAACCTCGGGGTTTCCTTGGGGGGCCTATGCGAAGAAGAGAATGTTCAGCTTTCCCTTTTCCAAAGCGAAGAGAAGGAAAGAAAGCAAAGGCAAATCTGGAGAGCGATCGACCAGATCTCCATGCGATACGGCAGGAACGCGGTCCTCCGCGCAAGCTCTCTAAAAGAAGAATCCACCGTCAAAGAAAGGCACCAGCAAATCGGAGGTCACCACGCATGAAAGAGGAATTCGAAGACCGGGGGATGATGAAATACGCCCCTTATCAATCTTTGATCGAACAAGCCCAATACCTCGCCGCTATGCGCCAAAGAAAATCGCGGATCCCGCGCCCTTTGATTTCCAATGACCGCGCCGAGGAAATGAACCGGATCTTGGTTCAGCATCATCAAGGCGATTCCGTGAAAGCGGAATATTGGGAAAACGGCAGCCTGCATTGGGCATGCGGATCCATCGAAAAAGTAGATGCAAGCAACCGTTTCCTCATCGTTGGGGAAACGCGGATCCCGCTTCTCAACCTGATCGACCTTGAATACGTTTAGAATCCGAAAGCCCAGTTCCCATTTTTGAACAGCTGGATTTCTTCTCCCGCTTCCGTCGTGCCGATGATGTTCAAGTCTTTTGACCCGATCATGAAATCGACGTGCGATAAGGAAAAATTGATGCCGAAGGAGCGAATCTGCTCCTCGGTATATTCCTCATAGTTCGGATACAGTTCATTGAACCCACGCCCCAAAGCGAGATGGCAGCATGCGTTTTCATCGTAAAGGGTATTGTAGAAAAGCAAACCCGTGTTATTGATGGGCGAATCGTAAGGGACCAATGCGCATTCGCCTAAATAGGCGCTCCCTTCATCGAGGCTAAGGATGGAGCGGAGAGCTTCCTCCCCTTGCTTTGCATGCGCCTCCACGGCCTTCCCGTTGCGGAAGACCAAATGGAAATCGGAGATTACCTGCCCATTGTAAACAAGGGGCTTCGCGCTATAAACGACCCCTTCCGCTTCCCCTTTTCTGGGGGAAGTGAAGCATTCTTCGGATGGGATGTTCGGCTGAAATTCGAAATCGCCGCCTTTGGTTTTCTCCCCGCCTCCTTGAAAATTCACCCCAGGGATCAAACCGACCCTCAAATCCGTGCCATTAGAAGAGGTATAATGCAACTCCTTCAAACGAAGCGAATTCAAATAAGCGCAGCGCTTCTTCAGTTCCGTGTTGTGCTTTTCCCAGTTCTCGATCCCTTTCCCATCTTGGGCTCGCGAAGTCAAAAGGATCGCCTCCCAAAGTTTTTCGACGGCCAAAGATTTCCTAAGGCCCGGGAAAACCTTTTTGGCCCACTCCGGAGAAGCCGCTCCGGCGATGCACCACTGATAACGGTTCTCGCGCGCCTCCTTGTACTTCCCCAAAACGTGATAACGATCCGCGCGGATCGAAGCGACTTTGTTCGCGTCAACCCCACGGTTCCCGTCCGGATCATCGGAATCGATCCACAGGGAGCAAGGTAGATCCTCGCTCTTCCACGCCTCTTCCGCTTCTTCGAAAGGAAGGACTTCTTCCAATGCTTTTTGTTTTGCTTTCTTATAGGCGACCCGCCCAACCTTCTGCGAGTTCCAACGGACGAAAACCCGGTTCGCTCCGGCCGAATAGCATTGTTTGACAACCAGGGAGACGAAATCCTCTTGATCGCAATTGGCCTGAATCACGACGTTTTGCCCCTTCTTTAAGGCCAATCCGGAAACGACTAGAAGTTTCGCGTATTCTTTTAAGATAGTTTTCTTCATATCCCGACCCTTTCCCGACTATACTAAAGCAAGGAAAAGGAAAGGGAAGATTTATGGAAGAAGCCAAACAAAAACAAAAAATCGCCTTGAGATTTTGGACTGTGTGGAACGTCGCCGAAGCCACCATTCTCCTGGTGGCTGGAGTCCTCGCGATCGTCTTCGGATGCATCGCCAAAGCCGAAAACGGCGAATTTCCGAAAAACATCCAGGATATTTTGACTTACTCCGTCGCGAGCTTCGTCATTCTCGACGGGCTCCTCCGCATCATCATGAGCTTTTTGAAGCAACAGGAAAGGACGGAAGAATCCATCATGCTCATCGGTGGATTTGAAATCACGCTTGGCGTCGTCATGATGCTTGTCATCAAAAACACATTCATCGATGCAATGGTGTACTTCATGGCCATTGGGATGATCGTCATTGGGACGCTGTTCCTGATCTTTTCCATCCTGGCGATTTGCCGCAAAGAAAACGAGAAGATCTTCATGCCAGTTTTGGAGATCATCTTCGGCGCGATTTTGATTGGCGTCGGGATCTTCCTCATCGTCGTTTACAACGTCAACTCCGAAAGCAAATTCCGCATCTCTTTGATTCTCACGGGGTCCGTCCTCGCCATCGCCGCTTTGGCGCAAATGACGATCACCATCCTTTCTTGGAGGAAGCGCGCGAAGAAGGAATCCATCCAGGAGGCAAATGCTTCATCCTCGCACGGGGAAGCCAAAGAAAAAGAACCAAAAAAGGCAAAGATAAAAAAGCAGAAGCAACAAGATGCCAAACCGGAGGAAGAGCCGAAGGTCATCGAAGCGAAGGTCCAAGAGATCGAGCACCACGAAGTCCCTCAAATCGAAAGCAAAGAAAATCCAGACGAAAAGCAATAAACGAGAAACCCCTGCAAAACAGGGGTTTTATTTTGCAAAAAACAATTTTATTTCTTAGATTCGTGAGCTTTTACAAGGTTTTCCATCAAAGCCAAGCGAGTCAACAGCCCAACGCCTTTCGGAACTGGGGTTTGAAGCGCGACCGGCAGTCCGGGAACCGCATCCCCATGAAGTTTTCCATCCTCCCCGCGGTTGATGCCGACGTCCACGATAACCGCATCCTTTTTGTATGAGAAACGATTGTCCAAAAAACCTTGACGCCCAATCGCGACCACAATGAGGTCGGCGTGGCGAATATAAAATGCCTTATCCTCTTCGCTCGTCTTGCTATGGAGAACGGTGACGTTGCAGTCCTTGCTAAGCAGCATTTTAGCCATGGGTTTTCCCACGATGTTGCTTCTGCCAAGAACCACCGCGTTCTTCCCGCGGAAGGGAAAGCCGATTTGTTCCAGATAGAGGATGATCCCATACGGCGTGCAGGGATAAAAAGGAGATAAAGGGTGGAACCCATCGACGTCTTTGGCCGGGCTAACGGCCTTTTTGACTTTTTCTTCGGAGATGTGCTTCGGCAAAGGGAGCTGAACGATGATTCCATCGATCTCGGGATCTTCGTTGAATTCGTCGATCTTCGCTAAAAGCTCCCCTTCGGAGACGGAAGGATCAAGCTTCGTCATTTCCACCACCGCGCCGATTTCACCCCCGTCCTTCATCTTCCCCCGGTCATAAGAAGCCGATGCAGGATCATCGTTGGCCAAGACGATCATCAAATGGGGAGGGCGATCCATGCTTTGGATTTTCTTCCTCAAAGCCGCTTTCCTCGCAGAAACAAATTCGGTGATTTCCATGATGAAAAGAATACCATCCAAAGAGAATTTGGAAAGAAGGAAGGGGCAAAGGGGTCTTACCGAACAAAAAGAAAAACCGGGGAACCCGGTTTTGTTTCTTTTCTTTCTATTAGAAAGGGAGCAAGCGAATCGCCGCTTCCAGCGAGGCGCTGGAGCTGTCCGTCGCCGAGCTGCCGCTCTTCGTTGTGACCGAGATGAGCAAGGCGATGAAGAGGAAGACAACGGCGAACCCAAACGTAAGATACGTAATGACCTTTTCCGAACCGCGTTCCTTCGTTTTCGCGAAAACATTGAGACCGCCGCCGGTGATGGCGCCAGAAGCGCCTTCGGACTTCCCGCCTTGGAGCAACGCCAAAACGATGACGATCAAGGACACAATGACGAAGATGATGTCATACCATTTCATAAAAGGCTCCTTTCTGACAGGCTAATAAAGGATAGACTTTTCCCAAAAAGGTTACAACTAGAAAACAAGTTCATAAAGCGAGGCGATTTTCAGCCCGGAGAAGTCTGGATGCTTATTCTCCCGATCCAGCAAAATCCCCACCAAACCAGCGCGCTGAGCGCATTCGACGTCCTGCAAAGAATCGCCGACGTAGCAAATGCTTTTGCTGGGGGATAAACCCATTTTCTTAAGGCAATAAAGGCAAGGTTCCGCATCGGGCTTTCCCTTTTTGTATTGGTCTGAGCAGGAAAGAGCCTGAAAATAAGACTCCATGCCTTTGCTCACCAAAGTTTTTTGGATATGGCCGGAGAAATTGCTGCTCACAATGCCCAAAGGAAGGTTTTTCCGATAGAGCGTCGAAACAACCGCGACCGTATCCGGGAACATTTTGATGGACGCGATGTTCTCAGGAAAATCCAGAGATTCCAAAACCGCCTGAAAGAAAGCAGGAACGTCCTTCACTCCGGTTTTTTCGGCCGCATACATCAAAGGATGATGCATGAATTCTTCGCAAAGCTCGCTTGAAATCCCGTAAATCCCAACTTTTTCAAACGCATAATGCCAAACCGGAAGAAGCGATTCCCGGGTATCGAAAAGCGTGCCATCAAAGTCGAAAAGATAAGCGGAAAAGGGTTTCATCATCGTTCCTCCAACTCGGCCCTTGCCTCGAAGAGCAGATCGCGAAGCTCCGCGGCCCGTTCAAAATCATAAGCCTTCGCCGCCGATTTCATCTGCTTTTCCAAATCGGCGACGCGGCGTTCCAATTCCTTTTGGGAAAGCTTCGCCCCATTTTGTTCAGCCAACGCAAGGCTTTCGTCCCCGGTATTGTGAAGTGGCGGGGTGATTGGCTTGATAATCGTGGTCGGGACGATCCCGTTTTCTTCGTTGTAGGCTTGTTGGATGCTCCTTCGGCGGTTGGTTTCTTCGATGGCCTCTTTCATGGAATCGCTGACCACATCGGCATACATCACGACTTTCCCATGCGCGTTTCTAGCCGCGCGGCCAATGATCTGAATGAGGGAACGGGTGGAACGGAGGAAGCCCTCCTTGTCCGCATCGAGGATGGCAATCAAGGAGACCTCTGGGATATCAAGCCCCTCACGGAGCAAATTGATGCCGACCAACACGTCGTATTTCCCTTTTCGCAGCTGATAAATAATCTCAGTCCGTTCCAATGTTTTCGTTTCATTGTGGAGATAGGTGACTTTGATCCCGCGGTCTTTTAAGAACGAAGTGAGGTCTTCGGCCATTTTGATGGTCAGAGTGACGATCATCACCCTTTCTCCCTTCGCGATGCGGTCTTTGATTTCGAAAAGAAGATCGTCGATTTGCCCTTCGCTGGGTCGGACGGAAATCTCTGGGTCCAAAAGCCCCGTGGGGCGGATGATCTGCTCCACCACTTCATGCCCGCACCGATCCATTTCATAATCCCCGGGGGTCGCGGAAGTGCAGATCACGGTCGAAGGCATCAAGGATTCGAATTCCTGGAAATTCAATGGGCGGTTGTCCAACGCGCTCGGCAAGCGGAAGCCATATTCGACCAGGGTCATCTTCCTTGCCCGATCCCCGTTATACATCCCCCGGATTTGCGGGAACGTAACGTGGGACTCATCGACCAAAAGAAGGAAGTCCTTCGGCATATAGTCCATTAAGGTATAAGGCCTCTGCCCTTCTTTTCGGCCATCGATGTGGCGAGAATAATTCTCAATCCCGGGGCAACGCCCGAACTCCAGCATGCTTTCGATATCCTGACGGGTCCTCATCTCGAGGCGTTCCGCCTCCAAGAGTTTCCCTTCTTTGCGGAAATAGGCCAAACGATCTTCCAATTCTTCTTGAATGCTCTTGCACGCCTTTTCGATGCGGGCTCTCGTAGAAGCGTGGTCATAGGCGGGGAAAATCGGATAAGTCGAAAACGTCCTTTGCACTTCTCCGGTGATGGAATCGACTTGGGCGATGGATTCGACTTCATCCCCAAAGCAATCGATGCGGATATAGTAATCGTGGGTCGCCGGGGCGATGTCGATCACGTCCCCACGCACGCGGAAAGTCCCAGGCTTCAATTCGAGGTTATTCCTCGTATACTGCGCTTCCAAAAGTTGCCGATAAAGGCCTTTTCGGTCCAGTTCTTCTCCTTGCCGGATTTCAAAAATGAGGCCTTGGTATTCCGCCGGGTCGCTAAGTCCGTAAATCGCAGCGACCGAAGCGACGACGATCGTGTCGCTGCGGGAGAGGACGGAATTCATCGCCGAGGTGCGCATCATGTCGATTTCCTCGTTCATGACGGCGTTTTTATCGATGTAGGTATCGGTTTTCGGAATATAGGCTTCCGGCTGGTAGAAATCAAAGTTCGAGATGAAATACTCCACCCGGTTGTTGGGGAAAAGCTCCTTGAACTCACCATAAAGTTGGCTTGCCAAGGTCTTGTTGTGAACCATAACCAAAGTCGGGCGGTTCAACGCCGCGATCACGTTCGCATCGGTGAAGGTTTTCCCGGTCCCGGTCGCACCCAAAACGACTTGGACTTGCTTCCCTTGTTTCACTCCATCCAGCAGTTTCGCGATGGCGGCCGGCTGATCTCCGGTCGGAGCGAAGGGGGCCTTCAGTTCAAAATTTCTGCGCTCATACCCTTGGACGTCACTCATCTTTCTTTTTCTTCTTTTTATTCACCAACGGGGAAAACCCTTCCCCGTTGATCATCGAGGCTTGGGTAAAGGAAACGAAAGCCCTTGGGTCGACCGAAGCGATGAATGAGCGGAAGGAAGAAAGCTCTTTGCGGTGGAATGCGACGCGGAGGATTTTGCGGTTCTGCCCCGTATATCCTCCCATCGCATCGATGACCGTGGTCCCGTGTTCCATTTTATCGTGAACGTAGTTCATGATCGCCTCCGTTTGCTCGGAGATGATGTCCGCGATGACATAGGTGTTGGAATTGACGTAAACGTATTGGACAACGAGGGCGCAGACCAAAGCGGAGAGAATGCCAATCAAACCATTGGGGATGTCGCGCAGGCAAGCGATGCCCGCGATGACAATCAACGCGTCGATAACGAACGTTGCGATGCCTTCTTTCACGCGGGTATACTTCGCCGAAATCGCCGCAAGCACATCGAACCCTCCCGTCGATCCATCTCCAAGGAAAGTCACGGCGACCCCCGCCCCAGAGAATGCGCCGCCGAAAATCCCCGCAATCAACGTGTATACGATTTGGATTTCACCCGCTCCTTCCGGCTTCATGGCATTGGAGATGAAATCCAACACATGGGTCCTCATCAAAAGGGTAAGGAAAGCCGGATAAAGAAGAGTCGCGTAAATTGTGTGGAGCGTAAATCTCTTGCCAAGGAAGATGAAGCTCACGATGAGCAAGATGATTTGCACGATCCACGCGATGATATCCTGGGTCGGAAAGCCGACGATGGGTTCTAAATAATGGTTGATGATGACGGATATCCCGCTCACCCCACCGGTGACCAAATCAAGCGGCAGCAAGAAAGCGACCGTCCCCGTAGCGAGGATCAGACAACCTAAGGTAATCAAAAGATAATTGAAGGCAATCTTCTTGTTTTTTGGGTTACCCCACCATTTTTTGAGCGTCTGCATTCTTGGCCTCCATCTCAAGATAAGCGTAGATAAAGAGGTCGATGTCGCCATCCATCACAGCCTGAACGTTGCCGGTTTCGGCATCCGTTCTATGATCCTTGACCATTTGGTAAGGTTGGAAGACATAGGAACGGATTTGGGAGCCCCATTCAATGTTCTTTTGCAGGCCGATGATGGATTTCATCTTAGCCTCGCGCTCTTCGACTTTTTTCTGCATCAATTTGTCGCGGAGCATCGCCATGCAGTTGGCTTTGTTCTTCGGCTGGTCGCGTTCGGCTTCGGAAGAAACCACAATCCCGGTCGGAATATGGGTGATGCGAACGGCGGAAGAGACTTTGTTGACGTTTTGGCCGCCAGCGCCGCCGGAACGGAAGATATCGATGCGAAGGTCCTTCGGGTCGATGACGACGTCGGCAACGGGACCGAATTCAGGGACTACGTTGACCGAGGAGAAGGACGTGTGGCGCCTGGCGTTGGCATCGAAAGGGGAAATCCTCACCAAACGGTGAACCCCTTTCTCGCCTTTCAGCATCCCATAAGCGTTATGCCCAGAGATTTTCAGCGTGGCGGATTTGATGCCGGCTTCATCCCCGTCCTCGATGGACAAAACTTGGCATTTGAAGTTATGGCGTTCCGCCCAACGCCCATACATTCTCAAAAGCATGGAAGCCCAATCTTGAGCTTCGGTTCCTCCGGCACCTGGGTGGATGTCGACGGTGCAATTCAAAGCATCGTATTCGCCGGAGAACAGCAAAACGGCCCGCAGCTCTTTGGACGAATTTTCCAAATCCGCTTCCATGGACTCGATGAGATCAAGCATTTCGGCGTCTTTTTCGTCGCAGGCGGAAAGAAGATCGTTGATATCTTTCATATCCGCAAGCGCTTTTTCGTATCCGTTGACTTTTTCTTTGATGTCCGCAAGGCGATTCACAATCACCATCGCGGATTTTTGGTCGTCCCAAAAGCCTTCTTGGTTCTGTTTCTCCTCCAAATCGGCGATTTCTTTCTTCAGACTGACGAGGTCAAAGAGAATCACCGAGATGCGAGACTACTTCGCCCAAGTTTTGGGCTTTTTGTTTTAACTCGACTAACTCTTTCATATTATTCCTTTGTTTTTAGCTGGGGTTTATTCGGCTTTTTTCCCATCGTTTTCCTTTGGGGTGTATTCCGGCTGCTCGACCGCGAGCTCTTCGGAATTGGAAGGCTCTGGCTTGGTTTCTTTCTGAGCGGGCTGTTCCTGCTCTTCCTGGCGGACCAATCGGACGTTCATGAAGTTATAGACGCAGTCGACCGCGATGTTGGAATTCATCTCGCGGAAGAGGGCGTAACCTTCGTTGACGTAATCCTGAAGCGGGTTTGTCTGCGCGTAGGAGCGAAGTCCGATGCCTTCGCGGAGATGGGCCATCGTATCAATGTGTTTGGTCCAGTTACGATCGATGACGGAGAGGGAGATGGAACGCTCCACTTTGTCGGCCTGTTCCTGCGGCCAAGTGGCACGCTTCTTCAAATAAGCCGCGTAGAGATATTCGCCCAAGTCTTCTCCGCCCTCTTCGACGGAAGCTTCATCGTAAGCGCGGGCCGGGAATTCCCCAACGGGGACAAACGCCGGCTCAACGAGTTTCTTGAGAGCCTCGCCGGAGATAAGGTCTTCGTCCCGTCCGGGATTCGTGGCTTTCTTAGCCAAGAATTTCCCCGTATCGGCGAAGAAGGAATGAACAAGCTCATTGATGTCGCCCGCCATCATGATACGGTCGCGGCGATCGTAGATGATTTGGCGCTGTTTGGCCAAAACGTCATCGTAATCGAGGAGGTTTTTGCGGGTATCGAAGTTGCGCCCCTCGATTTGCTTTTGAGCATTCGTGACGACGTTTTGGAGCATTTTATTCTCCAAATGGTCATCCCCAAGCTGCTTTTGGAAGGTCTGACGAATATTGTCGTTGACGAAGCGGCGGAGCAATTCGTCATCGAAGGAAACATAGAAGCGGGAATAGCCCGGATCCCCCTGACGTCCCGAACGGCCGCGTAGCTGGTTATCGATGCGGCGGGATTCATGGCGCTCCGTGCCGAAGACGCAGAGACCGCCCAATTTGCGGACTTCGTCATTCAGTTTGATGTCGGTGCCGCGGCCCGCCATGTTGGTCGCCAAAGTAACCGCGCCTTTTTCGCCAGCGTGCGAGATGATCTCGGCCTCGCGGGCTTGGTTCTTCGCATTCAAGACCTCGTGGGGAATCCCCGCGGCAGTCAAAAGCTTGGAAATCTCTTCGTTGCTTTCGACCGATACGGTGCCGATGAGGATCGGCTGTCCCAATTCATGGCGCCGTTTGACCTCCTCCACCAAACCTTTGAGCTTCGCGGCGTGGGTCCCGTAGATAATGTCGTCATCGTCGATACGCTGAACCGGGCGGTTGGTCGGGATGACGATGACCTTCATGTTGTAGATCTTCTCAAATTCTTCCTCTTCGGTTTTGGCGGTGCCGGTCATGCCGGAGAGCTTTTTGTAAAGACGGAAGAAATTCTGATAGGTAATCGTGGCCAAGACGATGGTCTCTTGCTTGATCTCAACGCCTTCTTTGGCCTGGATGGCCTGTTGAAGGCCGTCGTTGTATTCACGGCCTTTCATGATGCGGCCGGTGAATTGGTCGATGAGTTGGATCTGACGTTCAGAGTCGACCATGTATTCGACGTCGCGAGCCATGATGAAGTTGGCTTTGAGGGCTTGGTGGATGCGGTGGACCAAGTCCTGGTTCTCCGGATCGTAAAGATTGCGGATGCCGAACATCCTTTCGGCTTTGTTGTTGCCTTCATCCGTCAAAGAGCAGGTCTTCGTTTTGATGTCGATGGTGAAATCCCTCCCTTTGCGGAGGGTTTTGACAAAGCGGTCGGCAACCATGTACTGGCTGGCCGCGGCTTTTTGGCCGCCGGAAATGATGAGCGGGGTCCTGGACTCATCGATGAGGACGGAGTCGGCTTCGTCGACGACGCAGAACTTAAGCCCGCGGAGAACGCGGTTATCCAGCGACTGCGTCATGTTGTCGCGGAGATAGTCGAATCCCAATTCGGAGTTGGTGGTATAGGTGATGTCGCAAAGATAGGCTTCCTTTTTCTCAGCCGGCCCCTTGGAGGCAAGGTTCACGCCAACGGTGAGGCCAAGGAAACGATAGACCTGGCCCATCCAAGTAGCGTCGCGCTCGGCCAAGTATTCGTTGACGGTGATGACGTGGACGCCTTCCCCGGTCAAGGCATTGAGATAAACGGCCATGGTCGCGGTGAGGGTTTTTCCTTCGCCAGTCCTCATTTCCGCGATGTTGCCATCGTTCAAAACAAGAGCGCCGATGATCTGGACCTTGAACGGGAATTGGTTCAAAGCTCTGCGGGCGCCTTCCCTGGCGACGGCGAAAGCCTCGAACTTGATGTCTTCCAAGGTCTTCGTTTTGTTGCGGAGGGCCTCCTGAAACTCTTTGGTTTTGGCGCGCAGCTCATCGTCGCTGAGCGCCTTCATTTGGTCCTCGTAACTCATGACGCGATCCGCCTGTTTGGCGTAACGGTTCAACTCGCGTTTTTCCAGATGGAAGATTGATTCAATGAAATTTGCCACAAACAACTCCTACTAAAAGCCGGTAAATTCTACCATTTCAAGAAATGGTAAGCAACGCGCGCGGGACAGCTATTTCCGCAACGTTTTCGACATGGCTAAGAAAACCAACTTCTTCGGATGATGAGCCAGCAAGGCTTTCATGCACGCCTTCGCCGTGGAACCGGTCGTATAAACGTCATCAACCAAGAGAATTTTGGCTCTCCGCAAATCCTTTGGCCCAACGTAAGCAATGTACTTCCCCACCTCTTTCCGAGCCTCCGCCGACAAATCGCTTTGCTTCGCCTCAATGCGTTTTTCCAAATAGCGGGCGAAAGGCAAACGGAGGCATTGGCACATGGCCTCAACTTGATTGAAACCGCGTTTTTCGTCATGGCTTTTCGAAGAAGGGGCCGGAACCAAAACGTAAGAGCGGAAACGAAGGTGAAACCAAAAAGCGTAATAAGCGAAAAAGACGTCCTTCAATTCATAATCCCCGCAGCCTTTGAATTGGTAAAGCAGCGTGCGGACGGTCGGGTTGTAGAAATAAACCGCCAAACAAGGAACCGGGCCGACCTTCCACCGGAAAAGGACCGGCTTCATCTCCGCGAAGCAATAAGGACACAGCAGCTGGGATCCTTGCGAAAAGAAAAGGAAGGAAGCCGACCGAATCGGTTTAAAGCACACCTTGCAAAAAGGTGTTGCAGTAACGAATTTCCTTAATGGCGTCAACCATGGGCGCTTCTTCTTTTTCCGCGATGAAAACAACTTCCCCTTCTGGAGCATCGGCCTTCCTCCCCGCCCTACCGGCGATTTGAATCAAGCTCGCCGCATCGTAAATGGGCGAGTCGGCATCGAAAACAATCACTTGGAGATTTTTGACCGTAATGCCCCTCTCCAATACGGCGGTCGTGACCAAATAGCGCAAACGGCCTTTCTTAAAATTGGAAATCACCCGCGTCCGATTCGCACATTTGGAATGGACGAAAGCCCCTCCCGCAAGGAATAAACTCAGGATATGGAAAACGGATTCACACTCCGAAATGGTGGGGACGAAGACGAAACAGGGTTTGTCCTTTTTGCAAAAGTCCCTCAATTTTCGAATTAAAAAGACCGTTTTTGCGGGGTTATGCGCAAGTTTTATGTAAGGGACGGGGATCGGATGTTTATGAAATCGGGTATGCAATGTCAACATTTGATGCCCGCTGGTTTTGAAGAGGGAAACGACTTCTTTGGAAGGAGTCGCCGACATCATCAGGCAATGCCCCCTCAAGGCACGGTAGAACATCGCGTTGAGAACCTCGCTCCCTTTAAAGGGGAAAGCGTCAAGCTCATCCATGACAAGCAAGTCGAAATAATCGGGGTAACGGAAAAGCTGATGGGTCGTCAAGACCAGGCAATCGCCCGTGAGCACTTGGCTGTGCCCCCCATAAACGGCGACGATTTTGTTTTTGGGGAAGGCGGATGCCAAACGCGCGTGCAGTTCAACGACGACATCGCGCCTGGGAAGGGCGAATCCGACGCTCATCCCACGCTCCATCGCATAAGCGATGACGCCATAGCTGATCTCCGTTTTCCCGGATCCGCACACCGCATAAACGAGGGTATCGATCCCGTGGACAAAATTATTAAGGATCTGATCGGAAAGCTTTTTTTGTTCCGCCGATAAAGAATACGCTAGAGAAAGCTCCACCTTTTTGGGCGAAGGCAAAAAAGGAGGGGCGGACTGCCCCACAAAGGAAATGCAGCGCCGGCAATAAAGGACCCCATTTTTGCTTCCGATGTATTTGGGGTCGGAATTCCCACAAACAGGACAAAGAAAGGAAGGCTCCACGCCTTCCTATAAAGATGAATCGGCCTTTTCGCCTTGTCGGCTCTCAAATTCTTCGATTTCCGCTACACGCCTATGGTGTTTTTCCAAGGGGGAGAATTTCGAAAGAAGGAAAATATCGACCCTTCTCAAGACATCCTCCTCCTTCATGTATTTTGCGCCGAAGCTGATGACGTTGGCGTTGTTGTGTTCCCGAAGCTTTGCAGAGCAATCGTCGGTATAGCCGATCCCGCAGCGGATGCCTTTCACCTTGTTCGCGGCAATGCAAACGCCTTCTCCGGAAGTGCAGCAGACAACCCCCAGCTCCGCTCTTTTCTCCGCCACGTCCTTCGCGGCTTTAATCGCAAAAATAGGATAATCGCAAGAAACTTTGGAATCAGTCCCCTCATCGAGCACATTGATGCCCATGCCTTGAAGGTGGAGGCGGATCGCGCTCTTCAAATCAAACGCGCCATGATCGCAGGCAAGGGAAACATTCATCGACGCTTCCTCGTAGGTCTTTTGGATTTCCGCGAAGGGAATGGGTCCTTCGCGAACGAGGCTGATGCCAATCCCGGGTTCCATTTTGACGATCGTGGAGGCCAGATGGGAACGGCAATCGCCCTTGATGATGTAAGCCTCATCTTTGAAAGCGGAGAAAGCTTCCTCAAAGCAAGTGGCCGTCTTCTCCCCCGACTTATTCGCGGAAGGAACAAGAAGCGGGGCGCCAACTTGTTCAATCAAATCCAAGACCTCTGGGGAATCTGGGACGCGAATCCCAATCAACGGGGTTCCTAAAGTAATCCAAGAAGGAAGGTTTTTCCGCGCAGGAACAAGCACGGTGATCTCTCCCGGCATATAGGCTTTCATCACCGAAAGGGAGCGCACGTCGATTTGGCAGTATTCCGCGGCTTGTCCCAGCGAAGAGCACATCAGGGTAAAGGGCTTGGTCGGGGGGCGCCTTTTGGCTTCCACGAGCTTGTCGAAAGCCCTTTGGCTGGTCGCGATCGCGCCAATCCCATAAACCGTTTCGGTCGGAAAGCAAACAAGCTCCCCTTGTTTCAGAAGCGAAGCCGCCTCCTTAACGTCCTTCCAATAAAAAATGTTTTTCACGGTCACACTCCTTCAATGAAGATTCACGAACAGGAAACGGGTCAATCCGTTGAGATCTTTCTCAAAGGAATACTCGTAATCCGTAAGATATTTTCTCATCAGCTCAGTGAGATAATCTTCCAAATCATAGCCAATTTCGAAACACATCAGCAAATCGCCTTTTTTCACAAGATGTACATCTCGGAAGATTTTCTCATAGACCGAGTTGCTTTTATCAAGCCACAGAGCCGATCCCGGTTCGAAGTTCTTCACCGATTCCTGCGTCTCCTCTGGATGCAGGATATAGGGCGGATTGCTCACCAAAATATCAAGGTTCATCTTCTCTCGGATGAAGGGCTCCAAAGAATCCCCTTGCAGAGTATGGATCCCCAAATTGTATTTTTGGATGTTGCCGCGGGCCACTTCCAAGGCATCGTAAGATAGATCGGAAGCTGTCACCAGCCAATTTGGGAACAGCGATTTGAGGGCGATCGCGATCGCACCGGACCCGGTTCCGATGTCGGCACAGACGAGGTAATTTCGCGGATCGTACCATTTACTGATTTGCTCCGAGATCTTCGAAACCAGTTCTTGCGTTTCCATCCGCGGAATCAAAACACGCCGATCAACGTGCAAACGAAATTGCAAAAAAGAAGCTTCCTCGATGATGTATTCAACCGGTTCTCCCCGCAAAAGCCGCTCAAATTGCTTTTGGAACAAGGGGTAATTCTTCATTTCAGAGTCGCGATAAAACAATGTGTCGATCGGCTCTTTGAAGCCATTGTCCTTGGCGATGAGGGTCCGGACGTCGTTGGAATAAACCCCAACGTCCTTCCCTTTGGCGAGGGCGGCGTTATAAACCTCAGCGATTTTCGGCATGGGCCTCTTCCTTTCCTTCTTCCAGCATTTTCTGCTCTTGGTCGAAATGGATCAAAGCGTCGATCACCGGTTCCAGCTCCCCTTCCATCACCCGATCCAGCTGGTTGATCGTGAAGCCAATGCGGTGGTCGGTCACGCGGTTTTGGGGGTAGTTATAGGTGCGAATTTTTTCAGATCGCTCCCCCGTCCCAACTTTCAGCTTCCTCTCCTGAGCCCTTTTGGAATCTTCTTTTTCTTGGAAGTAAGACGCGACTTTCGCCCGGATCATCTGCATAGCGATTTCTTTGTTTTGCAGCTGGGCTTTCTCCGTTTGGCAAGCCACGACCAGCCCGGTCGGAAGATGGGTGATGCGCACCGCCGATTCGGTTTTATTGACGTTTTGCCCACCCGCGCCTTGGGAATGGTAGGTATCGATCTTCAAATCGGAAGGATTGATGTGAACGTCGACTTCCTCCGCTTCCGGCATCACCAAAACGGTCGCGGTCGAGGTATGGATTCTTCCTTGAGATTCCGTCTTCGGGACCCTTTGGACGCGATGAGCCCCGCTTTCGAACTTCATTTTTGAGTAAACGGCGTCCCCTTTTATCATAAAGGATACCGAAGCGTATCCCCCAGCGGCCCCCAACGAAGCATCCAAAAGCTTCAGGCTCCATCCCTGCCGTTCCGCGTATTTGGCATACATGTGGAGCAAATCTCCCGCGAAGAGGTTCGCTTCATCTCCGCCGACCGCCCCGCGGATCTCCACGATGATGTTCTTATCGTCGTTGGGGTCTTTGGGAACCAAAAGAAGCCGGAGGTCGCCCTCGAGTTTCTCCATTTCCTCCGAGCTGGCTTTTCTTTCTTCCTTGGCGAGCTCGAGCATCTCCGGATCCCCGGTTTCCTCCAAAGCAAAGCTGTCTTTGTAGTTCCCTTCCTGTTTCAAATATTCTTTGAATTTGAGCACAATAGGCTCCAAATTGGCTCTTTCTTTGGTCAGCTTCGTGAGTTTCGGCAAGTCATTCCCAATGGATTCGTCCGAGAGCTCCCGCTCGATTTGGCTGAGTCTAGCTTGAGTGATTTCAAGCCTTGTGCGCATGCTTTCTTCCATAAACGCGGGCCATTATATCATGGGCAAGATGCCTCTCCTAATCTTTGATTAGGCCTAGGAAGGGGGAGCCAAGATAGATATAATTCTAATGCTATGCCCTATACCGCGCTTTACAACAAATATAGGCCCCAAACTTTCGAGGAAGTCGCAGGCCAGCAAGTGATCGTCCGCACCCTGCAGAATTCGATTTCTACTGGCAAAATCGCCCACGCCTACCTTTTTTGCGGCCCTCGCGGAACCGGAAAAACCACAATGGCGCGCCTATTTGCCAAAGCCCTTAACTGCGAAGAAGGCGAAGGCCACCAATGCAACAAATGTTCCAATTGCATCGCTTTGAATAACGGCTCCCACCCAGACGTCGTCGAAATCGACGCGGCCAGCAACAACGGGGTGGATCAGGTTCGCGAGCTCATCGAAAGGGTCAACTATTCCCCCATTCGCGGAAGATACAAGATTTACATCATCGACGAAGTCCACATGATGTCCCAAGGCGCCTTCAACGCTTTGCTGAAAACACTAGAAGAGCCCCCGGAGCACGTCATTTTCATCTTGGCCACGACCGAGCCCAATAAAGTTCTTCCGACCATTCTCTCCCGCTGCCAACGCTATGACTTCGGAAAAATCGATCCCAAAGACATGAAAGCAAAGCTGAAGGAGATCTTGGGAAAAGAAGGCGCTTCTTATGACGAGGAGGCCATCGATTCCATCATCGATCTATCTGACGGAGGAATGAGGGACGCCCTTTCCATCTTGGATCAGGTCCTCGCCTTTGGCGGGAATTCTCTCCGTCAGCAAGACGTCCTGTCCGTGTTCGGCCTCGCCTCCACAAAAGAAAAAGTGGCATTCCTGAATAGCATTTGCCAAGCCGACGTCGTCAATACCATCGCAAAACTCAACTCCTTTTTATCCTCTGGCATCGATATCAAACGCCTCATCGGATCCCTTTTGGATATTCTTAAAGACGTTTTGATCTACGGAAGAACCAAGAGAATCGACCTTTGCACCGTATTGAAAAAAGAAGACGCGGAAGACCTTTGCAGCCGAATCTCCGCCAAGAAAGCCAATCAAATGATCGATTTGCTGCTGCAAACCCAAATCAATGCGAAGTCCGTTTCCAACGTCCGTTCCCTCTTTGAGCTCACCGCCCTTCAAATGTGCTCTTTCTTCTCCGAAAGCCAAGACGAGCCCGCCCCGCAAAAACCCGCGCCCAGCAAAACGGCCCAAGCTCTTGAACCAGCCCAAAAGCCCATCCCCGCCCCCGTTGCGGAAGCCCCAAAACCCGTGGTGAAGAAAGAAGAGCCCAAAAAAGATTACGATCCGGACTCCGGCGACATCTATCAAGGGGATCAACCCCCTTCCTTCCTGTTCGAAGACTCCTCATTGGCTAGCGAAAAACCCGTCCCGACTCCAAAGAAAGCCGAGCCGACGGCCGCGCCTCAAAAACCCGTTGAAGAGCCCAAAAAAGAGGATGCATCCAAAGAAATCACCCCGCCCAGCAGCGCCAAAAGCCTATCTGGAGAGGGGCAAGCCATCTCGCTGGACGATGATACCGTCGTGCAAATCATGGTTCTCGGCGCCAAATTCAAAGCGGAAAGGCACGCCCTATTGACACGCTGGGGCGAATTCGAAACCATGAAGCTCGACCCCAAATGCGGAGATGCCGCCGCCCTGCTCGCCCAAGCCCGGCCCTTCTGCCTTTGCCAAGATGCCCTCTTGATCAACTTTAACTTCACCCGCCTGAAGGAAAGGTCAAACCTCAAAGAAAATCAGAAGGTCCTCGGAAAGCTCGTCGAGAAAGTGCTTGGGAGGAAGGTGTTCCTCTTCGGCCTCGACCGGCAGGACTCCAACCGAATCCAAAGCAAGTACTTCGGATTGTCGCAGATTGGAAAACTCCCTCGCCCGGAAGACATCGAGCTCAAATTACCCCGTTAACCCAATATAAAGGAGATAGAACATGAACCAAATGCAGCAAATGATCCAGCAGGCTCAAAGGATGCAACGCGAGTTGCAGAAAGCCCACGCCGAGTTGGAAAGCAAGGAATTCAAGGTTGAGAAGAATGGCATGGTCGAAGCCATCGTCTTGGGCAACCGCAGCATCAAGTCCCTCCGCATCGACAAAGACGCCTTGGATCCTGAGAACAAGGAAATGCTGGAAGAAGCCATCGTCCTCGCCCTCAATGACGCCTTCGAGCAAATCGACAAGGCCAACGAGGAAATCGAAGAAAAAATCACGGGCCAAAGAGGCTTGTTCTAATGAAAGAGCTCCAAAGCTATCTCGCCCTGGTGGACTCCTTTTCGAAGCTGCCGGGAGTCGGTAAGAAAAGCGCGGAGCGCATGGCCTATTCCATTTTGGAGATGAAGGAGGAAGACGCCCTTGAGTTCGCCCAAGCCATCGCCGATGCGAAGCGCAAAATCCACAAGTGCCCGCGCTGCGGACTCTACGCGGAAAACGATCTTTGCGAAATCTGCTCCGATCCCTCCCGCGACCACTCCACATGCATCGTGGTCAGCTATCCGAAGGACGCCTTGCCTTTTGAAAAGCTTCAGGACTTCAATGGGGTTTACCACGTCTTGAATGGAGTCATCTCCCCCGCCAAAGGCATGGGCCCAGAAGACCTGAACGTCGATTTGCTTTTGGAACGCATCAAAACCGAAGGCATCAAGGAAGTCATTTTGGCGACCAATCCAACCATCGAAGGGGAAACCACCGCCCTCTTCTTAGCGCGCCTATTGCAAAAGCAAGGCGTCAACGTCACCCGCTTGGCCTATGGGCTCCCCATGGGGGCATCGCTCGACTACGCGGATTCCTTGACTTTGAGCAAAGCCTTGGAAGGCAGGAGAAAACTATGAGTTTGTTCATCACGTTCGAAGGCGGAGAAGGGTCGGGGAAAACGACGGCCCTGAAAAGAGTAAACCAAATGCTTTTGGACAAGGGGTACCAAACCATCCTCACCCGCGAGCCGGGCGGAACCCCCATCTCCGAGCAAATCCGCGAGGTGATCCTCAACAAAGCCAATACGGATATGGATCCAAGGACGGAGGCTTTGCTTTACGCGGCCAGCCGACGTCAGCATTTGGTCCAGAAGATCTGGCCCGCTTTGAAAGAAGGGAAAATCGTTTTGTGCGACCGCTTCCTGGATTCCTCTCTCGCTTACCAGGGCGTCGCGCGCGGGCTCGGCGTGGAAGAAATCCTGCGCATCAACGAATACGCGACCGAAGGCCAATACCCGGATCTGACCTTCTTCTTCGACCTTGATCCGGAACAGGGGCTTCAGCGCATCGCCTCCAATTCGGGGAGAGAAGTGAACCGGCTTGACCTAGAGAAGCTCTCCTTTCATCAAAGCGTGAGGAAAGCCTTCTTAGACCTAGCCCGAAAATTCAAAGACCGCTACGTCGTCATCGATGCCTCGAAATCCAAAGAGGAAGTCGCAAACGCCGTCTTCGCGGCCATTCAGAAAAAATTATGAACCTATCCGCCTACCTGCAAGAAAAGCAAAGCGTCCTCTTCCAGACATTTTCCCGCGCCTTGAAGCAGAACCGCTTGGCCCACGCCTATCTTTTGGTCGGCGAAAACGGGACCCCGCTGCAGCAGGTCGGCGAATATCTGGCAAAATCCATCCTCTGCGATTCTCCGAACCCTTTGGCCGATCAAGAGTGCGAAACGTGCCGCAGAATCGAAAAGGGAGATTATCCCGACTACCGCTTCTACGACGGCAGCGAAGGATCCATCAAAAAAGATGACGTTCAATCCCTAATCCATTATTTCGAGCAAACGCCTTTGGAAAGCAAAGGGATCATGGTCTACCTCATCCACTGCGTGGAAGGGATGACCCCGGAAGCGGAGAACAGTCTTCTCAAATTCTTGGAAGAGCCCAATCCCTGCGCCTATGCAATCCTGACGACTCGCAACGAAGCCAAAGTCCTGCCAACGATCGTATCCCGCTGCCAAACGCTTCGTTTGAAGCTGACCCCCCGCGAGGAGGTTTTGCAAGAATGCAAAAAAGAAGGAGTCGAAGAAAAAGACGCAGAACTCCTTTCTTTTTTGGCCAATGACCTGACCTTTATTCGAGAAGGGGCTCAATCCAAAACCTATCAAAACGCCAAAATGGCTTTTGAAGAAGTCGTCGCATCCCTCCAAAAAGGGATGCCGGAAGCTCGCTTTGCAGCGGAAAACACGGCCATCCCCCTTTTGAAGGAACGTCCGGCTTTAAAGGAATTTCTGGAATTCTTGACCTTTTTCTACGAAGACGTCCTCGCCTGGAAGTACGGAACGCCTTTGAAACTTGCTTCTTATGGTAAAATGAGCCGCGCGGTCTTAGATAAGACCGGCGATCCCAACAAAGCTCTTCTCAGCGTCATGAACGCCCGCCAAGAGGCTGACACCAACATCAACGGGGGGCTTTTGCTTCTCCACATGCTCCATCAATTCAAGGAGGAATGACCATGGACGATATCACCCAGGATTCCTATTTCGTGGGAATCAAATTCCGCAATTCCGAAAAATCTTATTATTTCTCCACCCATTTCTCCGACTTGAAGCAAGGGGATTTCGTCATCGTGGAAACCCCCAGCGGCTTTGAAATGGCCACCGTTTCCACTCCGATCATGTCACAATCCCTTTATCATTCCCCCCTGCAGCTGAAGCCGATCCTCCGGAAACCCACCAAAGCCGACATGGATGACTACCGCTTCAACCTAGAGCAAGACAAAAAAGCCTTGGCCATCACGGACCGCGAAGCCAAAAAGCTCGGCCTCCCCATGGACCTATTGGACGCCGATTACAATTTGGACGGCTCAAAGATCACCATCACCTATACCTCCACCGAGCACCGCGTCGATTTCCGCGAATTGCTTCGCATCCTGCCCCCTTTGCTTCACGCAAGAATCGAATTCCATCAGCTCTCTCCCAGAGAAAGGGCCCGCCAAGTCGGAGGGATCGGCGTCTGCGGCCTCCCTTTCTGCTGCTCCACTTTCCTCACTTGGTCGCAGCCAATCGGCATCTCCTTGGCCAAAAACCAGATGCTGACCCTCAACACCCAAAAGCTTTCCGGCCCCTGCGGCAAATTGATTTGCTGCCTGGCCTATGAGAACGAAACCTACGACGTGGAGAAGAAAGATTTCCCCCGCCCCGGAACCATCGTCCACTTGGAGGAAGGGGACTACCACGTCGAATCCTTCAACATCATCTCCCGCAACGTCCGCTTGGCCAACGCCACCCGCGACGATTTCAAAACCTATTCCCTCGAAGACGTTCAAGCCATGATGAACGGAACGTACAAAAAGCCCGTGGAAAAGCCCAAGGAAGACACGCTTCCCGACTTCAACATCCCCGGGCTAAAGCCCTTGCCGCAGGAGCAAAAGCCTTTTAGCAGCCAAGGCCAAAGCGGAAAGAAGAACCCCAATAATGGGAAAGAGAACTTCCGCGACCGGCAAAGGAACAACCAAAACCGCGGTAAAGGAAGAGGGCCCCAAGGGCAAAACCCCAAAGACAACGCTCAACAAGGGAAACCGAGGAACCCCTCCCACCGTTATCGCCCCCACCGCGGCTATCACGCCAAAGGGAACGGAAACTCCGGAAAATGACCCCCCGCGAATTGAACTTCCAAGGGGATTCGCCTCTCCTTTATCTCATCGCCACCCCCATCGGAAACCTTTCGGAAATGACCCCAAGGGCCCTTGAGGTCCTTTCGCAAACCGACTACATCGCCGCCGAGGACACGCGCAACTCAGGCCAGCTTATGGCCCACTTCTCCATCCGCAAGCCCTTCATCTCCTGCCACGAGCACAACGAAAACGAAGCCGCGGAGAAGATCGTCTCCCTTTTGCGAAGCGGGAAGAAAGTCTGCTATATGTCCGACGCCGGATACCCCACCCTTTCTGACCCCGGCCAGCGTTTGGTCGCCAAATGCCTGGAAGCGGGGATCAAAGTCTCCGTCACCAGCGGGCCCTCCGCCGCGCTGGATGCCCTTTCGGTCTCCGGACTAGATTCCTCACACTTCTATTTCGAGGGCTTTTTGCCGGCGAAAGAAAGCGAAAAAGACGCAGAACTTAAGGAATTATCCTCCCGAAAAGAAACGATCATCTTCTACGAATCCCCCCACCGCATCCACCGCACCCTCCTTTCTTTGTTCGAAGCCTTCGGGCCGCGGAAAGCGACCATCGCCCGAGAGCTAACCAAAGCCCATGAAGAAATCATCCGCGGGACGCTTGAGGAGTTCGCCTCCTTAGAGGAAGGGACTTTGCGCGGGGAGATGGTGATCGTCGTGGAAGGGAATAAAAACCAAGAGGAAAAAGCCTCTTTCTCCGAAGAAGGAATCCTTTCTTATCTCAAGGAGCAAATCCAAAGCGGCAAGAAAAGCAAAGAGGCCATCAAAGAGGCCGCCTTGCAATTCGGGGTCCCGAAAAACCAAGTTTATGACCTCTATCTGCAAAAGAAGAAATGAATCATTCGCCGGAAGGGGCCTCCGCGGCCTCTTTTTTCTTGACGCTTCTTAAGAAGGAATACAAACCGAAGCCGAAGAAAGCGGAGGAAGCGACGCAAGCCAAAGCGACCCCGCCTTTTAAGTAGGGAGTGCAGTAGGAAAGAACGTAGTGGACTTCCCCCGCGGGAGCAAGGAAACCAACCAAACCGCCGTCGAGCTTGTACATCGGGCAATCGATCTTCGTCCCATCTTCCAACGTCGCCTTCGCCGACCACCCCAAATCATAACCAAGCTGGGTCACGACGATCCGCTGCTCGGAATAAGACGTTTGGAAAGAGAACTGATTCGCGTTGTCTTTCTTCACGTTTTGCAGGGAATTCTTGGCGAGTTTCGCTTGTTTGGCGAGCATTTCCTGCTTCCCGGTGACGTAGACGGTCAGATTGCTCGGGCTGATGGAAATATCCGCCCCGCCGCTAGGCCAAAGGAAAACGAGGGACTTCGCATGCCCATTGACGTAAAGGCCGAAGGAGGAGGAACGCGAGGAGAAGTAACCCGATTGTTTGGCAAGAGACAAGGCGGAGGACTCAAAGGCAAGCAATTGATTGCTTTTCCCGTCTTTGTCGCCGAACACCATGACGCGCGGGGTGCTTTGCCCGCACCAGTACTTGAATTCGATGTAGCAGCCCGTCTCGTCGGAGGAGAGGTAATCGCTGCTGCTGGATTCGAATACCACGTGAGTGCGGTCGGGAACCGCCTTGGAAGAAGAGTTCAGGCGCACGCGCGGATAAGAGGAGGAGAGGAAATAAGAAGCGTCATTAGGGCTCCCCGTCAAGCCGGTTTTTGGGAACAGCCCATCCCCTTCTTCCGTCGTGACCGTGTACCCTTTTAATCCAGATTGGAACCGAAGCGCCTTTTTGCCGTAATTAGCGAGGACCTGGGCGTCGGAGGACACGTTGGGGACCTCCGCGCAGCTCATCCCATCCGGAAGGGTGGCGTCATCCTCGAAAATCGCCCCGTTGAGGAAAGTCTCCTCCGCGCGGATCAAGCTGCGATATCCGCTGGATCCGATGGTGTTGTCGTAAAAGGAATTCAAATAGTAGCTGCCCTCTTTCTTCCCGATGCGGTAAAGCTTATCGGAATCCACCGCATAGCCCAAGGAGGCGGAAGAATCCTCACCGAGCTTATAAACCTTATACCGCGTCTTTCCTTCTTTCCCGGCAGCGGGCAGAGAATAGATCTCCTCCGCACCAAAAGGGACGTTGGCCGGCATGAAATCGACCCAAGAGGCGTAATCGTTTTTGATCGCGTAATAATGGAACCCCAAAACCGAGTCGGTTCCGAAACGCTTGTTCCCATAATACCCAGACCACGTGGGATTGAAGATCTCGACGTCGTTGTACGTTTTCGAAGGAGAGGAAGTGTAAGGCCCTTTCATGTTGGCCAGCAAAGCGAATTCCTCGGTGTCGAAGTTCATCAAGGAATGGAAGGCGGCGGAACTGCCTAGGCCCAGCACCGTGTTGTAGCTTTTCGCTTCGCTGTCGCTGCCGTTGGTCTGATCGAAATAGGTCCGCGAGAAAGCCATCCCGTCTTCTTTAATCGCGTCTGCGACCTTCAGCGAATTCGCAAACGCGGCGCTGCCGCCCATGTAACGCTTGGAATAGCTATAGATGGAATAGTAGTTCGCGGATGCGGCGTTGCCCGCGACGATGACTTCGACCGCCAGCAAGCCAAGGAGGGCTTTCGGCATCCATTTTTTCGCGTTGAACGCCACGAAAACGATCCCTTCCGCCAAAAGATATCCGCATTGGGCGAAGACATACCAAATCGCCTTCCCCGATCCGGTCACGTTCTCCGGGGACGTATAGCTTGAAGGCCAATAAGTCAAATGGTTGGGATTGGGGTAAACCGTTCCTTCCTTCAGAACGCTGGTCAAGATGAAATAGGCGCCCAAAGTCGCCATCAAAGAAAGCGCGCTGCCCAAAAAGCGAACCCATTGGGGTTCTTTCCTGGCTTCGTCGAAAGCCCAGCACCCATAGAGGATGATCTCAGGGATTAGCATGATGAACCAACGGCCATACCCATTCCCGGAGAAGGCGTAGAAGGAGAAATAAGCGAAATTGGTAAAGACGAGATACAAACAAAGCAAAATGGCGATCAAATGGCTCCATTTTTGCTTTTTGATGGAAAGGATCACCCCAGTGAAGAAAAGAATAATGAAAGGCGTATAGCAGAAAATGGAAGCGGTCCAGGCATCATACCCCGTATGGATCAAAGGCAAATAAAGATATCCTCCGGTCGGATAGAAGAAGGAAATGAGCCCCATCAATTCGCGGGATGGGTGGTCCCCAACCGGCTCAAAGATCAGTTGGAAGAAGCTTTTCAGATCATGCCCCTTCAGCGAGGCCAAGATCGCGGACAAATAAGCCGATCCAATCGAAGTGGAGCGCCCGGACAAAGCCGATTGGCGAATGGAGGGAAGCAATGTCCATGCGCTCATGAGCAAACCGATCGCGAAGGAAGCGATCCCCATGAGAATGACGAGGACGTTGTCCCTCGCGCTCCGGGTTTTTATGCTCCAAAAATAACGCCACAAAGCATAGCAAACGCCCCAAACGCAGGCGACGACCAAGAAGAAGAAAGAAGTGATCCCCATCAGGAGCAAACCGATCACCAAGCAATAAGGCTTCTTCTCGCGGATGACCTTGTCGATTCCCAATAGAATCAAAGGGATGTACACGCAGGCGGAGACCGTCGTCGGGAATCCGACCATGAACATCATGTATCCGGAGAAGGCCAAAGCCGTGGCGCCAAGGCGAGAAGCCTCCTCGCTGATGCCGAGGTATTTCAGGTACCATCGCATCAGCAGCCCCGAAACCATGATCTTCAAGAAGGTCGTGATCGCGAACAAAGCCGGGATCCAAGAACGGGGGAACAGCGTCAATATGACCACGAAAGGGTCAAAAAGGCTGTAATAGGAATTCGAGCCGATGTTATCGAGGCCGATCCAAATCGTGGAATCGTAAAGGGGGAAGCGCCCCGTCGTAAAGAAAACGTGCCACTGATCCCAAAAGTCATAGGCAAAAGAAACGAACTGCCAGGTATAATCCCAGCCCATCAGCATCGTCCCTGAGTTCTCAATCAATAGATTCGCCGCCCAAGCCACCGCGAGCAAAAACAGGAAAATCCCGAAGTAAAAGACGCTGCTCCAATCGAAAAGGAACGGGGCGTGGGATATCATCCACGCACGGAAGCCATTGTTTCCTTTTTTGAAGTCCTTAAGGCTTTCTTTTGGCTGTTCTGCTCTTTTTTCCATGTTCTCAACGACCATAGCGGAAATTCTTTCGCCTTTCTTTACCTTTCTTTATGCGAATCGCCGAACGGGAATCCATGACATCACGCGGCTTTTTTTGGCTCGCTTTGCTCTGCATTTGCCTCAGCTGCTCCCGGCTGACGAAGAAAAGGGATTTGAATTCCTTCGGCATCGGGGATTTGATGTCGTATTCCTTCCCATTCAAGGGATTGGTGAAAGAAAGCTCATAGGCGTGGAGGCCCAGCCGCTTCAGAGGGTCGGAGGGATTCCCGTATTTATCATCGCCGATGACGAAGTGACCGATATGGCCAAGCTGAACGCGGATTTGGTTTTTCCTCCCCGAAGCGATGTCCACATTCAGCAAGGAATAAGGGCCTTTGGTCTCGATAACCTTGAAATGGGTGATGGCCAATTTTCCTTTCGCCTTGTTTTTGCTGACGCGGACCAACTGGAAGTTGTCCTGCTCCAAATAGTCTTTCAGGGTGTCTTCCTGTTTCTCCATTTCGCCTTCGACGATCGCGTAATAGCCTCTCTTCTTCACGATTTCCTGCCATGATTTCTGAAGGGCTTCGCGAACCTCTTGGCTTTTGGCGAACACCAAAACGCCGGAAGTGTCCTCGTCTAAGCGATGGACGACGTAAACCCGCGATTTGCGGTTCTTGGCGGCCACGTAATCGGAGACCAAGCGGTAAGCGGTCTTTCCTTTCTCCTTCTCGGTGGCGACGGAAAGCAAACCGGAGGGCTTATCCAAGGCGATGATATCCTCGTCTTCGTAAAGGATAGGCAGATCCTTCCGGCTCTTCTTGGCGATGCGGAACTTGGAAACGGTGACTACGTCTTCTTTGGTCAAAGGGTAATCGAACTGCGAAACGGGGACCCCACCCACCGCGACTTGGTGATGGGAAAGGAGGGATTTGACGTTCTTCTTCGGCGTGTCCGGCATTTTGAAGAAAAGGAACTCAAGCAGAGTCGTATCCTTGTAAACCGTGTAATCGCGGATCGCGTTTTGATTCACGATCCCCTTGTTGCTCCGATGCTGCTTTTTATCGTTCTTGTTCATTGCTCTCCCCCCAAATACTTCCGCATATCCCCAAGCCTAGCCAAAGCGATCCTCCGGCCTTCTTCATAAAGGGCCGCCAATTTCTTCTTGTTCTTATCCGTGGAGGAAACCCCCGTGGGGAATTCGGGGCGAATCAAGAAAATGCGTCCTTCCCTTTCCAAGGCATCCAGCAAATCGACATCGGAATTGTAGGTTTGCGGGCTGTCTTCATAGCAGCGCAGGAACAGCGGATAATCGCGATAAAGCTGGCGGGATAAGCGGATTTTCGCGGGGCTCATCGGCTTCTTCCGGTACCCTTTCTCGCGAGTGGACACGACGACGATCTTTTTCTCCCCGGAAGCGTAAGGCACCCGAAAAGGAATCGAATCGGCCGGCCCGCCGTCCAAATACAGATGCCCTTCCACCTCAACCGGCTTCGAAAGAAGGGGCAAAGAGGCGGAAGCCTCCACCGCCTTCATGAATTCCGCGCAGTTTCTCTTATGGAAATAATGGGCCTTCCCATCCTCCAGCCCTGTGGCCACGACCGTCAAATCGATAGGACTGCCATCGAAAGCCTCTTGGGAAAACGGGAGAACCGTTTTGGGGACGGAGGAGAAAAGGTAGCCGAAATCGAAAATGCTCTTCTTCCAGATCAGGTTGTGGAGGCTCAGGAATTTCGGATCGCTGGTCAATTCGCAGATGACGAACTTGCTTCTGCCGATGTCCCCGGAAAGGTAATTGACCGCGTTGAGCGCCCCCGCGGAAGTCCCATAGACGGAAGGGAAAACGATCCCCTTCTCCAGGAACACATCGAGGACGCCGGAGGTGAACGCCCCGCGGGTCCCCCCGCCCTGCAATGCTAAAACGGCCCTTTCCATACAACGGTGATTTTACCTTAAAAGGTAAAGGGTTTCCACGTGGCTTAGAGGAAGGCCAAGACGAAGTCGACCAAGGACTTGATCCCAAGCCCAAGCAAAATAATCCCGCCCACGAGATTGGCGATCTCATAACGCCCCTTCAGCAAACGGTTGATGCCTTTGCCTAAGAATACTCCCAAAAGGGAGATGACGAACGTGCATAAAGCGATGATCAAGATGACCCACAAAACAGCATCGAAACCGACCGAAGTCGGATTTTCGGGGCAAATGGCGACCTTCACCGTGATCCCGACCGCGAAAGCGTCAATGGAATCCGCAACCCCCTGCAGCAAAACCGAGGGGATTGAGAACTTCCCTTCCTTCCTTTCTTCCGGCTTCACCATGCCCTTGATCCCATCGAAGGCCATCTTCCCGCCGATGAGGGCCAAAAGCAAAAAAGAGACCAGAAGATGCCAAGGCGAAATTCTGTCGATGAACGTTTCGCCTAAGAAATACCCCGCCAAAGGGAAAAGACCCTGAAGCAGCGCATAAACGAAAGCAATGAAAAAGGACTGCCAGACCTTGATCCCTTTGTAAATCAACCCATCCGTGATCGAAAGGGCCAAACAATCCATCGCCAAGGCGACGCCAAGCAAAAAGGCGGTTCCGATCCATTCCATGCAAAGGCGATTATGGAAGGCGGAATCCGTGTTAATCAATCTATTCTTTTTTCGAATCGTCGAGTTTCAGCAAAGGAGAGTATAAATCGACCCTCCGATCGCGGAAGACGCCCCAGTCGATGCGCTCTTTTTCGATTTTCGGCAAATCGAAATCCGCGAATAGAAGCGTCTCTTCTTCACGTCCGGCCTCCGCGACCGTCTCCCCGTATTCGTTGGCGATGAAGCTCGATCCGAAAAATTTCATGCTCGTCCCAGGATAGCTTTCCGTCCCGATGCGGTTCGCGGCCAATACCGGCATGATGTTCGCCGCGGCATGGCCTTTCATCACGTTCTGCCAATGGGCCTTCGAGTCCTTGGGCAAGACAGGCTCCGATCCAATCGCCGTGGGGAAAAGGAGGATTTCCGCGCCCTTCAAAGCCAAGCAGCGGGCCGTCTCGGGAAACCACTGATCCCAGCAAATGCCGACGCCGATCCGCCCCGCGGAAGTGGGGAAAACCTCAAACCCGGTATCCCCTGGGGTGAAATAGAATTTCTCTTCGTAGCACTGGCCCGTTGGGATATGGCTTTTCCGGTAGATGCCCAAAACCGTTCCATCGGAATCGATCATCGCCAGGGAATTGAAGAACACGTTCCCCCGCCTCTCAAAGAACGAGATGGGCAGCACGATGCGGTGTTTCCTTGCCATCTCTGAGAAATGGGCAAGGGTCTTTGAAGAGGAAGCCTCTTCGGCGTATTCAAAGAAGGAATAATCCTCGATTTGGCAAAAATAATGACGTTCGAAAAGCTCGGGGATCAAAATCAGATCCGCGCCATTTTGCGCGGCTTTTTCGATGAACGAATCGACTTTTGCGATGTTTTCTTCATAGGAAGCGCTCATCGCCATTTGCGCAAGAGTGTAACGTTTCATTTTATTTCACCTCCGGGATTTGCATTGTGATGCAGTGGACGTTCCCTCCGCCAAGAAGGATTTCGCGGGTGTTGAGTTGGATGACTTCCTTCTCCGGGAAAGCCTTCTGAAGCTTCTCTTTGGCCAAGGCGTCTTCTTTCACCCCGAACCCGGGCATGATGACGAATTTCTCGCCTTGGTAGAAATTCACGTAACTCGCCGCTAAGCGAGCTTCCGCAGGACGCGGCTTTGCATCGTATCCGCCCTTTTTGATTCCTTTCGCCTCTTCCGGAGTTTCCCTCAGCACAGGGTTAGGGACATCGAGTTTGATGATTTCGAAGCTCCTTCCGGCAGCGTCTTTCTCCTGCGAAAGGATTTGGAAGGCCCGTTTGGAGTATTCGGCTTGGAGATCGTTCTCGTCTTGGCACCAAGCCAAAGCCAAAACGCCAGGGCGGACGAACGCGACCATGTTGTCGATATGCTCGTTGGTTTCGTCCTCCACGATTCCATGGGGGATCCAAATGACTTTCGTGACCCCAAGGTAGGATTTCAGCGTTTCCTCGATCTCCTCCTTGCTCAGCGTCGGGTTCCGGCCTTTGGAAAGCAAGCAGGCTTCGGTGACGATGCAAGTCCCCTCCCCGTCCACGGCGATCGACCCGCCTTCCAACACGAAGGAAGGAAGGTAGTAATCCGGGATTTTGTAACGCCGGCAGAAAACCGAGCTCAGTTTGTCGTCGTCGTGGTAGTTGGAATAAAGCCCATCCACATTGCCGCCCCAGGCATTGAAGCGGAAATCGACCCCGCGGAGGGAAGACCCCTTCTTCACGAACAAAGGCATGTTGTCCCTGGCCCAGGAATCATTGTATCGGACGCGGATGACCGTCACGTTCGGAACGCCGGAAATCAGAGCGAAGGAAGATGGGGGCAAAGAAGGATGCACCCCCACGATCACCGGCTCAAAGCGGGCGATGGCTTTGACGACCTGGGCGAAAGCCTCCCTTCCCGGGGCGGCTTTTTCCCTCCAAGTATCGCTTCGAAAAGGCCAAAGGATGACCGTTGCTTTATGGGGGCCGCCTTCGAAGGGCATGGAATACCCATCCGAAGAGGGGGTGGTCCTCCGGTTGGTGATGTACTCTTGGAAGCGTCTTTGATACAAAGGGAATTTCCGCCACTTGGCTTGGTCGACGACCTCGAATTCATCCGGGTAGGTCGAAAGGATCTTCACCCCTTCTTTCCGGTAGGAAGCAACGCGCTCCACCAGTTCCTTCGTCCAAACCTCCCCCGGGCAGATCAAAGGGATTCCCGGCGGGTAGAGCATGACCTGCTCTTTGGAGATCTTATCGGCGCAATCTTCCAAACGGACCAACATCCCCGCGGCGTGGAAAGCGATTCGCGGACGGATGAAAGCATAGGGGAAACGGTTGTCGAAATGGTGGTCGGCGAATTTCATCTCCGGATGGTAATGCTCTTTGGAAACCTCGCGCAAAGAGGCGACCAAACGATCGACGTGCTCTTTTTTCGTGCCGATCGCGAAAATGCACAGAACGGCATAGGTCTCCGCCAATTCGAACTGGATTTTGTATTTCGCCATGCCGAGCTGGTACAGCTGGAATCCGTTGATGTCGAGGCTATCCAAGGCGATGACCAGCTTCGAACGGTCGAAGTCAAAGCAGCCATGGGCCAAGAAATGGCTTTTCCCGCATACGCGGAAGCCCGGAATCCCATTGATCTGCGATTCCGCGTATTCCGCCAATTTGTATGTTTCCTCTTGGGCTTGCTTCCCTTTGGTGGCCATGAATTGCCTCGCCCCATCCAAAGAGGCGATCAATAACCCGGAGGGGGAAGTCGTGTTGATGATGTTCAAGGACCGTTGAATCTCAAAGGGCGAATAACGATCCCCCTTCATCAGCAAAACCGAAGAGCCTGTCAAAGAGCCCGCGGTTTTGTGCATGGAAACCGAGGACATATCCGCCCCCGCATCCATCGCGGTCAAAGGGCTCCCCGAAGCGTGGAAATAATAATGGGCCCCATGGGCTTCATCCACCAAAACGCCCATACCATGGGCATGGGCCAATTCCACGATGGCCCTCAAGTTCCCCACGGCGCCGAAATAAGTGGGGTTGATCACGAAGATGGCCTTCGCGGAAGGGTGGGCCTGAATCGCTTTTTGGTATTGCTCCAAGGATGGCTGATTGGCGATTTCCAAATCCTCATCGATTTCCGGCATCAAATAGACCGGGACGGCACCGGACAGAATCAAAGCGTTGATGATCGACTTATGGACGTTGCGGGGCAAAATGATCGTTTCGCCCGCTTTGCAGGCGGTGAGGATCATGGCGATGATGCCGCTTGAAGTCCCGTTGATCAAAAAGAAAGCGTGGTCAGCCCCCATCGCGTCGGCGCAATAATCCTCCGCTTCCTTCAACACCCCGCTAGGATGGGCGAGATTGTCCAAGCCGATGGGGGCATTGACGTCCAGCCGATAGACATGCCGCCCCAAAAGGGATACCGCCGGGTTGGAAATATTCCCCATATGATGCCCCGGCACATCGAAGGGCACGATGTCTTCGTTGCTGTATCGTCCCAAGGCCTCTACGTAAGGCGCTTTGCTTTGATCAAACTTTTCCATGGAAATTCCGCAACAAGTCTAGCGAAAGAGATGGACAAAACAATAGGAACTTGCAAGATGGGCAAACCAAGCGTTCCGCGCAATCGGATTGGCACCCGCCTTGGAAAACGGCCGCTTTTTCTCACGCCCAAGGCGATTCGCGCCGCAAAAGCCGGATCGACTAAATGCAGCCGAGCTTTTTCAAAGCCGCGGCAAGCCCATTGTCTTCGATCCGCGGAGCGACCAGAGTAGCCACTTTCTTCACTTCCTCTTTGCCGTTCCCCATGCAAACGAAGGCAGAGCAGGCGTCGGCCATCGACATGTCTTGGTAATCGTCCCCGAAGCCAATCGCCTCTTCCTTGGGGATTCCAAGGTAATCCAAGACCGCGGCGATCCCCTCTCCTTTGATGTGGGGATTGATTTGGATGTCCATGCCATAAGGGGCGAAGCGGAAATAGGTCAGCCCGGGATTCCGCCTCTTCAATTCTTGGTCGTCGCTTTCCGGCCCAAAGAAAAGGACCCCGGTGCTCGGCTGCCCTTTATAGGGACGCACTTCCGGCATCCCGTCTTTGAAGACGGAATAGTATTCCTTCGTGTAACGATCGGGCTGCGAGATCAAGAAGCGGGATTTAGGGGTGATGATTTCCAAGTTTCGCCCCATTTCCGATGCGGTGTTGCACAGCCTACGGACGATTTTGGGGTCCACGAGATCTTTTTTCACGTAATGGTTGCCAACCACCGCGATCCCTCCGGCGCAGCTGATGTACCCGCTCCAATGGATGCCCAGCTTATAAAGCCCGAACGAGCGGATGCTTTGGTAGTTCCTGGCCGAGCAAATGAAAACCTTCGTGCCCTGCCTTTCCAGTTTTTTCACCGCTTCGATGCCGGAGGGGATGAAGCGTTGGGAGGCGTGGTCATAAAGAGTCCAATCAACGTCGAAGAAAGCAACGGAATATTTCATTTTAACTCCATGGAGTCATTCAGACGCTTCATCAAATCGACATCCGCCTTAATGACCTCCCTATCATAGCTGATAAGGCCGTTGGTTTCCTGCTCAACGTCACTGAGCTGAGTGAAGACATACGCGGAGATCTTGTTCTTTTTTATCTGCGGACCCAGCTGGTTCAGGAAAAGGGAACTCAAGCCTTTTTCGAGTTTTTCCTTGCTGGCGCAAACCTTGTAACCGAAGTTCTTGGGGGAATAAACATGCCCCTTGATCCTTTGGGAATACCCTCCGAATTCGGAAAGGAAGAGGATCCTGCGGCGATCGTTGGCCATCCTGATCTTCCGGAAATAGATGTGGTCCCCGGAGAAATCCCCCGCCCCCTGATCGAACCAGCCGCAATGGGCATCGACGAGGCGGCTGGGATCGACGTTCTTCACCTCTTGGCTGACCCGAGCGGAGTCGAACTGCCCCCAACCTTCGTTGAAAACGACATAGGCGCAAAGGGAAACGACGTTCCCCAACAAAGCGGGGATATCCCGGACTTGGGCCTCAAAGCGTTCCCTGCTTTCCTTTTCCCCGACCCCGAACCGCCGATAATCCTTTTGCCGATCATCTTTAAAAGGCAAATGCAAAAATGGGGCAAGCGCCAAAAGGAGGGGTTTATAGGGTTTGCCAACATTCACGAAATCTTGGATGACCAACATTCCCATGACGTCGCAATGGTAATACCAACGCAAAGGCTCGATTTTGATGTGCTTGCGCAGCATGTTGAATCCCATTCTTTTCATCAAAGCGATGTCATCCACCATCGCTTTGTCGCTCGGGGCGGTCAATCCGCCATCGGGGAAATAGCCTTGATCCAAAACCCCTTTCATCAAATAGGGCTTATCGTTCAAAGCAAACACCGTTTCCCCATTGAGTTTGGCCTTTCCGAACTTCCGCATGCCGAAATAAGAGGAAACCCGATCCTCCCCGCACCCGATGAGGACCCGATACAAAGCGGGTTCCTCCGGGCTCCAAGGATGGAAGCAAGAACTCAAGGAAGCCTCCGCGAATCCGAATTCGTTGAAAAGGGCCCTGGCTACTTCCTTTCCCTGAAAGAGGATCGAGACGTAGGCCCCCGGGAACACCTTTTCCGCGTCCAGCTGGAAGCCCACCTTCTTTTCGTCGAAGCGCGGGGTGATTTTCATCGAGCGCACCGCCTTCTCCGGGATCGTCTCCATCCACACGCTTCCCCAAATGCCCGAGGTGGGATGGTACCAAATCCCGCCGGGGCGATCGTTTTGCTTCCCGCGCGGGAAAAAAGGCGAGGACGTATCGTCTTTGACGAGGAGGATGAGTTCGTTTTCTTGTTCCAAAGAGGGAACTTCGACTTCAAAAGGGATGTAGCCCCCTTCGTGGTGGCCGAGCAAGACGCCATTGCAGTAAACATCCGCGACCTGATCGACCGCATCGAAATGGATCAAAACCCTTTTCCCAGCGAACCCTTCCGGGGCGGAGAAGGTTTTCCGATAATGAAGGAAATCATGGGGCCCGACTTTCTCTTTCACTCCCGAAAGAGGGGATTCCACGGAAAAAGGGACCAAAATGGTTTTTGGGTAAGAAGAGGGGTGCTCCGGACTTTGGTTTTTGCAGAACTCCCATGCTCCATTCAAGCAAAAATAGGAATCCCTCTGGAATTGGGGTCGAGGGTATTCGCTCCGGGGGCAGCAACGGTTCAAGGCTTCGCCTTCATGGGTCATCATAACGGGCTCATTATACCAAAGGCGTTTCGCGTGGGTGGTATAATCTCCCTGAGAGGAAAAGCCCATCATGAAGATTCAAGAAATCCAAAAGCAAATCCAAGAAGAGCAGGCGGATGCCTGGGTTTTGGTCGATTACGAGAACCGGAACCCGGTCGTCGCAACCCTGTTGGGGCATAAGATGCTCACGCGGAAGATCGTCCTCGTCATCCCCTGCCAAGGAAGGCCGACCATCGTCTGCCACGTCATCGACCAAGTGTTTTTGAAAGGGCAAGACATATCCGCCGCTTTTGGCCTATCCGTCTACAAAACCTGGCAGGAAATGCTCCGAGAAGAAAAAGAAGCCCTCGCCGGATTCAAACGGGTATTGATGGACGTCTCCGACAACGGCTTATTGATGAGGGTTTCCCTCGCCGATTACGGCTCCGTCGACTTCGTCAAAAGCCTCGGCATCGAAGTCGCTTCCAGCATGAACGTCCTGCAATCCCTGACGGCCCCCCTTTCCAAAAAAGGCAAGGAACTGCAGAAAAAAGCCTGCAAAATCGCTCTCCAAATCAAAGACGAAGCTTTTCAAAAGATCGCCCAAGACGTGCTGAGGGAAGGCGAAAGCGACGAATATGAGATCCAGCAGTTCATCTGCGATCGCTTCCACGAAGAGGGGATGGTCTACGACGATCCCGCGATCGTCGCGATTGGGAAAAACGCCTCCGACCCCCATTACGGTCCGAGCGAAAGCGAGCATTCCCCAATCCGGAAAGGGGATTTGGTCCTCATCGATATGTGGGCCAAATTCGACGATCCGGAGGCCGGCTACGCCGACATCACCTGGATGGCCTACGTCGGGGAAAGCGTCCCTGAGGTCTTCGCGAAGCGCTTCGAAATCGTCAAAGCGGCCCGGGATGGGGTCATTGGATTCCTAAAGGAGAACCTCCCATTGAGGAAGGTGAAAGCCTTCGAAGCCGATGACGTCGCCCGGAGCATCATCGCCGAAGCCGGCTATGGGGACTATTTCCTCCACCGCGTCGGCCACAACATCAGCAACGATGTTTCCCCCCATGGCCCCGGCGCCAACCTCGACGATTACGAAACCCTCGATTCGCGGTATCTGCTCGATCAGACTTCCTTCTCCGACGAACCGGGGATCTACGCGCCCGATTTCGGGATGCGCAGCGAAACCGATCTGTTCAACGAAGGAGGGAAACTCCTCGTCCTAGCCGGCCAGCAGGAGGAAATCATCCCCTTGCTTAAAAAATAAGGAGGGCATCCCCTCCTTATTTCATCTTCGCTTTGTAGCCCGCCTTCTCGATGGCTTCGACAAGGATCTCGTCCGCGACGGGCTCTGCGCACGTCACGACCGCCTTCTTTTTTTCAAGGCTGACGGCGGCTTCTTTTACGCCCGGGACTGCTTCCAAAGCGGATTTGACGTGGGCCACGCAATGCGGGCAGCTCATGCCTTCGACTTTGATTTCCTTCACCTCCATGGTTGTATCTCCTTTCTCCTCCGTTGAGGCAAAGAGGCTTTTGAATTGGGGATTCGCCTTATTCCGGCTGGGCACCCTAGGCCCTTTATAGAGATGGTAGAAATTGATGCGCAGGGCATTCAGCACGACGCAGACGGAGGATAACGCCATCGCCAACGCCCCGTACCACGGTTTCAGCTTCCCAAGGCCAAGCGCGGAGAAGGCCCCCGCGGCGATGGGGATCATGATCAAATTGTAGAAGAAAGCCCAAAACAGGTTTTCCTTCACATTGAGCAGGGTATGGCGGGAAAGGCGGATGGCCGCGCAGGCATCGCGGAGAGATCCCTTCATCAGCACGACGCTTGAGGAATCCAAAGCCACGTCGCTCCCGGCGCCGATGGCGATGCCGATGTCGGCGCAGGTCAAGGCGGGCGCATCGTTGATCCCATCCCCCACCATCGCGACTTTGCCATATCGCTTCAGAGACTGAATCCATTGGAGCTTCTCTTCCGGAAGCAAGGAGGCTTTGAAATAATCGATCCCCGCTTTTTTGGCGATGTATTCCGCCGTCACGGGGTTATCCCCGGTCAGCATCACGGGGACCAAGCCCAAACGTTTGAACTCCTCCACCGCTTGAGGGCTGTCTTCTTTTAGAACGTCGGAAACGGCGATGATCCCCGCCAGAGAATTGCCCTTGGCGAACAAAAGAGGGGTCTTCCCTTCCTGGGAGAAAGAATCGCAAAGCTCCGCGTATTTTTGTCCCAGCGCGGCTTTCCCCTGCAAAAACCCGAGTTTCCCGCCATAGCAAACCTCACCGTCGATCTTCCCTTCCACGCCCGCTCCCACCAGCGCCTGAAAGGCTTCGGCGCGGGAATAAGGCAAAGAACGCTTCTTCACCTCATCCACAATCGCCTTCGCCAAAGGATGCTCAGACGGGGCTTCCAGCCCGGCGGCCAAAGAAAGCAGGGATGCCTCGCTGAACCCCGATGCGGGCACCACATCCGTGACGAGGGGCTTCCCCTCGGTCAAAGTCCCCGTCTTGTCCAGAACCACGAAATCCATCTTCCCGGTTTCCTCCAAAGAAGAAGCGTTTTTGAAGAGGATCCCGTTCTTCGCCCCTTTCCCTGAACCGACCATGATGGCGACCGGGGTGGCCAGACCCAACGCGCAGGGGCAAGCCACGACGAGGACGGAAATGCCCCGTTCTAAGGCATAGGAGAACGCATCCCCGCTCACCCCGGTCCCGGATACGTAATCGCGCCCAAAGCAGATCCAGCCCAGGAACACCAAAACGGCGAAGGAAAGCACAACCGGGACGAATACCCCGGAAACCTTGTCGGCCAAGCCGCTGATCTTCGTTTTGGTGGAAGAAGCCTGCTCGACCATCTTCACGATTTGCCGAAGCGTCGTTTCCTCCCCGACCCGCGCGGCCCTGCACTCCAAGGCGCCGTTTTGGTTGATCGTGGAGGAGGAAACCGAATCGCCTTCTTTCTTATCCACCGGAGCGCTTTCCCCGGACAAAGCCGATTCATCTACGGAGCTGCTCCCTTTTAGGATGACCCCATCCACTGGGAAGGCCTCCCCGGGTCGAACCAAAAAGACATCCCCGACTTGGACCCTCTCCGCGGGGACGACCTTCTCTTCCCCATCCACCAGGAGGGTCGCCTGTTTGGGGGAAAGGTCCATCAAAGAACGGATCGCATTCGTGGTTTTCCCTTTGGAATAGGATTCGAGGACTTTCCCGATCGTGATGAGGGTCGGGACCATCCCCGCGGTTTCGAAGGTAAGCCCCATCGATAGATGCATCAGATGGGCCCAGCCCTCTTCCCCCATCTCCGGGGACAAGGAGCCCGCCATGAAGAAGAGGACGACGATCCCGTAAAGGTAGGCGATCCCGCTTCCTAGGCTCACCAACGTGTCCATGTTCGGCCCGCCATGGATCAAAGAGGAGAAACCGGAAATGAAAAAGGAACGGTTGATCAGCAAAAGGGCACCGGAAAGAAGCATCTCCAGAAGCCCGAAATAGAAAGGGTTCTCCCCAATCGCTCCTAAAGGCCACCCCCATTCTGGATTCATATACCCCATGGAGAAATAGAAAAGCGGAGCCAACAAAATAAGGGAGAAGATCAGCCTTCGCAAAAGCTTGGGGGTTTCCTTATCCTCGTAATCCGCCTTGGAAGCGGATTGCTCCTCCCCTTCCTTTTTCGCCCCATATCCGGCCTTCTTCACCGCTTCGCAGATCTGCGGGCTCGAGCAAGGGGAATCGTAGGTCACGAGCATCGAATTGGTCAGAAGATTGACGCTGACCTCCTTCACCCCTTTCAAAGAGGAGACCGCTTTGCTCACATGCGCGGAGCAGGAAGCGCAGGTCATCCCCGAAACTTCGTATTTTTCGTTTTCCGTCATGCAGTTTTCCTCACTTCAGCTTTTTGATGAGGTCCATCGTCTCTTCCATCACCCCATCCTTGCCCGAAAGGACGTCCTCTTTGACGCAGGATTCCAAATGGGATTGGAGGATCAAATAGCCCAAAGACTGGATGGCCTTCTCCACCGCGGCGATTTGGATCAAAACGTCCCCGCAGTAACGGTCATCCTCCACCATCGAGGCGATGCCATTCAGCTGCCCCTGGATTTTCGCGATGCGGTTCTCCAAGGATTTCTTCTCCCTCTCCCCCCGCGGCGTGCGCTTCTTTTTTCGGCAATTCGGACATTCCATAATTATACCCCCCTAGGGTATATAGGTAGGATAGGACGGATTCGCGAAGATGCAAGAAGAATGCGCGGAAAGAAGCCACGCCGGGGCAATTGAACCCAAACGAAAAAGCCCTCGGTTCCCCGAGGGCAGGAATTCGGACTGAGGTTATTCTTCAGTGACGTCGACGATGGTGGGCTTGAAGGCGAAGTTCTTCGAGCTCTTCGCGGCCGAGATCGCGCGGTCTTTGTTGGGATAGGATTCGCCCATCACCAAGACGGCCCCGTTGTCGGCGTAGAGGACGAACTGATAACGCCCCTGCTTGTCGCAGGTGATGGTGACGTCTTTGCTCGAGAATTTCTTCTGGGCCTTGGCCAAAGCCCCGAAGACGCCGGCTTTGGAAGTATAGGCCGCGGTCGCGAACAGAAGCTGACCGTTGTTGGCGAGCAGCCTGCCGCGGAACTTTTTGGCTTCGTCGACGTAGATCTCGAACTTGCCTTTGTCGCTGCCTTCCACGTTCCCAAGATCGATCCTCCATTCGCGGATCTCCGAATCGGGGATCTCCTCCAAATCGACGATCTTGTCGGTTCCGTAGAACTTCTCCACGGAGTTCAGGGCCGACTGCGCCCCCGCGGGGTTAGGGTAGAACTCGCCCGCGACGATGAGGCGGGAATCGTTCGGGGTGAAGATGCGGAACTGGCCGTACCCCTTTTTGTCGATGATGATTTTGGCGACCCCGGTGGCGACGTTCTTCTTCAAAGTGTCGATCCCTTTATGGGCCCCATCCCGGGTCTTATACCCATTGGAGACGATGAGGATTTCCCCGTTGTTGGCCTTCAAGCGGTATTTAAAGAACCCCGCTTCCGGATAGACTTCATACTTCCCTTGGGCTTTGTTGGCGGCTTTCTTTTCGGCTTTCATTTCGTTTTCCTCCGTTTTTTCTTCCTTTGCGACGGCTTTTCCAGGCTGCTCCGCGGGCTTCTCTTCCTTGGGGGTTTCTTCCTGCGGCTTCTCTTCTTCCTTCAAGGCCTCCTGAGGCTCCTCCCCTTGTTTAGGCTCGACGTCCCCTTTGGGCTCAGCCTCTTGCGAAGGCTCCTTCTTCAGGGATTCCTCCGTTTTGCCTTCTTCCGCGGGCTCTTCCGCCTTCTTCGTTTCCGAAGGGGCTTCGTCCTTCCTCTTTTCGGCGGCTTTGCTTTCCACCGAAGGGATGGTCGACGGAAGGGGGGTCAGTTTCCTTTCCTCTTCCCTTCCTTTGAAGCAATAAGGAAGCAGGGCGGAGACGATGGCGAGCAAAGCCAAGGCGATCGCGAATCCCAAAGCCCCCGAATTATCCCTCCCGAATCCAAGGAAGGAAGAAAGGAGCATCAAGACGAAGGCCCCTACCAAGACGGAGAGTCCTTCCAGAACCAAGGAAATCCCTTTCTTCTTTTTGATTCCAAGAAGGGTCATCGCCAGGACGAAGGCAATGCCGACGTAGCTGATGGCCCCGGCCAAGGCGAAAGCCTTCCCGCCTTGGAAGCTGAGCAATAGGCCCAAATACCCAAAGTTCTCCGCGGAGAAATACTCCCCCATTCTCCCTGCGCTGGCGAATGGAATGAAAGAGCATCCGATCGCGGCGGCGCAAAGCAAAGCGAATGCGGATGCGATGATGAGGAAGCTTCGTTTGCTGTTCATCATGAATTAACCTCCTTTTTGCCCCATTTTACTAGTTCCTGCCGCTTTGTCACGCCCTACGCGCACACGCACGCGAAAATAGGGAGGGCGTGTATCCGTTTTTCTTTTTGGCGAATTCAGGGAGCGAGGCACTTAGGAAAAAGCGGAGCCCTTCATCCCCGCTTCCCCTTAAATCCCATTAGGGTTTTTCTTTTGGAACGCAAAGGCGTCCCGGCAGGCGTCTTCCACGTTGAACTCAGCCTTCCAACAAAGCTCTTTCTCGGCTTTGGAGACGTCCGCGAAGTTCTCCGCGACGTCCCCGGGGCGGCGCGCTTCGATGCGGTAAGGGATCTTGACCCCGGTGGCCTTTTCGAACGCGTTCACAAGCTCCAGAACCGAAGTCCCCCTGCCCGTCCCCAGGTTGTAGACGACGAGCCCCGGCTTCTCCTCCAGCTTCGCAAGCGTCGCGACATGGCCCTGAGCCAAATCAAGGACGTGGATGTAATCGCGCACCCCGGTCCCATCCGGGGTCGGGTAATCGCCGCCGAAGACGTGGAGATACTCCCTTTTCCCAATCGCGACTTGGGAGATATAGGGCATGATGTTGTTGGGGATGCCGTTGGGGTCTTCGCCCAACAATCCGCTGGGGTGGGCGCCGATCGGATTGAAGTAACGCAACAAGGCGATGTTGAGGCTTGGATCGGCTTTTTGGGCATCCTCCAAGATGCGCTCGATCATCACTTTGGTCTCCCCATAGGGGTTGGTCGCGCTTTCGACCGGATCGCTCTCATAAAGCGGGACGCGCTTCGGGACCCCGTAGACGGTCGCCGAGGAGGAGAAGACCAAATTCTTCACCTTGAATTCCTTCATCAAAGCCAGGAGGTTCAACGTGGAGATGAGGTTGTTGGCATAATACTCGATGGGCTTGCCCACGCTTTCGCCGACCGCTTTGAGCCCGGCGAAGTGGATCACCGCGTCGATGGGCTCTTTCTGAAACACCGCGCGGAATTCGTCGGCATGGCAGCAGTCCACGCGGTAGAAAACGGGCCGGACTCCGGTGATTTCCTCAATCCGATCGACCACCTTCTCCTTGGAATTGGAAAGATTGTCGACGAGGATGGGCCGATAGCCGTTCTCAATCAGCTTGATGGCGGTCTCCGATCCAATGAACCCGGTCCCCCCGGTAACGAGAATGTTCTTCATTTTTGTTTCTCCTTCTTCGCTTTCGGCGCGACGGCCTTCTTACGGCTCTTTTGATTCTCTTCTTTCTTCTGCCTCTCCGCCCCGATTCGCTTGGCCTCCTTCTTGGCCATCCTTTCCTCGTGGTGGGTCGGCTTATTCGTCTCCTCGGCTTTCTTCTGTCCCTTTTCCCCGTGCATGTCCGCCCTCAAGGCGGCGATGATGGAGTCGGAGATGAGTTTGTTGGCTTGGGATTGGATCGCTAGGCGCAAGGCGATGAGCCCCAAGACCGCCCGGGTGTCGTCCTCGGCCTTCTTTTTGTTCTTGCCCTTGAGGGAAGAATAATGGCGGGAAGCCGAATTGACCCGGGAAAGCGTCCTTTGGGCCGTCTCGGTAAGGATGGAGTTCTCCATGCTCGCCCAGAAGGCGTAGAGTCTTCCTTTGTCCACCGAAACGTGGCCGTCGAGCTCCAGAAGAAGCGACATATCCGCCATCGAGATCGTGGACTTCATCAAGCAAATGGCCATCAGATAGCCGATCTGCTCCTTGGAGTAGCGTTTCTTCACGGGCAATGAGACCATTTTGGCCTTGACGTAGTTGTTGACCATGAAGGAGGTCAGCATCTTCTCCTGCCCCAAGGTCAAGGAATCCAGGGTCCCGTTGATGTATTTGAGGACCTGCTCCATGTACAGCTCCACCCCGGGGAGCTCTTTGTACTTGGGGAAAGCGAAAGAGGAGACCCCTTCCAAATAGGATTTGAGCTCTTCGATCTCCTTTTCCATGCTTACCTCTTCTTGATTTCCTCTTGCAGGGTCTTGGAAACCGCGGCGGGGTTGACCTTCCCCTTGCTGAGCTTCATGACCTGGCCCACCAAGAAGCCGATCGCGCGGTCTTTCCCGGCTTTGAAGTCGAGGATCGACTGCGGGTTGGCGTCCAAAACCTGATTGACGAAGGCGAGGACCGCCCCGGAATCCGTGCTCTGCTTCTCGATCTTCAAAGCCTTCCGGGCCGATTCGGCGTCGCCGCCGCGATCCAGAAGATAGGCGAAGATCTGCATGGCCTGCTTATGGGTATAGCCTTCATCCTGCAGGTTGCAGACGTCGGATAGCTGAGCGGGGGTAAGGGGGAACTCGGAGATCTTCTTCCCTTCTTTGTTGAGGTAGGAATTGACTTCGACGATCAGGAAGTTGGCCACCGTCTTTGGGGATTTCGCCCCTTTGCAGGCCTCTTCGAAGTAGGAGGACATCGCCAAATCGGACAAGACGATGGAAGCGTCGGTCTCCGAAAGCCCGGACTTCAAGTAACGTTCCTTCTTATGATCGTAGAGCTCCGGGCAGGTATCGATCGCGTTTTGGACGAATTCGTCCGAAAGGGCGATGGGGGCGATGTTCGGCTCGCAGAAGTATTTGTAGTCGACCGCGTCGGTCTTGACCCTCATCAAAACCGTTTTCCCGCTGGCTTCGTCGAAGCGCCGGGTCTCCTGCTGAACCGGAACCCCGGTCAGAAGGCAAGCGCTTTGGCGGGCGATTTCATAATCCAAAGCCTGCTCGATGTTCTTGATGGAGTTGAGGTTCTTGATTTCGACCTTCGTGCCGAACTTCTCCTCGCCGAAGGGGCGGAGGGAGACGTTGACGTCGCAGCGGAGCGACCCTTCCTCCATCTTGCCGTCGCTGGTCAAGGAATAGACGACGATGTTCCGGATCGCCTCTACATAGTGCATGGCCTCGGTCCCGGAGCGCAGATCCGGCATCGAGACGATCTCCACCAAAGGCGTCCCGGCGCGGTTATAGTCCAGAAGCGTGCAGTCGCTCAGATGGAGCTGCTTGCAGGTATCTTCCTCCATGTGGATCCTCTCGATGCGGATCCGCTTGGTCTTCCCTTCTTTGTCCAGGATGTCCAAATAGCCGTTGCTGCCGATCGGGCGGCGTTGCTGGGTGATTTGAAAACCCTTGGGCAAGTCGCTGTAGAAATAGTTTTTGCGGTCGAAGTAAAGCGTGTGGTCGATGCTCATGTGCAGCGCGTTGGCCACGCGGATCGCGTTGATGACGGCTTGCTTGTTGACCCGCGGCATCGTGCCGGGGAAAGCCATGTCGAACGGGGTGACTTCGCTGTTGGGGAGGCGGGAGAAAGAGTTCGGGGAGGCGGAGAACATCTTGCTCTTCGTCTTCATCTGAACGTGGATTTCAAGCCCGATGATCGCTTCGAAATTCATAGATTCCCCTCCTTTTCGTTCAAGGTGGAGAGCCCTTCTAGCCCGGTGATCTCCTCAAAGCGCCGAGCCACGCCCAAGAGCTCCTTCTCCTCGAAGGCGCGCCCCATGAAGTTCACGCCGAGGGGCATCCCCCCTTCCATTCCCAGGGGAAGGGTCAAGGAAGGGAGCCCGGCGAAATTGCCCAAAGCCAAATGGTTGTCGGCGATCAGATATTCGTTGGAGAGCTTGTCGGAAGCCTCTCCAAGCTTCCCCGCGATCGAGGGGGCGGCGGGGACGTAGATGAAATCGGAATCGGCGAGGATCTGATTGACCCTTTCCACGATTTTGGCCCGGTTCTTCTGAGCGCGGAGGAACAAGACGTCCTGGTTCTCCCTCATCAAGGCAAAGCTGCCGATGACGAAGCGCCTCTTGATGAGCTCGGAGAAGCCTTTTGTCCGGGCGTTGAACATCACTTCCTGGTAGGTCTTCCCCCCGTAATTAGGCCCGAACTTGATGCCGTCGAGGTTCGCGTCGTTGCTGGTTGCCTCGGCGCAGGAGATGACGATGTAGGTCGCATAGACGGACGGAAGGAGATCCTCACCGAAGGAAACGAAGCGGACCTCCGCCCCTTCTTGCTCCATCTTCCGGAGGGAGAGGTTGAATTTGTCCAAAAGGGTTTTGTCGGAAATGGAATCGAGGATTTCCTTCAAAACGGCGATTTTCTTGCCCGCAAGAGGGGAAGAAAGATCCGCCCGATAATCATCCACAGGGCGGAAGGAGGAGGTGGAATCCATCTCATCGCGCCCGGCAAGAGCGTTCAAAAGAATCGCGGAATCCTCGACGCCGCGGGTGAAATAGCCCACGTGGTCAAGGCTGGGGGCGAAGGGGAAGAGCCCGTAGCGGGAAATCCTGCCCCAAGTCGGCTTCATGCCCACCAAGCCGCCGAAGGAGGCTGGCTTGCGGACCGAGTCGCCCGTATCCGATCCCAAGGCGAATGGGACGATCCCGGAGGCGACGCAGGCGGCGCTCCCGCAGCTGGATCCACCCATCATGCGCCGATGGCTGGGGTCGTAGGGGTTGTAGGTGATCCCTTTATGCCCCGTGGTCCCGGTTCCGCCCATGGCGAGTTCGTCGAGGGTGGTCTTCCCAATCAGGACGCATTTCTTCTCTTTGAGTTTGGCGATGACGGCCGCGTCGAACAAAGGGACGTATCCGTTCAAGACGTTGCTGGAGGCGGTGGTCTCGATTCCTTTGGTCGAGAAGTTGTCCTTGGCAACATAAGGGATGCCCCATAGGAGGTTGTCCTCCTCCGGCTCGACCAGGGAGGAGGCGAATTCAAGGGCCTGCTCCTCCAAAATCAACTCGAACGCGTTGTCCTTGCTTTCCTTGGCCCGCTTCAGGGCCAGCTTGGCCAGTTCAAGGGGGGTCGTCTTCTTTTGGAGCAAGGCCGCGTGGATCTGACGGATGCTCAAATCGAGGTATTCCATCATCCCACCACCTTCGGCAGCTTGATCTGCCCATCTTCTTTGCAGGAAGCGTTCCGAAGAGCTTCTTCGTTGGTCAGCGGCTCCTCGGGGACGTCCTCCCGAAGGTAAGAGGTTTGACAGGGGAAGGGGAAAGTCATCGGCTCATAGGAGTCGAGCCCTTGGATCTCCCCGATCTTCTCCATTTGGCGCTTCAAAACGCCGAATTCCTCAAGAAGCGTCCCGTATTCCTCCTCGCTCATCGTGAAAAGGAGACGATGGGCCGCGTCCTTGAGCACATCCATCGTGATTTCTTTCATGTCGTTTCCTCGCAGTTCAATCTTTAGATCGCTTCGGTATTATAGGCGAACTAGGCCCCCCTTTGCTAGAAAGAAGGGGTCCTCCCTTCCGTTAAGAATTCCGCAGCGTGGACAGGTGGCTGGAAGCCTCTTCCTCGTCCATGATTTTGATGCCCAGTTCCTGGGCTTTCGCCAGCTTGCTCCCGGCATCGCTCCCCGCGATGACCACGTCGGTCTTTTTGGAGACCGATCCGGAGACCTTCGCCCCGATCCCTTCCAAGATGGAGGTGAGCTCGGAACGGGTGTAATGCTCCAAAGCCCCGGTCAAGACGACGGTCTTCCCGTAGAAATAGGAATTCACGTCGATCGCGTCCGTCCCCAGATAGGAGAAGTTGACGCCTTCCTGCTTCAGCTGCGCGAGCATCTGCAGGTTGGCGGGGTTATGGAAATAGGAGAACAAAGAAGCGGAAACCACCGGCCCGATATCGGGGATCTTGAGATAATCCTCCTCCGTGAGGGAATAGAAATCCTCCAGGTTCCGGTATTTCCGGGCCAAGGTCTTCGCGGTTTTGGCCCCGATTTCCTTGATGCCAAGGCCGAAGAGCAGACGCTCCAAGGATTTCTTCTTGGAATTCTCGATCGCCAGGATCAGGGAGTTCATACTCTTCTCCCCCCAGCCATCGAGGGCTTTGATTTCGCCGACATGGTCCACAAGGCGGTACAAATCGGGGATGTCCTTGAGGAAGCCTTCGTTGAAAAGCTCTTCCGCCACCGCGTCCCCCAAACCCTCGATGTCCATCGCGTCGCGGCTGGAGAAATGGATGAGGGCTTCGATCTTCCGCGAAGCGCAATTGGGGTTGAGGCAATAATGGAGCCCTTGAACTTTGGTCAAAGGGCGCCCGCAGACGGGGCAGTTCTCGGACATAACGAAGGGGATCTCGCTGCCGTCCCTTCTTTCTTTGACCGGGCGCACCACTTCCGGGATCACGTCCGCGGCCTTCCTCAGCACCACGTAATCGCCGATCATCAAACCCTTCTCGCGGATGAAATCCTCATTGTTGAGGGTGGCTCTCTGGACCAAGCTCCCCGCCACGCGGACCGGCTCCAAAACCGCATTGGGGGTGATCCTCCCCGTCCTGCCGACGGAAAGGAAGATCCCCGTCAATTTGGTGATGACCTCCGTCGGGGGGAATTTGTAGGCCGTGGCCCATTTCGGGGTTTTCGCGGTGTATCCGAGGATGTCGTAATCGTCGATGTCGTCCACTTTGAAGACGAGCCCATCGATATCGTATCCCAAAGAGGAGCGTTTCTCCGTGTATTCGCGGATGTAGCCCAAAAGCTCCTCAACCCCATGGAGGCGCTTCCTCTCGTGGTTGGTTTTGAAGCCGAGTTCGTCCAAATAATCCAAGGAGTCGCTATGGATGTGATACCCAAGCTCCCGGGCGTTGACCAAGTAATACCAAAAAGCGTCCAAACCCCTCCTGGCGGCGACGGAGGAATCCAATTGGCGGATCGATCCGGCCGCGGCGTTGCGCGCATTGGCGAACAAAGGCTCGCCCGCTTCCTTCCTTTTTTCGTTGAGGGCGGCCAAAGAGGCTTTGGGCATGAAGACCTCCCCGCGCACCTCCAAAGGCCGTGTTTCCTTAATATGGAGGGGGATCGAAGGGATGGTGATGACGTTTTGGGTCACGTCCTCCCCCATCACCCCATCCCCACGGGTGACGCAGTATTGGAGCTCGCCTTTGTCGTAGACCAAGCTCATCCCAAGCCCATCGATCTTGACTTCGCCCATGTAATCGACGACGTCTTTGTGGAGGGCTTCCCGGACTTTGCGGTCGAAATCGCGCACCTCATCTTCGTTGTAGACGTTGCCCAAAGACAGCATCAAACGCTTATGGGGGATCTTCTTGAACTCGGAGACGACCTGGCCCCCGACCCTTTGGGTGGGGCTGGACTTGAACTTCAGATCGGGGAATTCCCCTTCCAGCATCTGCAGTTCGTTCATCGCGCGGTCGAATTCGGCATCGGATACGGAAGGGCTGTCCTTCACGTAATACTCATAGTTCCATTGCTCGAGCTGCTTGGTTAAAGAAAGAACCCTTTCTTTGGCTTCTTCGTGGGTCATGCTTCCCCTCCTTTTTTGGAAATCCTATGAATCAGGGGGTGGGTTCCCAAAAGGGTCTTCACTTCCCCTGAGTCGAATTTGACGACGATGATGCCGGAGCCCATCGTGTTGGATACGGTCCCATCCCCGAACTTATCGTGGTGGCACCGGTCCCCCAGCGCCCAATCGGAGATGCCGTTGCTTGGGCGCGCGGCGGGCGTTTCTTTCTTCTTCGGCTCCTCGAAGGGGGAGATCGCCTCCCCATCCCCGAAGAACGAATTCACTTTGCTGTAAGGGCTGGAAGAGGAATTGGTCCAGCTGACCTTCTCCCTCTTGGGGCGGAAGGGGGTGGCGTAGGCGGAGCGGAAGAGGGATTCCTTGGGGAATTCCAGCTTGGCCTCTTTGAAGAATTGGCTGGGGATCGCATGCGTGTCGGTGACGTAGGAATAGCCGGAGTTGCAGGTCATGAAGAGCCTCTTCCGAGCCCGGGTCATGGCCACGTAGCAAAGGCGGCGTTCCTCCTCCATGCCTTCGTTGCCCCTTTCTTCTTGGCTTCGCATCGAAGGGAAGGAGCCTTGGTTCATCCCGATGATGAAGACATCGTCGAATTCCAATCCCTTGGCCACGTGGATGGTCATCAGGGAAACGTAATTGCCCCCATTCATATCGTCCTGAGAGGTCAAAAGGGATACGTTCTGCAGATATTCGGCGAACGTGGAATCCGGATTGGCGGAGATGAAGTGGTTGATGTCGTCGAAAAGGGCGTTGACGTTGCCCGCGCGATCCTCGTCGATCCCTTGGTCTTCCGCGATGAATTGATAGTATCCGAGGTCGGTGATGAATTCCTTCAAAACGGCGCTATAGACCTCGAGGTTCTCGCTGAGCTTCTTCTTGCAGTTCTCCATCGCCGCGATCAAACCATTGAGCTGATTGACGGACCGGGAAGGGATGTCCTCATGGGGATAGGAGGCGATGTTCTGGCAATAGGCGTATTCGGAGACGCCGCTTTCCTGCGCGTGGGCGCGAATCTTCTCCACCGTCCCCTCCCCAATCGCGCGCTTGGGGACGTTGACGATGCGCTCGAAGGAAACGTCGTCGAGGGGGTTGAGCAGCAAACGGAAATAGGCCAGAACGTCTTTGACTTCTTTCCTTTGATAGAAGCGCAGCCCCCCGAAGATGCGGTAAGGGACGCCGCGCTGGGCGAATTCGCTTTCGAACGGGCGGGTCAAGTAGGAGGAACGGTAGAGGACGGCGATGTTCCGATAATCCCCATCCCCGGCCAAGGATTGGATCTTCTCCACCACCCATTTGGCCTCTTCCGAAGCTTCCGAGAAGCGCTTGACGACGACGCCTTCCCCATCCCCGGCTTGGGTGAACAAAGCCTTTGGGACCCTCATCTTGTTGTGGGAGATCAATTCATTGGCCGCGCCCAAGATGTTCTGGGTGGAACGGTAGTTTTGATTGAGGATGATGTCTTGATAATCCGGGAAGTTCTTCGGGAAGGAGAGGATGATCTCTTGATTGGCCCCACGCCAAGTGTAGATTGTCTGGTCCGGATCTCCGACGACGTAAAGGCAGGTCGAGGGGGTCATCAGCAACTTCAAAAGCTCATATTGCTGGTCGTTGGTGTCCTGAAACTCATCGACCAAGATGTGGGAAAAGCGATGGGCCCATTTCTCCCGGACCATCGGGTTGCGCTTCAAGATAGCCACGGTTTGCAGGATCAGATCGTCGAAATCCAAGCTGAGCATCCCCGTCTTCCGCCTCTCGTATTCCACATAGAAGGAAAGGCATTCCTTCTCCACCGAATAAGGGGCCCTATCCAAGACGATGTCGTCGGGATAGACCCCCTTCCCTTTTTGGGAACGGATGTAGCGGAGGGCTTCCTTCACGATCGCATCGCCTTTTTTGAGGCCTTTCTCCGCGGCGATGTCCTTGACCAATTTCTCTTGGTCGTCCTCATCGAAGATGGTGAAGGAGGGGGGATATCCGATTTCCCCGGCCTCCTTCCGCAAAAAGCGGGAGCAGAAGCTGTGGAAGGTGAAAACCGAAAGAAAAGCAGCCTCTTCGGGGACCAGTTTGGCCACCCTATCCTTCATTTCCTGGGCGGCTTTGTTGGTGAAGGTGACCGCGAGGATATTGTAGGGATCGATGCGCTCATGCTCGATGAGATAGGCGATCCGATAGGTGAGCACGCGGGTTTTCCCCGAACCCGCCCCGGCGATGATGCGGACGTGCTGGGCTTTCGTGGTGACCGCCTGCAGCTGGGCGGGATTGAGGAGGGAGGAGTAATCGGTTTCCATAGCCTTCCTATTTTACCTTCTGGAAAGCTCTTTATGAATAAAGAGAAGGAGGCGAAAAAGGATCTTTCCCAAGGAAAAGCCCTCCCCGCGAGAAGAGGAGGGCGCTTAGGGGCTTCCCTGGAAAGGAGAGCAAGCAAAGAAGCCTCTTCGCCTTCCTCTAAAGGAGGATCCCCGCTTTCTCCCCACCGAATTCCTTCCCCGCGCCCAAAATGGGTAAAATAGATGCATGGCCTTCTTCGCAAGGAAAGAAACACCCGCCCAAAACATCGCCTTCTGCGCCTTGGCAGCCGCCTTCGACGCCATCTTGTCTTTGGTCGGGGCTTTGCTGCCCCTTTCGTCGGTCTTTTTGATGGCTGCTGCGCCTTTGATCGCCTCCTTCGTCGCCTATTTCTGCCAAAAGCGATACCACGCCCTCTATCTTTTTTCCGCCCTCGGAATCAGCATCGCCGTCTCGGCATGGGATTTCCAAAACACCTTGTTCTATCTCCTCCCCTGCCTTTGCTCGGGACTCGTCTATGGATATGGCGTGCGGACGAAGGCCCCCGCTTCTTTTTCCTTGTTCCTCTCTTCGCTCTGCCAATTCCTTTTCTTCATCCTCTCGCTGTATCTGGTCAAAGCGATTTACCAAGTCAACATGGTCGACGTTCTCCTTGCTTTCTTCGGCAAGGAAAGAAACCCCGCCAGCGAAGCCGCGATCGTGCTTTTGGGATTGGCCTATTCCTTCGGCGCATCGGGGATCGCCCACTTCGTTTTCATCCTCGTTTCCCCCAAGTTGGGGATTCCCTTGGTTTGGAAAGCCAGGCGCCTTTGGGTCCATCCCTGCTTCTGTTTAGCAAGCAGCCTTCTTTCCTTCGCTTTCCTTTTTCTTTATCCGCCCCTTGCCTACTTCTTCCTGGGCATTTCCCTCTATTGGGTTTCCCTCAGCCTCGTCGAATTCGCCCCCAAAGCCCATTGGGGCTTCTACGCCCTTTCTTTTCTGCTTCTTTTTGCCTCCATCCTCCTCTTCGCCTTCCTCTATCCTTCGCTTTCCCCCGTCCAAGGGTTCGGGATGATTGCCCTCTTCCCCGCCGCTTTGTCCTTATCCTGTTTCCTAGAGGTTCTTCTAGGAAAGAAGAAATCCACCCACTAAAATGAAGGAAGCAAGAAAGGGGAAGAAATGGAATTCCTGAAGAAATTCGGCATCGGAATCCTATACGCCTTGGGCTTTCCCCTTTTGCTCGTGCTCGTCGCGTTGGTCGCCTTATACGGGGTTTTGGTCTTCTTGGTCGAATTCGTCATCATGACCATCAACTTCTTCTCCGGCAAAAAATGCTTCCCCGTCTTCCCCGAAGACGAAGAAGCGACCAAACGGAAACAAGAGGCCATCGCCGGGGCCTCCCCCAAGCAGGAAACCCCTCCGACCCCCAACAACATCTACGTTCAGCAGGTCTATTACAACGCCGACCCCGCCAAAATGATGGGCGGGCTCCCCCCGCAGGGGAAACCTCCCCTTGATTCGCAGCCTCCTTTTCCGGGGCAGGCGAACCCTTTCCTGAACATCCCCCCGCAGCCTTCTTCCCCCGCCCCGGAACAAATCCCGCCCATCGATGCGGAGGCGCTGGAACCCAAGGAGGAGAAAGACCATGATTGAATCCCTCGCCTCCGTGGCCTTGAATGAAAACGACAAACGCCTCTTGGTCGTTTTGATCGTCCTTTTGCTCATCCTTTTCCTGCTATTCGGCTTGCTGGGGATGGGGATCAGGGCCATCCTGCGCCGCCAAGCCGAGAAGATGGACACGATCATGTCCGACGTGGCGAGGACCCATGTCGTCGATAGCCCCCGCCAATTCAAAAGACTCGCCTTCAAAAAGAACAACCGCCTCCTCTACCGGCAAGCCCTGATCCCCTTCGCCTTGTCGGTTCTGTCTTTGCTCATTTGGGTCTTCGCCAGCCTCGCCATGGACAGCTGGGGATTGAATATCTTCTCCTGCTTCAATGAGCTTTTCTTCCATTTCGAATGGGACGCCTCCGCGGAGGCCTATCGCGAAGAGCCCTTGTTGGTCCGGGTCTTTGGGATGACCCTATTGGCCCGCTTCCCCGCGGTGAAGGAATCGCCGCGCTTCGTCTTGGAGCATCTCCCCGCCTACATCGAGGTGGCACTTTTCTACTTCTCTTGGGCCTACTACGCCTTCCTTTGCCAAGGATGGATCGCCCGCTTCGCCATGGCTTCCTCGCGCGCCAAAACGATCTATTCCAAGTCCCTCAAGGACTTCAAAGCCGAAGAGGACATCCAATATGCCCGGAAGGAGCCCGCCCCTCCCAGCGAGGATTAATCCAGCCAATTCTTCGCGAGCATCCAGCCCGTTGAATAAAACAAAGCGGCGATCTGCAGGAACAGCACCCCCAGGACGAAGGATCCCCAATTCGTCGCGGAAGGGGACATCACCAAATCGCGGAGCTCGCTCATGAGTTCAAAAAGGAAAACCCCGACGCCGATCAAAGCAGCCCAAGCGACCCAATTGATGAAAGGGCCTTCGTCTTTCAAATACGAAAAAGCCCCAATGCCGGAAAGGAACATCGCTACGTACACCACCGGAAGGAAAGCGTCGCTTACGATGCCCACCACATCCGCGGGCTGATCCCAAAAGGCCAAAGAAAGGAAAGCGTCGCTCCAGTCCGGACCGAAATCGACCCAATGCCCGATGAGGCATAAGATCCAATACGCCATGGACAAAACGGAGCCCAGCAAAAACAAAACGGCCCCGATGCGCAGCAAAACCCGGCCCAGCTTAATGGAAGCGGGGACTTTGTTCTCCTTCCACTGGATGACCTGGGTCTGCTTGCGGTTTTTCATATCACCAAATCGACGATTTCCCAAGCGAGCAAGCCAACCAAGACGAGGCAAAGAGAGAGAGCGACGTAAAAGGCGCGCATGCACGCGGTGGCTTTCCGCAGCTTCTCCGGATCCGGGATGTCCGTGGTGACGAAGCTATTCTCCGGGGAAGAAGGGGCGGGATTGGCCCCCGGGACTCCGGGAAAGGGAATGTTCTGGTTTGGGTTTTGGGGCGCGTTCTGTTCCATAAAGATTGATCAATACTTCAAAGCGGAGGAAGTCCGGGGATAGGGCTCCGTATCGCGGATGTTGGCCACGCCGGTCAGATACATGAGCAAACGGTCGAATCCGACCCCGAATCCGGAATGGATGCATCCGCCGTATTTGCGCAGGTTCAGATACCATTCCAGCCCCTTGGTGTTGCCGATCTTATCCATCTTGGCCTTGAGGATGTCGTAACGTTCCTCACGCTGGGACCCACCGATGATCTCCCCTTCCCCGGGGACCAAGCAATCGCAGGCGGCGACGGTCTTCCCATCGTCGTTTTCCCTCATGTAGAAGGCTTTGATTTCCTTGGGATAGTTGATGAGGAACAAGGGGCCTTTGACGACCTCTTCGGTCAGATAACGTTCGTGTTCCGACCCAAGGTCCTTGCCCCAATAGATGTCAGGATCCTCGAACTTATGCCCATCGGCGACGGCTTTTTTGAGGATTTCGATCCCTTCGGTGTATTCCATTTTGGTGAAGGGGGTCTTCAAAACGCGGTTGAGCTTCTCCAAAAGCCCCGGGGCGATCATCTTGTCGAAGAAAGCCATTTCGTCGGGGCATTTCTCCATCACCCAACGGATGCACCACTTGATGCACTCCTCCATGCAGGCCATGTCGTCATCCAAATCGGCGAAGGCGAGCTCCGGCTCGATCATCCAGAATTCGGAAGCGTGGCGAGGGGTGTTGGATTTCTCCGCGCGGAAGGTCGGACCAAAGGTATAGACGTCGCGGAAGGCGAGGGCGAAAGCCTCCACGTGGAGCTGGCCGGAGACGGTCAAGGAAGCCCTTCTTCCGAAGAATTCGGTATCGTTGAGCTTGCCGTTTTTGTCGGTGGTCGCGATGGTGAAGACCTGCCCAGCCCCTTCGGCGTCGTTGCCGGTGATTTCGGGGGTGTGGACATAGACGAATCCGCGGGATTGGAAGAATTCATGGATCCCAAGGGCCAAGGAAGAGCGGACGCGGTAGAGGGCCGAGAAGGTATTGGTCCTCGGGCGGAGATAAGCCTCTTCGCGCAGGTATTCGAAGCTGTGGCGCTTCTTCTGAAGCGGATAGTCCGGGGCGACGTCGCCCAAAAGGGAGATTTCCTCCGCGTGGATCTCAAAAGGCTGCTTCATTTGGGGGGTCAAAACGATTTTGCCCGAAACCGAAATCGCGGCGCCCGTCAGGAAATGGGATACTTGGTCGTGGTTGCTGAGCTCGCCCGAATAGACGACTTGGACGCTCTTGAAGCAGGTCCCGTCGTTCAAAGAGAGGAAGCCGATAGAGCCGGAGTCGCGGTTGGTGCGGACCCATCCCTCGAGGAAGACGGGGCCCAATTGGCTTAAATCCTCGCCCTGGGCGAAGCGGGAGAAGAGTTCGGAAACAGTGATGGCTTTCTTTTGCATAGCAAAAAGGATTATAGCGCGAAACCTCTTCCGTCAAACTCCCGACTTGGGCCACGTCCCGCCATTTTTTGCGGGAAACGGTTAAAATGAGCGCATGAAAAAGTTCAAAGTCGGGGATCCGGTCATCGTCATGGTGGAGCGCGGGATCGCCAAAGAAGGCGACGTCGGGGTCATCGATGCGGTGCACGAAGATTGCTATACGGTCGGCTTCTACGCGACCGAAGACGCCTTGATCGGCAACGCGCGCTACTACGAGGACGAATTGAGGCCCCAGCTCGAAGAAGAAGGGCATTCCCGTTTTGAGAAAGGCGAGAAGGTCCGCACCTTGAAGGAAGTCGCCACCTATCCCGCCGGGCTCATTGGGATCGTCATGGACGCATACCCTTCTAACCACGCCCTCGCCGTCCAAGTCATAAAAAGCGGGGACGAATTCCCCGCCGTATTGCCCTACAAAGAAGATGAAGTCGAGAAAATCGATTAGCCGAGTATCCTCTTTTTGGCCTTGTCGAAATCCTCTTGGGTAATGACCCCGCCGTCGAGGAGCTCTTTGTATTTGACGAGCATCGAGAGCTCTTCCGGGGTCGGGTTTTTCGCCCCACCCTCGATTTCGTGGGGGGCGCTTTCTTCTTTCGTGGCCTCGATTTTGACTAAGCCAACCACCAAAAGCACCATTGAGGAGGCAAGGAGGAAATTGGGGCCCGCATAGGGGTTTTTCAAAGAACAAAGCGCAAAGAAGCTGTACCAAAACCAAATCGAGATGGCGCAAAGCCCAACGATGTTCAGGATGCGCCATGCGGGGAAATGCCTCCTAAGCCCTAAGCCAACCGCCCCCAAAACGAGGGTGGACACGCCGATGCAGACCAGAAGAGCCACATCCGATCTGCTGTAGACCCCCGTGGCGAACGTGCTGCTCCCAAACGAAAGCAAGAAAATGGAAGCGAACAAAGGAAGGCAAACCGCGTCTTTGCCGCGGAACCGGCGGAGCGTCAGGAAAAGCAAGCTCGTCAGGAATAGCCCCAAGAACACAAAAGTCTCCAAGCCCAGGGAAATCGCCTGGGCCGCCAAATAGCTCCCGTCAAGAGATGGGGCGTCGGCCAGCAGGATGGAAAAATTAAACACGTCGACGACGAAGGAAACGCCGCAGCTGACGCAGGCGACGATCATGGAAAGCAAATAAAGCCAACGGGGCATTTTGAGTTTCATATATTCTCCCTCTTGTTCATATTGTCCTTTTTTTCAGTCGGAAAAATCCATCCAATGGTCGATTTTCCAATTCGGGTCAACGCCCAAAGTCAAAGGAGCGAAAACCTTCCGCTCATAAAGCCTCTCCGCAACCTTCGCGATCATGGCCGCGTTGTCGGTGGTGCACCAAAGAGGCGGGATGATGAGGTCGATGGAAGTGGAGGCGAGCTTTTCCTTCATTTGGGCGCGGAGATAGCTATTGGCCGAGACCCCGCCCGCCAAGACGATCTGCTTGACGGAGAAGTCCTTGGCGGCCCGAAGCGCTTTGTCCACGATCATCCCGATCGCGACGTCTTGGAAGGAACGGGCCATGTCATCCACGTTGACGGGCTCGCCCTTCATCTTCATGGAATTGACCAAGTTGATGACCGATGTCTTAAGCCCGGAATAAGAGAAATCGTAAGGACCCGCGGACGCCCCGGCGTCGGGAACGGGCAAGGAATAGGCGTGCTTCCCCAACTTCGCATGTTGGTCGATGGGCAACCCGCCTGGATAGGGAAGCCCCAAAACGCGGGCCACTTTGTCATAGCATTCCCCCACCGCATCGTCTTTGGTCTCGCCGATGATCCGGAAATCCAGATCGCCCTTCATCAGCACCAATTCGGTGTTCCCGCCGGAGACGACGACGCAGAGCATCGGATAAAGGAATTCCCCCGCGTATTCGTTGGCGTAGATGTGCCCCGCCAAATGGTGAACGGGGATGAGGGGTTTATCGTATAGCATAGCCAAGGTCTTCGCAGCCTGAAGCCCAACGTGGAGGCAGCCGATGAGCCCCGGGCCACGCGTCACCGCGAAGGCATCGATGTCCTCGAGGCGGAGATGGGATTCCTCCAAAGCCTGAGCGAGGCAGACGGTGATGTTTTCTGTGTGCAGGCGTGAGGCGATTTCGGGCATGACCCCACCGAATTTCTCATGGACGGCGATTTGGGTGGCGACGACGTTGCAAAGCAATTTTCCGTTGTCGGTGATGGCGACGGCGGTTTCGTCGCAGCTGGATTCGACTGCAAGGATCTTAGGCATGAATGAGGCTCCTAACCATCGCAACGGCGTTCTCGCCGTTGGAGTAATACGCTTTCTTGACCGTGATGGGCTGGAATTTGTGCTTCTTATAGAAGGCCTGGGCGGTCGCGTTGCCCTCCCGGACTTCCAAAGTCAAAAACTCCACGGGGTCTTCCTGGGATTCGCAGTCTTTGATGACCTGCCCGATCAAGAGGTTGCCGATCCCCTTCCTGCGGAACTCCTCCTTCACTCCGATTTGGGAGATGTAGGCCGAATTGAAGGTGATGGAGAAATCGATGAAACCCACCACTTCGTTGTCCACGACGGCGCAGTAAAGATGGGATACGGGATTCTCGTTGAGCTCATAGAGCATCTGAGCCTCGGTATAGGGGGCGACGAAAACCGAGTTTTCGATCTTCATCACAGCCTCCATGTCCGAGGGGAGCATTTTGCGGACGATGGTCTTGAAGTGCCCTTTGTCGTAATCGTCCTTCAAATAGATCGGGCGAGCCCCCAAAGGCTCTAGGCAACGATGCTCTTCATCGTCGCAGAGGTTCAGGTTGTCCAACGCCTCTTTGCCCTGCCCTTCCAAGCCAAGGTAGCCTAGATCCCCGCAGGGCTTGCATTCTGGATGCGCGGAAAGATAGGCAAGGACTTCTTCGTTGTCTTTGATGCAATCGGGGACGAGGGCCTTTTTCCCAGAGTACACGCCGAAATAGCTTCTTTTGCCCCGAGCGTTGCTCAAGCATACGCTGACGCCATCCCCGCTTTGGAGGATCTCCAGCGAAGAGGCCAAATACAAGGGGACGTTCAAAGCGAAGCTGATCGTTTTGGCGACCGTCATGGCGATGCGCACGCCCGTATAGGAGCCGGGCCCTTTGCTGCAAACGACGTAGCCGATGTCCTCGCCTTTCAGCCCATTTTGCTTCAGAAGCTTCGAAAGCTCATCCACCAAAAGTTCGCTTTGCCTTTGCCAGGCTTGGTAGCTCACCCGTCCGAGGAAGGAATGGTCCTGGACCAAACCGACGCTCAGATTCTTCTCCGAGCTGTCCAAAAGCACGCCGATCATAACGCTTCCTCCAATTTCTCAAGCGCGGAAACCCAGCGGGGGGAAGAAGAACGGAACGCGATCTGGCGCTTGTCCCCGCCGAGGTTCTTCAAAACGATTTCCAGCTTCTCTTCCGGGATGAGGGGAGCGATGAACTGAGGCCATTCGATGAAGCAGGCCCCATCCCCCTCGATGTATTCATCCAAGCCGATCTCGATGTTCTGCCCTTCCAGGCGATAGGCATCGATGTGGTAAAGGGGGATCCTCCCCTTGAAGTAGCACTTCATGATATTGAAAGTCGGGGAAATGACGTCCTCTTTCACCCCAAGCCCCTCGGCGACCCCTCCGGTGAAGGTGGTTTTCCCCGCCCCAAGGTCCCCTTCTAGGAGAATCACATCCCCAGGAAGCAAAAAGGAAGAAAGCCTTTTCCCCAATGCGCGGGTTTCTTCTTTCGATTGCGTCACAAACACTTTTTCCATAAGCAGGGCGATTATACACCACCTAATCCCGGGTAGAGAAAAGCCCTCCAAAGGAGGGCGGAGCGTATTCAATCACTGACCCTTTCTCAGAGTCGCCTCAATCGGTTTGTTTTCGAGCAGGAACTTGTCGTAGAGCCTTTCCACACATTCATCGCGGAAGGGAAAATCCCGATGGAGGATCATCTGCTTCACTTCCCGAGCCGATTTGCGGATCGCCTTGGTGAGGTCGGCGGGATAGCCATAGGTGAGGATGTGGCGTTCGAACTCGTTCTCGTCGAGCACCTTTTCTTGGTGGTCTGGGTAAAGCTTCACGTCCAAATCGTAATCGATATATTTCAAATACCCTTGGTCAAGGATCGTCGGGGTGGCGATATTGACGTAATAGCAGATGCCCTGGCCCTCTTTGAACATGCAGATGACGTTCATCCACTTCTTCTTAAACAACAGGAAGACGGCCCTTTCCCGGGTCATCCATTTCCTGCCATCGCTTTCGGTGACTGAGCTCATTTTGGAGGCCAACGCCCAATACTCGTCGTTTTCCTCCACCAAATACGCCGGCGACCACTGCCGGTGCAAAGCCCCATCGTGCTTGTATGCCTGGACCTTCATCCAGCGCGTGAATCTAGGATCAACTTCATTCATAGTGGTTACCAAGAAGGGATGGGCATGCGCCCCTCCCGTTGCGCTTCCATTATACGCCCGGGCAAACCCATCTCATAGAAGGGCAAAAGAAAAGGGCGCCTAGGGGTTCTAGGCGTCCTTCCTTTTTATTCCTGCTCCGCCTCTCCCTGCTCGCCTTTCTTCTGATAGAAGGCGTAAGCGAGTTCAAGGAAGAAAGCGAGCTCTTCTTTGTATTCTTGAGTCGGGCCCGGGTTGAAGGGCTTCTGCATCGGCAGGACCATCAAGGAATCTTCATACCCCAACGCGAAATAGGTTTTCCCCGGTTTGATGGCGATGGCGACGTCGACCAATACCTTGTTCGTATGGATCCCCTTCAGCAGCGTGCGGATCTTCGGGGTGATGAACTTCTTATCCGCGGGATCCCCGTAGATGGCGTAGGCTTTGTTCTTCTCCAGCAAATTGAGGTTGGGCAAGGATTCCGGGGGCAAAGCGCGCTTATTGCCCCGGAAATAGAGGACGAGCCCATTCTCGCTTCCCTGGAAGGAATTGGCGGTGCGCAAATACTTGCCGACGAACACCGTCTGCATGGCCTTGCCCGCGTCTTTCTGCGCAGCGCAGTCGGCCAGGGAGCAATCCATGTCGCGGTAGGAGAAGGTGATGTTGTCCCGGCTTCCGATGGAAAGCACCTTGGGATACATCCCGTTGGCTTGGAATTCTTCTTTGGCGATTTTGCTGTCGGCCCCGCCTTGGATCTCCCCGACCGGGAGCCCGGAGAAGAGATAGGCGTTCAGCTTAGCGTAGAGGATGGTGAAATACGCCTTGATTTTCTTGTCGTTGCTTTTCCGGGTCACGTAGCTCATGACCCCCAAAGCGACCAAGACCCCCGCGGCGACGCCCAAAGAGACCATCATGGGCACCATGGAGTTCTCCCCGCCCCAATGGAGGACGTTGGGCAGAATCCAGAACAGAACGATGATGGCGAGCCCTACGATCGAAAGGGCGACCTTCCACCGATTCGTCTTCTTATAAGAGGAATAGAAATCCTTCCGCGCCTTCTCGATTTCGTCCAAAGCCAGATCCTTGTACTCATAAGAATCCTGCTCCGGGAAGGGGTCTGGCTGGTCGTCGCGCTCTTCGAGTTCCTGCTCTTCCTCCGCTTTGGCGGCCTCTTCCTCTTTCTTCTTCTCTTCGCGCTTCTTGGCTTCTTCCACGGCTTTGGTGTCCGCGAAATCATCATCGATTACGGCTTCGGCTTCTTCGACGGGAGCTTCTTTGTTTTCGTCCATGTCGTTTCCCTCCAATTCCGAAAAACTATAACACGCGCGGAAAGATATTCCTCTACAAAAAGAAGACCGGAATCCACAATCATGCGCAAACAAGAAGAGAAGCGTGCTGATAAAGCGAAAAAGAGCAATCGGCTCACTCCCAAGCAGGCCGCAGATTAGAGGTTTTTGAACATGTCTTCCGCGTAAGATTGGATATCGTCCGGTTTGACCATCCCGTATTTCGCTTTGACTTTCGCGAAGTAAGATCCGATAGACTCACGAGGGATGATGTTCTCGGAGGGGGAAGACGACGGCAAATCCCCCCGGGATTCAATCCACGGCATTTCGCTGTGGGCAAATCGTTCGAGGACTTTGCCGTTATAGCAGCAAAAAAATCGATGACCGCATCAAAAACGGCCTGTTCGGACGCCGTCAGAATCGATGCATCGAAAGACGCGACTTTGCCGATGGGATCAAAACGATAGTCGGCGTATCGATGGTAAACCTCTTGATACACAGGGCCATGAACCCAAGCCTCGCAGTCTTCTTTGAACAAAAAACGGCCGTAGAAGGCATAGAAAAACCCCTGACTGTAATATAAAGCCTTTTGCAAAGACAAAGGAGTGATGTCCTCGCAGCGGCTTAGCAAATATTTCGCCGCCACGTTGATTTCTGAGCGAGAAGAACCAGATACGCCAAGCAAAGAATCGACGGCATTGCGGCTTTTCCTATAAGCGGCCTGGGATTTCAAGTTCTTCCTCCCCACCTCCAGCAAATCGCTGTAGTAATGGGGGTTCTCATAAAGTTTGCTCAGAATCCCAGAATACTGTTTCGACGGAACGTCCCCTTCGCAAAAGCGGGAAAACGTTTGTTCGCCCCAGCCCAAAAGAAGAGAAAGGGGTCTTTTCCCAATAGAGTATTTTTTGGGAATAGCCCGAACCTTATCCAAGGATATGATTCCATTTTCCCGCCGAAAAGCCTCATATAACGCCAACAAATTCGAATCGTTGATCTCCGGAACGTAGATCAAAGAGTGGCAAAGGGGGCAATGGGCTTCCCGCCCGACGTAACGATATTCAACCCTTTTGAGATTTCCCGTCATAGGAACCGTTTCCACTACATACCCAACGTCCGCTCGGCATTCTTCGCAAAAAGCTGTTTCCTTATTCATTTTTCCCTCTCTCCTGTGTCTTTTGTCGAAATAAATATTCGATTGGCTTATTCGATTTATGGAACGAAGCCACCACAGTCTTCGCCCCATCCTTCAATTCGAGAATATTAAATTTCGTATACACGCAAACCTTTTCTTTTGCATCGAACGGATCGCGCAATTCAAACCAAGGGGCAAAGACAGATAGCGTCTCGTTTTCATATCCTTTTTTCGTGTTTTGCAATGAATGGCAGAAATCTTCGACCTCGATTTGCATCAGCAAATCCCTTTGGCGAAAATATCGAATGTTGTAACGGTTTATAAAATCAACGTTTTTGCATCTTTTGATGCGCTTTAAATTGGTGAGCTCCCTTGCTGTTTGTATGAAAAGCACCCCTACAATAGAGATAGAGCCGGTTCCCCCATCTCTTCCGATGAAAGCAGGACTTTCACCCTTCGTTCCCCAAAACGAAAAGGGCGGGTTCCCCCGCCCTCATCATCCGCCTATCCGTTACTTCTCTTTCTTCTTTCCTTGGAAGAAATAGGATAGCCCAAAGCAAAGAAGCAGAATCGAGACCAAGAGCCATCCCCAGTAAAACGGGGTCAAGGAGTCGCCTTTGACGTAGGATTTGACCACCATGAACAACGCATAGACGGAGGAAATCCCCGAGATGGCGGCAGCCCCTCCATGGAAGACCCCATCGGTATTGGGGTTCTTCTTGAGCCTTTGGATCAGCATGTACAAGCCGAGGAAGAAAAGGAAGAGGCCCAATAGGAAGAGGATCAGATAGTCTTCGTTGAGGCTGATCGAAGTCCCATATTCATCGGTGTAGGACTCGAAAGAGAGGATGTAGTAGGAAAGGAAGCAGGCGAACATCCCTCCCCCGATCCCCGTAATCGCTAACGGCAGCAGCATGTTATTTGCCCTCCTTTTCGGCGGCGGTTTTCCGCGTGTAAAGATAATCCGGATCCTTCAACAGATTGGGGATCCGCCAATAAAGCACGAGCAGGAACCCCAAGGAAAGGATGATGCATGGGATGACGTACAAGGCGTTGTAGAGGAAGCAATAAAGATAGGGGTTCATCCAGTTCCACGAAAAGGCGAACCCGCTGGGATCGGCCCAGAACAGGACGCCGGAGAGGAAATGGGCGAATAGCTTCAGCAATCCGCCGACGACGGTGCCCACGCAAAGCCAAGCGATCTTGGTCTTCGGGCTATCGGCCTTTAGGAACAAAGGACGGAAGCAGGCGGCGAAAGCAACCATCGGATAGGCGGCCACGTAATCGAGGAACACCTGAAGGAAGGCCCTCCAAGCATCCCCGGGGATGATGTAAGGCCCGGTGGCAAGATCCAAAAGCCCCATCACCAAGCCGGTGATCAAAGCAGGGACGAAGCCCCTGCGGAAGGCCATCACCAACACGCACACCATCGCGATGCCAATCGACCCCCCATTGACGAACACGCCTTTGAAGATGATCCCCGCGAGTTCGTCGAGGACGAAGCCCAAAGCGGCCATCACGCCGATTTCGACCATCGTCTTCACCAAATCGAATTTCTTTTCCTTCGCCATAAAACCCTCCTGCAAAAGAAAACCCGTCGGAGCTAGGGCCAACGGGAGAAAAACGAGGATGAACGCAAAAGAGCGCTTGCTCGATTCCCTACGCTAGCATTGCCTAGTTCAGGTCCAGGGTCGCTGCGGATGCAGCCTCTCAGCCAATGGGCTCCCCTATCGGACGAGACAATGCTAGAACCGTGGGCGCATGAATTCAAGCAAAGATAAAGGGGAGAAGCATCAATCCGGGTTTGAAGGAAAAAGCCAAACCCTATTTATATTCAGAAGATGAGGAGTCCCGCCTTCAAAAAAGGCGAATTCGTTTTGCGCCCCGAAAAGCCCTATTTTTCGTCTTTTGCAATTGAAACAAAAAAATTGAGTTATCACTTTGGCAAGTCCATTTTTTGAATTATAATAGTGGCAAGTCTTTTAGGAGGACTTCACATGCGCTACAAGAAAAATCATGAGTCAATCGCACAAGGACGCACATTCAAAAACGAATTGCCATCCACACCGCAAAGGAACCATGAAAACCATGGAACTATATATAAGGAGGAATCGAAATATGTCGACTAAAGGGCCCAGCAACCGTTACGGGAACACTAAGGGTGCAAACCGCAGGGGCGAAAAGTCCGCCGACATCGGCTACCCCTGGGCGAAGGATTTTTGCCGGGGCGGGCTCCAAGACCACTTCGAACGGCACGGGAAGGAACTGAAAATCGCAAGCGCCCGCGAATACGCCTCCAAGGCCGTCCACTTCGCGAACGAAATCAACCGAAAAGATTATGATAGCTATGTCGATTACCTCGGGACGACTTACAAAATCGACCCCGGGAGGGACGTCCTCGTCGAAGTCACGAAGGACGGATACGTCGTCTCGTACCGAAAGATCGGGGGAAGATTTTGGTATTATTCGAAAAAAGGAGTCAAAAAATGGATAACGACAAAAAGCAAATAAGGCCG